>Ga0209997_10000389_pt1 | contig 14455 bp, 10 predicted proteins | sample CR04metaG_FD_182079 | JGI IMG/M metagenome (GOLD analysis project Ga0209997, IMG submission 182079) | Deep subsurface microbial communities from Mariana Trench to uncover new lineages of life (NeLLi) - CR04 metaG (SPAdes) (version 2) | ecosystem: Environmental > Aquatic > Marine > Ocean trench...
TTGGACTATCTCATCGTGAAGAGCACTGCCTTCTCTCCGCGGTCATCGATGAGCTTCTGGATGTGATCGACCAGCAAACCTTTTCGTTCAATCAAGCCGTTTAACTCAGGCGGCCTCAAGAAGTCTTTGAGCTTTGCTCTGATCTCGGTCTCATCCAGCGCCTGCAGTTTTTCCCAAAGGCTCCGCTCTGCAAATTGGACCTGCTCGGGGTTCATGAGTTGCTTCCAGCGCCGGAAGGCTCGCGTATGATCGATCATCCACAGCTTCCAGTCGGGCTCAATCAGAATATTGCCTATATTACGATCTTCGTTATAGATCAGGTTGTCGAAGATGTAGATATTTTGCCGCAGCATGATCCAGCGCCATCGGTTGATTCCTCCACTGGGCGGTACACCCGTTGTTGCCCTGAGAACTCTCTCGGTGTTGACATTCTCGACCCAGGCTTGCAGAGTCCCTTCCGTGCGCTGAATCTTACGCTCCACCACAGGGGGAACGGTGTCCAGTCCCAGCAGCTTGGCCAGTTCGTATGCCGCGCACTCGAAGATGGCGTCATCGCGAAAGAAAAAACTGATCTTGCCGTCACTCAGTGGCATTTGGCTTCGCTCAACATGAACATCGCGAAAGATGGCGTGCATTCGAATTCCGTCTTTTTCCAACAAGACCTTCTGGAACCTGTTGAGTCCCTCGTCGATCCGTTCTCTGGACACAATATCGGCCGTTCGCAGGAATTCTTCCACCTCCACATAGCTCTGAAAAGGCAGCGGCTTCCCGTCGGGATCCAGCCATCCCAGCGAGTTGGAGGTCTGGGCAGCGCTCAGCGACCCCGCCAGGAGTACCACCAGCAACCCAATGGAGTTTCGAGAAAAACGATGCACTAGTTTAGTCATTCTGTCCTCCAATCCATGCTAGACCTTTGGAGGGTGAAAAGCAATGCTGATAAAATGCAGAACTGCTCAAAAGTAAACCCGGATGGCGGCAAACAGGGTGTTGGGAACCAAACCGTACTCGCTTTGCGGAACCGGACCCATCTCCGACGACTGGAGCCCCTTTCCGATACCAATCTGGGCGCCTGCCAAAACATCCGAGTTGTTGCTCGTCGACCACTGAAACGAGGGCACCCAAAGGGCGGAAGGATCTTGCCAGTTCACGAGCAGAGTGTTGGTGAGCGTGCCCAAAGGGTGGAAGCGCCAGCCGCCGGAAACGCCTGCATAAAATCTTCCCAGGGCATTGATCTCTCCACGCAGAACACGGTCGGCTCTACTCCAATCCAGGTACTGTGAGGCTTGGCTCGCTCCATAGCCGTTGAAAGCGAACTCAGCCGTCACCGAGAGCGTCGGCGTCAGCTGTCGATCGACTCCCGCGGCGGCGCGCCAGAAAGTCCTGCGGTCCCGCACCCGATCCTCCGGATCGCCTGATTGGGTCCAACTCACCTCTCCTCGCAAGCCTGTCCCCCAGGCATCTGCAGTCAAAAAACTTCCAGCCACGGTGTCGCGGTGAAATTTTCCTCCCATCAAGCCCCAATCCAACGGTCCCAGATTGAAGCGGGTCAAGGCTCCCAGCGAGCCGTCCCTGCTCAGAGAGGGCCCTAGAACAGCACCGATCACCTCCACTTCCGAGAAGGCTCCCAGGGGAATGGTGGATCGAATGGCGTCTATGCCCGGCTTGTAGTCACGATCGACTCGCCGGGGCGCAAAAGGGGCAAAAAGATCCAGCGAAGGCCAAAAATACGCCACTCCCCAGGTGACGGCCTGGCGGCCGACCACAATCCTGACCTGGTTTAAATCAAATTTAAGATTGAGTCGATCAAAGCTTCCGATCAGCTCGACATCCGGGCTATCGGAAAAGACGTGCTCCAGAGGCAGGAAGGTGGGCGTAGTGGAGGTTGCCAAACCTGAAGGTCCCAACAGAGATGGGGATGCGAACTGCAAGAGCGGATGAGTTTCCAAGCGTACGTGCTGGCCAAAAAAACCGTCTCCGGTGAGCCGCAAAATCAGGAGTTCTGTATCCCGGCGTCCCAGTGAGCCGATGGCCGCCCCTGGGAATTCCTCTTCCAGTGCAAGCTCTTCCAATCGTAGGAACGGGTAACCTCGAAAGGATCCACCCCAATCAAACTCTTGAGCCTGCAACCGGGAAACGGCACCTTCCAGGGTCAAGAGGAGAAGAAGGACCCCTAGATATTTTGGCCCGGCAGAGGACATCAAGACTCGTCTTTCTCCACATGCCCATCCACTAGATGAATAATCCGTTTGGCTCGCTTCATCACGCGAGGGTCATGGGTGGAGAAAAGAAAGGTGGTGTCATGCTCCTGGTTCAGTTTTTCCATGAGCTCCATCAGTGCAAAGGCTGTTTCGCTGTCCAGGTTAGCCGTCGGTTCATCGGCCAGAACCAGCGCCGGTTTGGCCACGATGGCACGGGCTACCGCAACCCGCTGCTGCTGCCCAGCAGAAAGCTCGGAGGGTCTCCGGTTTTCAAGACCCTCCAGCCCCACTTCCTTCAAGACCTGGAGAACAGACCTTTTCCTGTCAACCGCCGGAAGCCCTCTGAGCAGCAGAATCAGTTCCGCGTTTTCCTCCGCATTCAGGACGGGAACCAAATTGTAGGACTGAAAGATGAATCCGACTTCCTTGAGTCTTAATTGAGCCAGTTCAGGCGCACTCATTCCTGTTAAATCCTGCCCTCCCACCCAGACCTTCCCCTCGGTCGGTTGATCGAGCCCCACGGAAACATTCAGCAGTGTCGTTTTCCCCGATCCGGAGGGCCCTGCAATGGCCACAAACTCACCCCGCCGCAGGGTCAGGCTGACGCTATCCAGAGCCCGAATGGTCTCATCTCCCTGCTGGTAAAGCCGAGAGACATTCTGGAGCCGAAGAATCGTGTCCTCTTGAGTCATGATCAGGCCCGCCCCAGTAAATGAACATCTGCTGATTGAGCAGCCCGCCAGGCTGGAACCAGTGAAAGTATTAGGGTTAAGCCAAAAACCAGCACCATCGATTGGGAAATTCGGGCCGGGGAAAGATGAGAATACATGACCGGGTCAAAAACAACACCGGCGGCCGAAAGGTCTCCTGAATAAAAGAGGTCCAAGGGCAAGCCGCTGCGGCTCAGATACAAGTGCGCACTGTATCCCAGCCCGAACCCGGCGAGGGCCGAGAGGAAGGCAATAAAGAAGGCTTCCACCAGCACCATAGTGAACCGCCTGCCCGGCGTCAGTCCCAGACAGTGGAGCAGGGCAAACTCCCGGCCTCGCTCCAAAACCGACATGAGCAGCGTGTTGAGCACGGTAAAGCTGATGAGCAGGAAGAGGATCAGATTCATGACGTAGCTGCTCACTTCATCAATACGAATAAAATCCTTTAGCTCGGGAAGCGCTTCTCCCCAGCTCAATACCTCCAAGGAGGAAAACTTCTGTTGTCCGATGTTGGACAGCTCCTCCGAAAATCGAGCATCTTGCAACAACAAGGCGATTTGGTGGACCCGAGCCCCCAAGTCCAGAAATTCCTGAGAAGCGGCCAGGGGCATCAAGGCCAGTACCTGGTCCTGCTCTTCCAATCCCGTTCGCAGGATCCCCCGTACCCGCACCAGCCGGGATCGAATTTCCACGGAGTCAGCCCCTTGTGCCATCAAAACGAGTTTCTCACCCACCTCAAGGGCGAGTTTGTGAGCCACTCCTTGTCCCAGAATGACCCAATCCACGTCGTCAGCGTTCAAGAATTCTCCTTCGATCAGCTTCTCGTCAAAATTGGAGGCCTGCATTTCCGCCAAAGGTTGGATTCCTATGAGCTGAACTCCAGTTGCACCATCAGCCGAGGAGGCCAGACCCGATACGAAGGTTCGGCGTAAGATGTGACGAATCGGGAATCGCCCTTTCATTTCCTGGCTCCAGGTCTCTACACTCCGGATCTCCTCAGGGCTGAGTAACCGGTTGATTCCCCCCTGCTCTTGATAGCCTTTCTGCTGAACCAGGACGTGGCCTGAACCCATATGCACGGCACTTTCAATCATCTGCTCATGGCTCCCATCGCCAAGCCCCAGGAAAACCAACAACAATGCCAGGCCCAGCGAGATGGTGATCACGGTGAGAAGTGTTCTGCGAGGCTGTCGCCACAGGTTTCTCCAGGCAAGCTTCAAGACAATGGACATTTACAGTGAATCCCTTTATCTATCCCTCAACAGGAGCCGACAGGGCCTGGACCGGATTCAATCGAGCGGCCTTCACAGCCGGGAAAAAGGCGGCCAAAAGGGTAGCCAACAGCAGACCCAGGGCCGACCAAAGGACGTAATCCCAGCCCCAGCTGGCTTTCAGAACAGGGTCTATTCGGGTTCCCAGCATGGAAAGTTCTCCCATCCATCTGCTCAAATCCAGACCCTGGGTGGTTAGATAAGACATCCCCCAGGCTCCCAAACCAAATCCTCCTATCAAACCCAGAATTCCCAGAAAAAGGCTCTCCAGGAGAATGGCACTCACAATGAGCAGGGGACGCATCCCCAGGGCAAGGACCAATCCGATCTCGCGGCTTCTTTCAAAGACCGCCATCATCATCGTGTTCAAGACACCCATGGCGGTGAAGAGGCCGATGATCAAAATAATGAATCCGTACATCCCCTGGGCCAGGCTCACGTAGTCTTTGAGCTGGGGTGCCAGCTCCCCCCAGCTTCGGGCCGAGATGTTGGCTGGCAGCTCCTCCGAAGCGTTGAGCTGTGCGGCAAAACCATCAGCATCCATGGGATCCTCGAGCCTCACTGCAATCTCATGAACTTCATCCGGACCCAGAGCAAGCAGTTCCTGCAGGTCCTCCAGATAGAGGACTGCCAGCGAGCGATCCAAATAACTGAGTCCGGTGTGGAGGATTCCAGATACCAGAAACAGGTCGTTTCCCAGACTCCCATCGGCGGCCTGAGTCACGATGGCCACCTGTGATCCGATGGTTGCCTCCAGTTCCCGGGCCAGGACATCTCCCAACAGCAGAGAGCGCTCCACCGAGTCGTCCAGGGCTCCCGCCTGAAGTCCCGACAGGAAGCTACTCACCCTCACTTCGACTTGCGGATCCACGCCCATCAAACGGGCTCCTGCAGAGTGTTCCCCTGTGGACAAAAGGCCAAACCCGTACACTCGGGGAGAGCGGCCCACCAACTGAGGATAAAGGCTGAGTTGGTGGAGGACCCCTTCCAGCGCACTATCCTCATCGCTGCCGATGGTATCGTAGAGGCTGCGCTCGGGTAGATAACCCGAATGATGCAGCTGCAGGTCACCCATGAGCAGGCCCGTTCCATTTTTGAGCATCTGCCCGGCTATACCGACGGTCAATCCAATGAGAACAATCAGAATGGCATAGCCACAACCCACAGCAGAAATGGTAATCAGGCTTCGTCTGGGATTTCTCCATAGGTTTCGCCATCCCAACCGCAAGACAATCATCTCTATCTCCGCAGAGAAGAAAGAGAAAAAGTGCCCTGGGGGATGGGAATATCAAAACGGAGCTCGTGATAAATCATCTCCGTGTATTCTTCCGGCTTGTCCTGCGGCACCATCCTCGACTTGGTGGGGACGAGCCGTCCGCCCATCTCGCGGTATTCAGAGAAGGTCAGGGTGCGCTTGAGCTCCTCATTTTCATCATAGTACTCAGCCCGGATGGGCATCAGATCCTTCTTGCGGACTTGGTAGAGCATCTTCCCCCAGACCACAGGTGCCTTGGGGTGAGGAGTCAGTAGAAACTCATAGACCTCAACTCCTTCCCGATCTCCTTCATAAACGATCTCAATGTCATAGTCACGAATGAGACGGCTTTCCTTGACCAGATCGTCATTGGTGAAATGTGAGCCCATCCAGGAAGCCATCATCATTGAGGTGGGAATGCGGATGGTGCGATCGATCTTGGGAAGATAATTCCACATGTCGGAGCCGACCTTCAGGGTTGTCATTCCGGCTTCTTTTTTGGGTTGTAACACCTTGATCAGAGCCTTGTCCGTACCCTCTGACCAGATTTCCATCATGACATTGCGCTTCCAGCGCCGGGTGACCACAGCCATTTCCACCCGGCCTTGAGAGGAGTCTCCTCGAAGCATCTGGTCCACCTTGTCAATGATTTCCGCTGGGCTCAGCTGGGGTGAATCGACCTGGGCGGAAAGGGAGCCGATGGAACCTCCCATCAAAAACAACAGTATCCAAATCCCTTTGCTTCCAGACCCGATTCGCGACATCATACCTCTACCGTTTTAAAACCCTGGTACTCTAGTCAACTCTGGACCTCAACTGGAACTGACAAAACTAACAGATTACCTTTATCACTGACCGGTGAGAAATTCCCCGACCCTTCCGGCCCAGCGTCCGGCTCTCACAATCCTCGGAGGGTCCATCGTCAGGTCAACCACCGTGGAGGGTTGGCTGGGCTGCTCCATTTCTGTGCCCTCTAATATAAGGTCCACCTGGTGATCAGAAAGTTGCTTCAAATCTTCCAGCGCGGCCAACGGCTCTCCAGAAACGTTGGCGCTGGTGGAGACGATGGGCCCCGGGATGGCCGCCATCCAAAGCTGGAGAAAGGCCAGATCGGGATGACGCAATCCCACCTTACCCTCCTCCCCCAGCAGTAAGCGGGAACAGGAGGAGTTCCCTTCCAGAAGTAGGGTCACGGGACCCGGCCAAAAGGCTTTCACTAGTTCATAAAATAGCTCCGGTATATGATCGGAAACTACTTCTGCATAAGAATAATCCTGGACAAGCAAAAGAACGCCTTTTTTCTCGGATCGGCCTTTTATGGCGAAAAGTCTTCGCAGTGCTTCCTCATTGAAGGGATCACAGCCCAGACCATAGAGGGTATCGGTGGGGTAAAGCACCACCTTACCCTGGCGGATGGCCTGGGCCGCTTTTTCAATGATGTCTGGAGGGGGGGACGCAAGATCAAACGGCACATCTGCTAAGATAGCACGAAGTGTCTTCTTCTGTTTCCCGGATTGAAAGCCGGCAAAACCCCCAATACAAACTCTGGAAAAGATATGTCGCTCACCCTGAGAAAGTAGACTGTCCCTGGATTTCCATAGAAGGCTGGAAGCAAATCCAGGACCTCTCCGCCCATCATCCCATAGAGCTTTTACTCTTCTCGGAGGGGGCGGAACGTGGCATCAAGGACCTTCTTCCCCGCTCTACAGAGTCTTTTCAGCTGGCTCCCGCCTTGTTCGAAAGTCTGTCCACCCTCGATTCTTCTCAGCAAATCCTGGCCTTCTTTGAAAAACCCAGCTGGAATTGGAAGGATCTCACTTCACGAGTTCTTTACCTGAACGAACTCCAGGATCCGGGCAATCTGGGGACGCTGCTGCGAACCGCCCGAGCCACAGGAATCTTCAGTGTTGCCACCAGTCCCCACACCGTCTCCTGTTTCAACGCCAAGGTCGTCCGTGCCTCCGCCGCCTCTCTTTTCTCGATTCCCTTCCTAGAGGGGATCGAAGTTGGCGAGTTGAAGAGCCGCGGATATCACCTCTGGGCCACCACTCCGCAGGGTGGGAAGTCCTTATTCGAAACACATTTCAAGTCTCCTCTTGCCATTGTGATAGGCAATGAAGGTCAGGGTCTGGACACTGCTGTTCTCGAGCTTGCAGAGCACCACCTGCACATCCCCATGCAACCTCAAGTGGAAAGTCTCAATGCCGCCGTGGCGGGATCACTCGTTCTCTATGAAGTGTTTCGTCAAGGAACTATTTAGGCTTTTTGTTAGGCTTCTTGGGATCGCTCTTGTCGGACTTTCGCAAGGCCTTTCGCAACTCCTTGGCCCGGATCACTTGTCCCTGCAGCAGCATTTCCCCTTTAAAGCGCTTGACCACCTCGGTGTAGACGGCAATCGCTTCCTCTTTGCGCTCCGAACTTCCCAGAGCCACTCCTTTGTTGACCAGCGCCAGCGCTACCTGCTCCTGCAGCTCCACTTCTTGTTCCTCCTGATAGCGCCTGAGGACCTCATCGCAGACTTCAATGGTCTCCTCCATCCGGCCCAGCGTCCCCAGAGCCACACCTTTATTGACGAGTGCTTTGGCCACCTGCTCCCGTAGTACGAGTTCCTGCGCATCTTGAAAGCGCTCGACCACCTCATCACAAAGGGTCAGCGTCTCTTCAGCACGACCCAATGTTCCCAGCGCCACTCCTTTGTTGACCAGCGCCTTGACCATCTGCTCCCGCAGCGCCACCTCCTGTGTCTCCTGAAAGCGAGTGATGACCTCATCGTAAATCCCGATCTCTTCTTCAGTCTTGCCCAGAGTTCCCAGCATCACCCCTTTCTCGACCATGGCCCGGACCACCTGCTCTTGAAGTGACAACTCCTCTGCCTCCTGATAACGATGGATGATCTCATCACAAACCTCAATCACTTCCTCCATCTGACCCAACGTCCCCAAAGCCACCCACTTATGAAATAATGCTCCAGCCACTTTCTCCCGCATGGCACTGTGGCTGGCTTCGCCGAAGCGATCCACCACCTCGTCGCACACTTGGACCACTTCTTCCATATGACCTAAACTCTTGAGTGCAACCGCCTTGTTGGAAAGCGTCTCCATCACCTGTTTCTGCAATCCTTCATGGCTGGCATCGTCGAAGCGATCCATCACCTCCTCACACACTTCAACCACTGCTTCCATATGACCCAGGCTGGCCAGCGCTACTTCTTTGGTCACCAGAGCGGCGCCTACCTGGACCTTCAGTGAAATGTCGACGGCATTGCCAAAGAGATTTATCACCTCATCGCACGCCTCAATGGCATCCTCCATGCGGCCCAGTGCTCCAAGCGTCAACCCTTTCTTGACCAACGCCTCTGCCACCAGTTCTCGCACCTCCACATCCATGACCTCTTGGAAGCGACTGACCACCTCATCGTAAACGGCAATCGCCTTCTCTGTGCTCCCCAGCGCCACTCCCTTTTCAATCAGCTCCCGCGGTTCTCGCCTCTGGGCCTCCTTTCCCGCCTCTTCCTCTGCCTTGCGTTTTTCTTCCGCTTCCCTGGCCGCTTGGTCTTCTGCTTTTCGTTTCTCTTCGGCTTCTCTTTCCGGCTGCTCCTGCTCCTTGAGTTTCTCCTCGGCCTCCTGTTGCGCCTGCTGCTGCGCCTTCCCCTTTTCTTCCGCCTCATTGGCCTCTCGGGCCGCCTTTTCTTCTGCCTTCCGTCTTTCCGCCTGCTCCTGCGCTCCTCTCTCCTCTTGCTCTCCCTGCAGCTCACGGACAATCGCTTCCAATGCCTCTTTTTTGGCTACTGCTTCAGCGACCTGTTCCCGCAACACCGTTTGCTGAGCCTGGCCAAAGCGGCTGATCACCTCATCACACACCGCAATGGCGTCTTTCGTGAGGCCTAGCGTCCCCAGGGAGGCCGCCTTGTGAACCATCGCCTCCGCCACCTGTTCAGTGACATCCGCTTCCGTTGCCGTACCAAAGCGGCTGATCACCTCATCGAAAACTTCAAGCGCTTCCTGTGCAGTTTCCAGGGCCAATCCCTTGGCCACCAGGGCCTCAGCCGCCTCATGGGGCAAATCGGTTTCGGTGGCGTATTCACCCGGACTCAGTTTTTCCTGTTTCTGGCCCAGAGTTCCCAGGGTTTCCCCCTCCTCTTGAACCACCGGCTGGTGTGGAACCGGTCCAGGTGCTACCGGCTGCGTCGGTACCGCTCCCAGTGTCTCCTTTTTGAGCAGCGCCCGCCCCACCTGCTCCCGCAGCGCTGGTTCCCTGGCCTCCCCAAAGTTTCGAAGGATTGCCTCGTAAACCTCCATTGCCTGCTGCCTACCACCCAGACTCTCCAGAACTTCCCCCTGGTTCACCATCGCCTCGGCCACGTACTTCCTTACCTGCACTTCGGTCGCGCTGCCGAAGCGAGCGATCAACTCATCGTAGACCGCAATTGCTTCTTCTGTATTCCCCAGAGCGACTCCTCGACCCATGAGAGCGCTCACCGAGTCTGCAGGCCGTTCCGTAGTTGTGGTGTATTGAACCGGATTCATCGCTTGGTCGAAGAACCCGCTTGGATCTTTTGCAGAACCGAGAGAACCCAGGGTCGTCCCTTGGCTGGCAGGTGCCCGGGCCACCTGCTCTTGAAGTGTTGCCTCCAGCACCCCCGTATTCAACACCGCTCTCGACACTTGCTCCCTCACATCTGCCTCTCTCGACTCGCCAAAGCGAGTTAGCAGTTCGTTGTAGGTGCGAAGTGCTTCTGGTGTTCGGCCCAAGCCTCCCAGCGTCACCCCCTTATTAAAGAGCGCCCAGGCCACCTGTTCCCTCACGTCTGGGTCGGTGGACCCCCCAGCCGTCTTGGTTACCGTTAACCATCCCGGACGAATTAGACCGCCCGTTGCTGCTCCCCTTAACCCTGCGAAGCGACGCAGTAAGTCATCGTAGGTCCCAAGAGAATCCTGGGTTCGACCCAGGGTACCCAGGGCTGTAGCTTTATTTAGGAGAGCCCAGGCCACCTGCACCCGGAGTTCCTTTTTGTGAGGATCATCCTGCGAAGAGGCCTGGAGCCATCCAGGACGTGTCAAGCGATCCAAGGTTGTTTCCTTCACTTCTGCGAAGCGCCTTAACAACTCGTCGAAAACGGCAACTGCATCCGGCGTATGGCCCAGGCTGTTCAGGATCACACCTCTGTTTAAGAGTGCCCAGGCTACCGGTTCGCGCACCTCTGCTTCTTCTTTCTGTTGGGCACCCACCTCCCTGTCCTCTTTCAACCAATCCGGAAGTGTCAGGCCTTCCACCTTCGTTCCCCGGGATTGGGTGGCTGGCCCGAAGCGATGCAGCAGCTCGTCGTAGCTTGCCAGCGCTTCCTGGATGCGCCCCACCATTCCCAAGCTCACGCCCTTGTTAAAGAGTGCCCAGGCCACCGGCGCGTGCTGTGCCTCCCGCTCCTGGCTAACCGGGCTGGGTTCTCGTTCTTCCTTGAGCCATGCCGGACGTACAAGGCCGACCAGCTGCGGGCGTTCTATGGCCGACCCAAAGCGACGCAGCAACTCATTGTAGACGGCAATTTCGTCATTTGTACGCCCGTCGCTTCCCAGGGCCAGACCCATGTTAAAAAGCGCCCACGCCACCTGCTCCTGCACGTCGGTTTTTTCTACAAAGCGAGTCAGGAGTTCATCGTAGACTCTGAAAGCTTCCTTAGGCTCGCCAGCTCGTGACAGTGCCACACCCCTGTTGAAGAGCTCCCGCGCAGCCCGCTGGTCGGCACTCATTGTCTCCGGGTGACGGGTTTGACCTTCGCCCTCAACCTCTTCGGCAGGCAGGGAGCGACGAAGGCGATGAACAAAAGCTCCCAGTGGATCTCGGATCACCTCGGGGAGTTCCAGGCTACGGACCTCAATCAATTCCTAAAATATCCTCCTGGAAATGCTTCAGCCAAGTCATAAGAAGGATTATCCCTGGTTTTCAACTTCCGTGCGGGTCTTCCCCCTCTAAATTAACTGATCCAGTTTAAAAAAAAGGTGACACAGACGATGAGTCGGGAGAAAATAAGGCACTCATGGACAGAACTCTTTTCCCTTCTCAAAAAGCTCACCCAGACGCCTCTTCCCCTTCTACTGCTCCGCTTGCAGAACGGATGCGACCCCGAAGACTCGAGGACGTCCTGGGTCAGGACCACCTTTTGGGGAAAGGGAAACTATTGCGGGAAGTCATTCGCTCACAGGAGATTCCTTCTATGATTTTCTGGGGGCCTCCAGGGGTGGGAAAGACCACTTTGGCCCGAATCATCGCCCAGGAGACAGACTGCTATTTTGTCTCCATCAGCGCGGTGCTGGCTGGAGTCAAAGATGTGAGGAGGGTCATTGAAGAAGCCCGGACTGAGCGTCGCCTCCACAACAGAAGAACCATTTTCTTCGTGGATGAGATCCACCGCTTCAACAAAGCCCAGCAGGACGCCTTTTTGCCCCATGTGGAAAGTGGGACCATAATTCTGATTGGGGCCACTACCGAAAACCCCTCCTTCGAAGTGATCTCCCCACTTCTCTCGCGCTCTCGGGTTCTGGTCCTGCGTCCTTTGGACCAGGAACAGTTGGTTGAACTTTTAAGAGGCGCCCTGCGCGATCGTGAGTATGGGCTGGGAAACCAGAATCTCAAAATAAGGCAGAAAGCCCTTGATCAGCTGGCCCTTTTTGCCAATGGTGATGCGCGAATTGCCCTCAACTCGCTGGAAATTGCCGCTTCTTTAGCTCAAAGCCAGGGTCCGGACAAACCCGAGATCAGCCTAGAAATCGTACAACAGGCACTGCAGAAACGGACCCTTCTTTTCGACAGGGCTGGAGAGGAGCACTTCAACCTGATCTCCGCTCTCCACAAGTCTCTGCGCAACAGCGACGTCGACGCCACACTCTACTGGCTTGGGAGAATGCTTGAAGCCGGTGAAGACCCTCTCTATATCGCCCGCCGCATGGTCCGCTTTGCCTCGGAAGATGTGGGAACAGCTGACCCTTCCGCTCTTGGCTTTGCCATGGACGCTATGCAGGCCGTCCACTTTATCGGCCTACCCGAAGGAAAACTTGCTTTGGCTCAGTTGGCCATCTATCTTGCTCAAGCACCCAAGTCCAACTCCGTCTATGAGGCCTATACCCGGGTCCAGGAAGACGTGGAAAAGACTCTCGCAGAACCCGTCCCTCTTCACCTGCGCAACGCGACCACGCCACTCATGAAAGAGCTGGGTTACGGACATGGTTATCGCTACGCTCACGACGAAGAGCAGGGGGTGGCCAAGATGGAATGTTTACCGAGAAGCCTGGTGGGAAAACAATACTACCGCCCCACCCAACAAGGGTTTGAAAAGGAGATCCAGGCGCGCCTGGAAGAAATTCAGAAGAAAAAGAGCGGCAGAGAGGAGTAATACAGCGGAACCCCATTTTACGCTGGTAAAAGGGGAAATTCGGGGCCTGTCCCCGAATTTCCTGTCAAACTCCTCCCGAACTCCCCTTTTGTTATAATCCGCTTCATGAAGACGGTCGTTTGCTCGGTGGTACTGATGTTGATTCTCCTCATGACTACCTCTGAGTCGAGAGGCTCAGAGGACATACCCCCCCTGGATGAAGAAGGCCAAAACTGGGTCGAGGAAACCATGAGGGGCATGAGCCTGGAAGAAAAGGTGGGTCAACTGATCGTCGGTGCAGCCGGCACAAATTTCACCAACCTGGACACCGATAAATTTAAGCAGATTCGGAAAGAGGTGACCGACTATCACGTGGGGGGCTATCACGCCCTTGGAGGTGAGGTTTTTTCTGCGGCATTCCTGATTCGAAGAATGCAGGAGATGGCCCGCATCCCCCTATTCATTACAGCTGATTTGGAGGGTGGAACCGGCCTGATCTTCCGGGGTGGGACACGTTTTCCAAAAGCCATGGCCCTGGGAGCGACTTCTGATCTGGCCAGTATCCGTAGAGTTGGGGAAATCACGGCTCTGGAAGCAAAAAGCCTGGGCATTAACGTGAATTTCTATCCCGTGGTGGATGTGAATAACAATCCTCGCAATCCCATAATCAACATCCGTTCTTTTGGTGAGGACCCGACACAAGTTGCCCAAAACGCGGCCGCTTACATTCGGGGAGTTCAGGAAAACGGGATGCTGGCCACCGCTAAACATTTTCCCGGACACGGGGACACCACGATCGATTCCCATCTGGAACTGCCGGTCATCGAGGTTTCCCGAGAACGTCTGGAGCAAGTGGAGTTCCCTCCTTTCCGGGCCGCTATCCAGGCAGGAGTTCAAGCCATCATGACGGCTCATGTGTCGGTTCCGGCCCTGGAGCCTGAAGAGGGGCTGCCGGCGACGTTATCTCGCCGAATCTCAACTGATTTACTGAGAGACGAAATGGGCTTCAAAGGCCTCATCTTCACCGACGCGCTCAACATGGGAGGTATCCATGCGCGCTGGAAGGAAGGGGATGCAGCCGTCCAGGCTTTCATTGCCGGTGCCGATGTGATTCTCTTTCCTTTATCGGTAAGGTCTGTTTTTCGGGGTCTTATTCAAGCAGTAGGCCAGGGAAAGATCAGTGAGGATCGGCTGAACGATTCGGTACGTCGAATTCTGGAGGCCAAGGCCAGACTCGGTCTTCACCGAAACTCCCTGGTCGACCTCTCTTCCATAGATCAGAAAGTGGGGTCTCCCGAGTATCAGGAGGAGGCTCAAAGGATCATGGACCAAGCGATCACGCTGGTGCGTGACGAAAAGAGCGTTTTGCCCTTTTCACTGAGGCGAAGGAGCACCGTGTTGCTGCTAACTCTCCTGGATGAGCGTCGTCCCAGAGAGAGTCGAGGAGACAGCTTTGTGCGTGAGTTTCGTCGGCGCCATTCCCAGACTATTCATCTGGAGGTGCTTCCGCGTGCTTCGGGTGATGAAATCACTTTGATCGAAGAGTTAGCCAAACGCGTTGATTATTTGGTGGTGGCAGGCTACATTCGCACTGCCGCTTACAATGGTTCTCTCGATCTCTCCGTGAATCAGCTCGAATTGCTGAAGAATCTTTC
>Ga0209997_10000390_pt1 | contig 14427 bp, 14 predicted proteins | sample CR04metaG_FD_182079 | JGI IMG/M metagenome (GOLD analysis project Ga0209997, IMG submission 182079) | Deep subsurface microbial communities from Mariana Trench to uncover new lineages of life (NeLLi) - CR04 metaG (SPAdes) (version 2) | ecosystem: Environmental > Aquatic > Marine > Ocean trench...
GGGGCTCGTAGGAGGGGCTTCAGCCCCGATTAAGCGATTGAGCGACGGGGATTCTACTCAAGCTCAGGCGGAGAAACCGCTATTGCCCTCCTGGATAAAAAATCGTCTGACCTTGATGGCACGCGTGAGTTTTCCGCGGCGCACGAAGCATTGATACAACATGTCCTTGAGCACTTCGAGCAACATGCCAGCCTGTGCGCGATTGAGCATGGGCAGATCTTCTTCTTCGCTCGATTCGAACAGGATCTTCTTGATCGGTGCGAAACTGTTGTCATCGATCTCGGCGATGTCCTGCACGACCATGACTTCATCAAATGCCTTGAGTCTGCCGCTATCGCCAATCGCCGGAAACGAGCTTGCCGCGGCGCGTCTGCACATCGATGCAAATGCATTGAAATTATTGCTCGAATAACAGGCGAGCGCCTCCCGAAAGAGAATTTCCGTGACTTTCGGCAGATAGGAGAACGCAAATTTTTCTTTCGGTTTCTCGAGCTCGATGAAGTTCCTGTACAGCTCGATGCTGTCCTCTTTGTATTCCTTGACTGCAAATCGCAGAAAGTTCGGCGCACCGCAGGCATCGCATTGATAAACGAGTCCTACGTGCTTCGGCTTGTCTTTCAGCACAGTCGCAAAGTGCGGCACGGACTGTGACGTCATGTGGGCATAGACACCGCAATATGGGCATTCCAGGCCGAATTGCTCGTCGGTCTGCTGCTGAAGCCCCTGGTCTCGGTCTATTATTATTGCCATTGTTCTCTTTCTTATACTGCTGGCGGCTTGCTCTAATGTGAAGCCTGACAGCAGCTTATCAGTATATCCTCAGTATCCGCGTCAGCTGCTTTAGTTAAACATAATTCGGAAATTGGCTTGTGTAACTGTCTACCTGATTACTGACACCTTGCTACTCGGGAACGGTTCCCCAGTGGCCGACGGCCGCTCTTGCCGCGTCATTGATGGGTCGTGCAATCAGCGCATCCCGGCTCAGACTAACATCGAAACGGGCGCCATCCGCCATCGGTACATAGGTCGCCGTTCCGTAGTAGGCGTCTACGCCTGGCGTCAGCAGCGGAAACTGCGTGGCAATAGCCCAGATGTCCAGCAAGGGCTCCGGCGATAACGCGTGCACGGTTCGAGCCTCAGTCCGCTCACGGTCAATGTCCGAAAACCGGCCGCTCAAGCGTTCCAGGCGATAAATAGGGTCCAGACCGAGGATCGTCGCAGGTGGCTTCCAGGTGATGAGTCGCGCATCCAACTGCCATTCGTTGCCACGCAGTCTGTAGAACCGGTCTCGTTCTCCGCTGATCATCAGCCGCGCCTCGTACTCGTCCGGCGCCATCTGTCTGAACTGGATGCTCGAAATCACTTTTTCCGAAATCAGGCGGCCATAGCTGTAGTAGTTGAACGCGAGCAGCAGAGCAGCGCCTGCCAGCACCGCGGACATGGCGCCACCGAGGCCAGACCCGCCCGCCCTGAGGATGCGGCCACGCCGGGTACAGCGAACCGCCCGTAGCAAAAAGAAAAACGCGAAGAGCGTAAAGGTCAGGCCGATTCCGATTAGCAGATTCATCAGGCGCTCAGTCGCTTGTATTTGATGCGCTGCGGCCGGTCGGCCTCGCTGCCAAGGCGGCGTTTCCGGTCCTCTTCATACTCCGAGTAGTTGCCGGAAAACCAGATGACCTCGCTGTCACCTTCAAACGCGAGTATGTGCGTAGCTATCCGGTCGAGGAACCAGCGGTCATGCGAAATAACGACGGCAGATCCGGGGAATTCCAGCAAGGCCTGCTCCAAAGCTCTCAAGGTTTCGACATCGAGGTCGTTGGTCGGTTCGTCGAGCAACAGCAGGTTACCACCGCCCTTCAGCATCTTTGCCAAATGGACGCGATTTCTCTCACCGCCCGACAGAAGACCGATTTTTTTTTGTTGCTCGGCACCGCGGAAATTAAATCTGCCAACGTATGCGCGTGACGGTGTCTCGTAGTTGCCTACCTGTATCAGGTCCTGACCGCCAGATATTTCCTCCCAGATCGTGTTGCTGTCAACCAGGCTGTCGCGGGACTGATCGACACTGGCCACCGTGACGCTGTCGCCTATGCGTATCGATCCCGAATCAGGCTGTTCTGACCCGGTAATCATCCGAAACAACGTCGTCTTGCCGGCACCGTTCGGTCCGATGATCCCGGCGATGCCGCCCGGCGGCAACGTGAAACTCAGATTGTCCATCAGCAACCGGTCGCCGAAGCCTTTCTTCAGGCTCTTGACTTCGATGACGAGATCGCCGAGACGCGGTCCGGGCGGAATATAGATCTCGTTGGTTTCGTTCCGCTTCTGATAGGCTGGCGACGAGAGTTCTTCGAATTGCCTGAGGCGTGCCTTGGACTTGGCCCGACGACCCTTCGGATTGGCCCGGACCCATCCCAGTTCTGCCTGAATGGCTTTATGCCTCGCTTTCTCCGATGCGCTTTCCACCGCAAGCCGTTGTTCTTTTTGCTGTAGCCAGGACGAGTAGTTCCCTTTCCAGGGAATACCGTAGCCACGGTCCAATTCGAGAATCCAGCCGGCGACGTTGTCGAGGAAGTAACGATCGTGCGTGACGGCGATGACGGTGCCGGGATATTCCTCAAGAAAGCGTTCGAGCCAGGCGACTGATTCGGCATCAAGGTGGTTGGTCGGCTCATCGAGCAGCAACATGTCGGGCTCGGAAAGCAGCAGGCGGCAAAGCGCGACGCGGCGCCGTTCACCGCCGGACAGTGTGCTGACCCTGGCATCCCAGGGTGGCAGCCGCAGCGCGTCTGCCGCGACATCGAGCTTGCGATCCAACTCCCAGGCGCCGGCTGAATCAATGGCGTCCTGCAATTTGCCCTGTTCCTCGAGCAGGGCGGTCATCGCGTCGTCGTCCATCGGTTCGGCAAACTGCATGCTTATTTCATTGAACCGGTCCAGGAGCGCCTTTGTCTCGGCGACACCGTCCTCGACGATCTCCCTGACGTTTTTCGTTTCATCGAGTTCCGGCTCCTGGGGCAGGAAGCCGATGTTGATGCCCGCTTGCGGGCGGGCCTCACCATCGTATTCATTGTCCAGGCCGGCCATGATTCTCAAAAGCGACGATTTGCCTGAGCCGTTCAAGCCAAGCACGCCGATTTTGGCGCCTGGGAAGAAACTCAGGGAAATGTCTCTCAGGATAAATCGCTTGGGCGGCACAATCTTGGCCACCCCGTTCATCGTGTAGATATATTGCGCCATACCTATAAAGTCACCACCGGCGCCATTAAGAAACCGAATCGCGCATTATCCGGTATGCTGCGGCAATAGAAAACAGCATGAGCTAATTTGGGGCAAGCTGTGACAGATAAACCGATGTTCGTCTACAAAGGAGATGCACTGGCCAACTATGGCTTCGGCGACGAGCATCCGTTTGGGGTTGACAGGCACGATGCTTTTCAAACCGAACTCGCAAATGCGCAGCTCGGTACGGCGATTCAATATGCGGACCCGCGTCGAGCCAGCGTTGATGAACTCGCGCTGTTTCATACAGCCGAATACATTGACCTTGTGTCGAAAATGTCGCAGGAGGGCAGAGGATTTCTCGACGATGGAGACACGCCCGCATACCCGGGCATTTTCGATACCGCGTCTGACGTCGTCGGCGCGACCCTGGCGGCCGTCGATGCGATCATGGCGGGCGAGTCAAATCGCGCTTTTGTGCCGATCGCGGGGCTGCATCACGCCGGTCGGGGCCACGCAGCGGGATTCTGCGTGTTTAACGATTGCGGCGTTGCGATTGAACACCTGCGAAAAAACCATGGCTTAAAGCGAGTCGCCTATGTCGATATCGATGCGCATCATGGTGACGGCGTTTTCTACGGCTTCGAGGACGACCCGGATCTGATTATTGCCGACATACACGAAGATGGCCGGTTCCTGTATCCGGGCACTGGCTGCGCAGAGGAAACCGGCAAAGGCAGGGCGAAGGGGACCAAGCTCAACATACCGATGCCGCCGGGCGCCGGGGATTCCGAGTTCGAGGTCGCCTGGGCACGAGTGGTGAGCCATATCGACGATGCGGCACCCGAGTTCATCATCTTTCAGTGCGGCGCGGATAGCCTGGCAGGCGATCCGATCACGCATCTGCGTTACACGGAAGCGGCACACGCCGGGGCGGCCACCGACCTGTGCGAGCTGGCGGACCGGCATTGCAGCGGCCGTATCGTCGCCACAGGCGGCGGTGGCTACAATCTTCACAACCTGGCCCGGGCATGGACGCGTGTGGTCGAATCCTTCGCTTCCTAGCTTCCGGCGGTGACTTTATTACTTTTCTTCTCGGGTGCCAGAGACGAAAAGTAATAAAGTCACCGCCGGCACCAAAACACCGGCTCATGTGTTGGAGGAGAATGTATGGATTTTTTCTCGGGTGCCAGAGAAAAAATCCATACATTCTCCTCCAGCAGCAAAAGACATGGCGCAATGAAATCGCTTAGGTACAATGCCCATCTTTAGCGTTTCAGCCCGCCGGAGATACCGCAATAATGTTCCTCGAGACAACATCGATCGAAGAATTCGATTCAGAACTGTTCCACGCTATTGCCGATGAGGCACGCCGCCAGGAGGAGCATGTCGAGCTGATTGCCTCCGAGAACTACGCAAGCCCGCGCGTGATGGAAGCGCAGGGCTCCGTATTGACCAACAAATACGCCGAGGGTTACCCGGGCAAGCGCTACTACGGCGGCTGCGAATATGTCGATGTTGCTGAAAAACTGGCGATCGAGCGTGCGATGAAACTGTTCGGCGCGGACTATGCCAATGTTCAGCCACATTCCGGATCACAGGCAAATGCGGCAGCATTCCTGGCGCTTCTCAGGCCCGGTGACCCAATTCTCGGCATGAGTTTATCGGATGGCGGCCACCTTACGCATGGTTCTGCTGTCAATTTCTCCGGCATGTTGTTCAATGCGCAGCAATACGGTGTGGTGGCGGAGTCCGGACTGATCGATTATGACCAGGTCCAGAGCCTTGCCACCGAACACAAGCCCCGCATGATCATCGCCGGATTCTCGGCCTATTCCAGAATCGTCGACTGGGCGCGTTTCAGGCAGATTGCCGACAGCGTCGGCGCTTACCTGATGGTCGACATGGCGCACGTCGCCGGACTGGTCGCCACAGACCTTTACCCGAATCCTGTACCGTTCGCTGATGTGGTGACGACGACGACGCACAAGACCCTGCGGGGGCCGCGGGGCGGCATGATCCTGGCGAAGAAGAACGACGAGCTGACCAAAAAATTCAACTCGCTGGTGTTCCCGGGAACGCAGGGCGGGCCGCTGATGCATGTGATTGCGGCGAAAGCGGTGGCGTTGCTGGAGGCCATGAATCCCGAATTCAAGGAATATCAGGGTAATGTCATCAAGAATGCGAAGACGATGGCAAACGTCCTCATGGAACGTGGCTACAGTATCGTCTCCGGTGGAACCGACAATCACCTCATTCTGGTGAGCCTTTTGGATAAAGGAATCACCGGCAAGGACGCGGATGCCGCGCTTGATCGTGCGAACATTACAGTTAATAAGAATACGGTGCCCAATGATCCGCGCTCGCCATTTGTAACGAGCGGCCTTCGTCTTGGTACACCGGCGATTACGACGCGTGGATTCGGCGCCGAAGAAACACAGCAGTTAAGCCACTGGATTGGCGACATCCTGGATGACATCAGTAACGATGTCATGATCAAGCGCGTGCGGGGCAAGGTGCTCGATCTTTGCAAGCGCTTTCCGGTTTATACCTGATCACTTTGATAAGCTCTGAGTCCATCAATATAAACTTGTTGGACCACTAGGCATGTATTGTCCGTTTTGCAGCCACGAAGAAACAAAAGTCATCGATTCCAGACTGGCCGGTGATGGCCGGCAGATTCGTCGCAGGCGTCAGTGTCTGCGGTGCAACGAGCGATTCACAACATTCGAGACCGCGGAACTCGTCATGCCGCGCATCGTCAAGAACGACAACAGCCGTCAGCCGTTCGATGAGTCAAAAGTCCGCGATAGTATGCGGCGCGCGCTCGAGAAAAGGCCCGTGCCGTCGGACGAGTTCGAACAGGCGGTTGGCAGGCTGGTGCATAAACTCCGCACAATGGGCGAGCGCGAAGTTCAATCCCGCCTGGTCGGCGAGCTCGTCATGGAAGAGTTGCGCGGTCTCGACGAAGTCGCATACGTCAGATTTGCCTCTGTCTATCGCAGCTTTCAGGACGTTACCGAGTTTCAGGAAGAAATAAGACGCCTTCAGGAAATTTCCGACGCGACTGCCAGTCGCGAGCAAATGTCGCTGTTACCGGAGTTGCCGGGCAAAAAGCGCTGACCGGGCCATGACTGATTTCTCCCCAGCCGACTGCGAATTCATGGCGCGTGCGCTGGCCTTGGCGCGTCGGGGAATTTATACAGCACATCCCAATCCCAGAGTCGGCTGCGTCATCGTTCGTGACGGCAGGATTGTCGGGGAAGGATGGCACCGAAAAACCGGTGAAGCTCATGCAGAGGTAAACGCGCTGCAGAACGCGCGCGCTGCCGCCAAAGGCGCGCAGGCGTACGTCACGCTGGAGCCCTGTGCGCATCATGGAAAAACAGCGCCGTGTTCTGAGGCGCTGATCAAAGCCGGAATCTCCGAAGTGATCATTGCGATGCAAGATCCGTTTCATGAAGTAGACGGCAATGGGCTGACCTCTCTCGAAGAGGCGGGTATTGCTATTCGCGTTGGCCTGATGAGGAAAGACGCGATGCGACTCAACGAAGGATTTGTTTCTCGCGTAAGGCGCAAACGCCCCTTCGTCAGGCTGAAGATTGCGGCAAGCCTGGACGGTTGCACGGCCATGGCAAACGGTGAGAGCAGGTGGATCACTGGTCCTGAGGCAAGAGCCGACGTGCAGCGTTTGCGGGCGTCATGCGGAGCCGTTATGACCGGTATCGGTACTGTACTTGCGGACGATCCGTCTTTGACTGTACGCGATGAAGGTCTTGCAAATGAAGGCATGCAGCCGCTGCGCGTCATTCTGGACAGCAAGTTGCGCATGCCGCTATCCGCGTGCATGCTGCAGCTGCCAGGGAAAACGGCAGTATTTTGTATCGCTGACGACAACAGGCCGGCGCTCGAGAAGGCGGGTGCATCGATATATATTGTGCCGGGACAGGGCGACAGGGCAGACCTGAGCGAGGTGCTCGCGAAGCTTGCCGAGCTCGAAGTAAACGACGTGCTCGCAGAGGCAGGGCACACCCTCGCTGGCAGTCTGCTGGCCTCGGGACTCGTGGACGAGCTTGTCATTTATCAATCGCCCCATATCATGGGGAGTCAAACACAGGGCATGTTCAGTACGCCTGCCTGGCAGGATATGAGACAGCGCCTGCAGCTCGATATAGTCGATGTTCGACGCGTCGGAACCGATACCAGAATCACGGCCCGGCCACTGTCTGACAGCGAAGAATAGTCAGGACTTTATGTTTACCGGAATTGTCAAAGCCAAGGGCAGGATCCAGTCCCTCCAGAAGCAGGGCGGGGACCTGCGCATGACCGTCGAGTCGAAGGGCCTCGACTGGTCAACATTCGAAATCGGTGAGAGTATTTCGGTCAACGGCGTCTGTTTGACCGCCGCGGCGTTGCACACGGGCGGTTTTGAGGCCGACATATCGGCCGAAACGATGCATGTGACGGCACTCGCGGGACTCACCACGGGCAGTGCCGTTAATCTCGAGCCCTCGATAGGCCTCGGTGAAAGACTCGGCGGACATCTTGTCAGCGGCCATGTCGATTGTGTGGGCACCGTAAGAACTCGCGAGACCGATGCCCGCTCGGTTAGACTAAAAATTGAGTTGCCAGAGGAATACAGTCGCTACCTGACAAAGAAGGGTGCCGTCTGTGTTGACGGGGTCAGCCTTACCATCAATGAGGTATCAGCTTGTACATTCGAAGTGAATATTATTCCTCATACTGCCGAAGAAACGATCATCGGTGATTACTCCGTTGGCACAGCAGTCAATATCGAAGTCGACCTGCTGGCCCGGTATATTGAACGTCTTCTGACACATGACGGCGACGAAAAAGCCGGCGTCGGTATTTCAAGAGACTTCCTGAAGGCACATGGCTATGCGTGATATTACGACACCACACCCGCGGGCATCTGCGTTTAGCGATATCGAGGATATCATTGCTGATATTCGCGACGGCAAAATGGTCATCATGGTCGATGACGAGAATCGTGAGAATGAAGGCGACCTGCTTATGGCCGCCGAAAAAGTTCTTCCGGAAAACATCAATTACATGGCCCGTTACGGGCGCGGGCTGATTTGCCTGACACTTTCGCGAGAGCGTTGCGCACGACTTCGTATTCCGTTGATGGTTCACGAGACGGACGAACACCACGCAACAAATTTTACGATTTCAATAGAAGCGGCAGAAGGCATAACAACCGGCATCTCCGCTCATGACAGGGCCAAGACTGTACAGGTTGCCGTTGCGCCCGATGCGAAACCGGACGACCTGAAACAGCCCGGACATATTTTTCCGGTCGTGGCGCAACCGGGCGGTGTGTTGACGCGGGCGGGGCATACTGAGGCAGGCTGCGATCTGGCACGCCTGGCGGGTTTCGAGTCGGCGGCAGTCATTGTTGAAATTTTGAATGAAGATGGCAGCATGGCGCGCCGGACGGATCTTGAAAAATTCGCTCGCAAGCACACCATAAAGATTGGCACGATTGCCGATCTGATTCGTTATCGGCTTGAGAAAGAATGCTACGTTGAACGTATTGACAAGAAGCCGGTCCGGACGGCTCACGGTGAATTCACCTTGTACTGCTACGACGATCACCTGAATCAGACAGTCCATCTTGCATTGGTGAAAGGAGACGTCCAGGCGAGTACGGAACCGCTGGTGCGTGTTCACCTGCAGGATACGCTCGGCGATATCCTCGGGATCCGCAGTCCGGCGCTGGGTTGGCCGCTGGATAGTGTGATCGAGAGAATCTCCAGAGAAGATGCCGGTGTCATCGTCGTGCTTAGAGATCAGCAATCATCGCGCGAACTGATGGACGCGGTCGGCAGTTTGTCCGAAGTAAAGGATGATCTCGAAAGCCGGCGCGGCCGCGATGCGGCCCTCCGGACTTACGGCGTGGGCGCACAAATCCTGAAGGACCTTGGCGTGCAACGCATGCGAGTGCTGTCGGCGCCGAAGCACATGTATGCAATCTCAGGCTTTGATCTGGAAATCACGGAGTACGTCGAAAAATAACGGTCGATAATTGGCGAAAGAAAGAATGGACAAAGTAAAAATAATCGAAGGCGATCTTGTTGCGAGGGATGCGCGCTTCACAATTGTTGCCTCGCGATTCAACGACTTTATTGTTGAGTCATTAATCAAAGGTGCCGTCAGCTGTTTGTGCCGGCATGGCGTCAACGAGACGGATATCGAACTCATTCGCGTACCGGGTTCGTATGAAATGCCGCTGGCCGTGGAAAAGGTGGCTGTCCAGCGCCGATGCGATGGTATCGTTGCGCTTGGCGCCGTGATACGCGGGGCGACGCCACATTTCGATTACGTCGCTGGCGAATGTACGAGCGGCATCGCCGCGGTCAGTCGTCAGCATGGCATGCCGATCGGCATCGGTGTGCTGACAACTGACACGATCGAGCAGGCTATTGAGCGTGCCGGTACCAAGGCCGGCAACAAAGGCGAACAAGCCGCGCTGGCGGTCATCGAAATGGTCAACCTGCTGCGCCTGCTGGATTAAGCAAATCAGTAATTTTGCGCGCCAGTAGCCCGGATGAATCACCACCATGGAATGCCGTCCCCCGCGCTCTCGCCTGGTCTTTGATCGTCCGAGGAGTTTTCTGCCGGACAGGATGCCCGAATGCCGCGGAGCCCGTGGATGGGCAAAGGCGACGTGCCCGGTAATGCACAGGGTTATTCCACTCACTCAGACAAGCCCTCAGCCAGGCAAATTATTAAGCGGCCCTGCGCAGCCACTGATAAAACATCCGGGCAGGGCGCGGCAAGGGGATGAAAATGGGCAAGGCTGATTCGGCAGGTGCGCGCAGCCGGGCTCGAGAGTTAATACTGCAGGCCCTTTACCAGAAACTGCTAACCGGCCACGACTGTGCGGAATTGCTGAGGCAGTTCAAGGACTGCGACCATTATCAGCGCGCAGATCAGCAATACTTCGACGAAATACTGCCGGCAATCTGCGCGGGACAGGCTGCGCTCGAAGGAAAAATTGCTGAGTTCACCGACCGGCCGCTGTCGCAACTCGATCCTGTCGAAATGGCTATCCTGTTGCTCGGTTTTTTCGAGCTTGCGGAAAGGCAGGACGTGCCTTACCGGGTCGTCATTAACGAATCGGTCAAGCTCGCAAAGCGCTTCGGTGCGGTGGACGGGTACAAGTACATCAATGCGTTGCTCGACAAGGCAGCTGACAAACTGCGTCCGGCAGAGACATCCGGATCAGCCCGGTAGGAGAAATCTTCGCGGTGGATGAGTTTGCATTGATTCGCCGTTTTTTCGACCGGCCAGTGAAAGATGACAGCGTACGGCTGGGTATCGGCGATGACGGTGCTGTTATTGTGCCGGATCCTGGCCGCGAACTGATCAGCGTCGTCGATACCATTGTTGCGGGGGTTCACTATCCTCTCGATCTCCCGCCATTCGACGTCGGATATCGTGCGGTTGCCATTAATCTCTCGGATGTTGCGGCCATGGGGGGGAGGCCTCGATGGATGACGCTGGCGCTCAGCATTCCGCAAGCGGACACGGGTTGGCTGTCGCTGTTTGCGGAGGGCCTGTTTACGGCGGCGGCCGAGGCCAAGGTATCCCTCGTCGGTGGCGATACGACTCGCAGCGAGACAACAGTCGTCAGTGTGCAAATGCTAGGCGACATCGATCCGCATGACGTTATCAAGAGATCCGGAGCTGGCCCGGGCGACAGCATCTTTGTTACGGGAACGCCGGGCGATGCAGCCGCCGGTCTCTCACTGCTCAAGAGCGGCTCCGATCAGACGGGCGAAAGCGAATATCTCATCGGTCGATTCGTTCGGCCGAGAGTGCGACTTGCGTTTGCCTCGTCAATCACAAGACTTGCCAGCGCCGCGATCGACTTGTCGGACGGTTTGTATACGGATCTGCAAAAGCTTCTGATGGCAAGCAAGGCAGGTGCAAAATTAGAGCTTGCGCAGTTGCCGTTTTCCGCTGAGATTCTTGCCAAATTTGATTACGACGCAGTAATAAACTTCGTGCTCGCCGGCGGCGATGATTACGAGCTTTGTTTTACAGTGCCTCGATCCAAAGATGCTGAAATTCATGCCGTTGCGAAACAAAATCAGGTGCAGGTGACTTGTATCGGGCGGGTCGTATCGGGTGATGGCATCGAATGTACAAAAGACGGTGTACCTTTCGAGTACACGGATACCGGTTACCGGCATTTCTGAGTGTTGGAGCCCGAAAAAATGGCAGCAGTCGAGACAGAAATCAGGCGAAAAGTTTTACGTGATCCGGTGAACCTGTTGGCATTCGGTTTGGGAGCCGGACTGTCGCCGGTGGCACCGGGCACCCTGGGGTCTCTCCTCGGTGTGGCACTGGCCTGGGCCACTCTGGCCCTGCCGCTTGAATTTCGTCTTATGGTCGCCGTCGCTCTGATATTGAGCGGCATCTGGCTGTGCGGCGAGAGCGCCCGGCGCATCGGTGTGCATGACCACCCGGGTATTGTCTGGGACGAGATCGCCGGTATCTATCTGGTGCTCCTGGCCGCACCCTCGACAACAATGGCCTGGGCCCTGGGATTCGGGCTGTTCAGGCTTTTTGACATCTGGAAACCCTGGCCGATTCGCGACCTGGATCACAGACTGAAAGGCGGCCTCGGAATTATGCTGGATGACCTTGTTGCCGCTCTGTACGCCGCATTATTACTGGTGTTCTCGGGGTGGCTGATGTTCTGAATAGTTGAGAACAAATGGCCCGTTCCGTAACAGAACTGCAGCAACCTTCTGACGCCCCCGCGAAAATCGGCAAGTACGTCATTATCAACAAAGTCGGTAAGGGAAGTACCGGTACGGTCTATCTCTCACACGACCCCTACTACCGCCGCGACGTCGCAATCAAGGTCTATAACATCGAGGAAGATTCCGATCCCGAGCGTGCCAAGGTGTCCCGCAAAATGTTCTACAACGAAGCTCACATGGTGGGCATGTTGCAACACCCGAACATCATGCCGATATACGACGCGGGCGAAGAAGGTGGCAAATACTACGTCGTTACCGAACATGTTCAGGGCGCGCGCACACTGGCATCCTATTGCCGCCCGGACAATCTGCTGCGTGTCGACGATGTCGTAGAAATAATTTACAAGTGCGCCAAGGCGCTGCATTACTCACACGGCAGGGGCGTTATTCACCGCGACATCAAACCGAGTAACGTGATGCTGACGATCGATAACGACGTGAGGATCATCGACTTCGGCATCGCGATTTGTAATGACTCGGATATTTCGCGTATTGAAGGCATTGCCGGATCGCCGAGTTACATGTCACCTGAACAAGTGCAGTCGGAAGAACTGACACCTCGATCGGACCTCTACTCACTTGGCGCTGTGCTTTATGAACTGCTGACCGGTTTCCGGCCGTTCCGCGCAGATAATCTGTCGAAGTTGTTGCATCAGATCGTCTATGCGACACCACCGCCGATTCATACTTACCGCAATGACATTCCGGAAGAGCTCGAGAACGTCGTGGCGATGAGCATGCAAAAGGATCCGGACAAACGCTGCACGAGCGGTGCCGCAATGGCCGCCGACCTGACGCACGTCTATCAGGATCTCCGGACTAAATATGACAGCCTCGACAACCAGGAACACTTCGATTTGCTGCGCACGCTCACATTCTTCCATGAATTCTCGCATGCCGAAATCTGGGAAGTGCTTCGAGCCAGTGACTGGCATGAGTATAAAGACGACGAGGACATTGTCCGCGAAGGTGAGATGGATGACCGTTTCTACATTATCGTTTCCGGACAAGCCGCCGTGGATGCCAATGGCAGGAGTCTCGGCATACTCAAAAGCGGCGCTTGTTTTGGTGAGACCAGTTACGTCCGCGGCGCAAAACGAACCGCATCTATCAGAGCCAAAGGCCCGGTCACTATTCTCAGAGTCAGCTCAACCCTGATGGAGCAGGTGTCCTCCGCCTGTCAGTTACGTTTTAACAAAGTCTTCCTGCGCTCGCTGATTACCCGCCTCCAGGGAGACGGCGGCTCCAGTAATTAAGCAGACAAGTTCCCAGTGGTCCAACAAGGCCTCTTCGCTCTGAACAGGCTGGATCCACCCATTTTTGCTGGTTGCCTACGCTTTCTTGCGCGCCAGTGTTGGTTACAATGAGGAACCTGATTCGACGCAGTGACTGGCGTGACGTCATGCCGAGTACCGAACAACTTGATCAAAGCGCAGCCGCCAGGACGCTGGACCGCGACAGCATTCCAAATCTTGACCTGCAGGGCTTGTTGTCTGACGACGATGCGGCGCGCTCGATGCTGGTTGAGCAGATCCGGAGTGCCTGCCTCGAAACCGGCTTCTTCTATGTCCACAATACCTGTGTCGGTGATGACGTTGTGCAGAGGGCTTTGGCGGCAACGCGGACATTCTTCGCTTTGGCCGACGACAGCCCGATCAAACTGGATGTTCACAACGAGCACGCAAGCGGCCTCAAAGGCTGGACACCAATTTTTGGTGAGCCCGCCTATCAAAAAGACACGGTCGCCCATGTTGAATCTTTCGATATCGGCCAGGAATTGACCGCGGATCAATACCGGAGCCTGGCGATAGAGCCGAATATCTGGCCGGATGTTCCAGGGTTCCGCAAGGCGATTCTCGACTACTATGAGCAGACCACCAGGCTGGCAAGAGCATTGAGCGAGGTCTTTGCAGAGATGCTGGGCGTCGAGCGAGACTTTTTTAACGAACGCAGCCGCGAAAAGGCACCGCGCACGATGCGCCTGCTGCATTACCCGGCCAACGATGCACCGGTCGATAAACGCAATGTCGGTATCGCGGCTCATACCGATTTCGAGTGTTTCACGATCATGAACCAGACCGCTTCGGGACTCGAACTGACCGACGTCAGCGGGTACTGGTGCGAGGCACCATCAGATATTGCTGCCTTCACGGTGGTCCTCGGTGACATGATGGAGCGATTTTCCAACGGCTGGCTGAAGGCGACCGGGCATCGTGTCGTCAACACGCCGTGGACACGCTACTCGATGATCCTGTTTTTCGCGGTAGACGGAGACTACACAGTCGCACCGCTGCCCCGTTTCATTAGTGCGGAAAATCCGGCGCGGTACGACCCTGTTACACAGGGCAAACATATTGCACGGGAGCTGGAGCGATCCAATGCTTACCGGCAGGCAACATCCGGAATG
>Ga0209997_10000397_pt1 | contig 14319 bp, 13 predicted proteins | sample CR04metaG_FD_182079 | JGI IMG/M metagenome (GOLD analysis project Ga0209997, IMG submission 182079) | Deep subsurface microbial communities from Mariana Trench to uncover new lineages of life (NeLLi) - CR04 metaG (SPAdes) (version 2) | ecosystem: Environmental > Aquatic > Marine > Ocean trench...
GGCGCATCGTCAAAACTTTTCGACGCCCTCCGACGGGCCGCATACGCGACCGGAACGGCGGCTTACCAAGGCTTTCGGACGGCGTCGCGCACGCTTTGCGATGCCCCGCATCGCCACAGCGCACGCTTAGGGCCGAAAACCTTGGTAAGCCGTCTCTATGGGTCATGATCAGCGCCCCTTGGTATAAGCCGCCCGTCCGGCCCTGCGCAATCCAGGCCGCGCGATCCCCGGCCCCGCGCCCTGTCTGCCGGTCCGGCACCGCCCGACGCCGCCGGTTAAGGGACCATTAACCACTTTCCAATACGTTGTACGCGGGGCCTTTCCGGATCGGCAGCCGTCGCGCCCGGCTGGGCGGGGACGGCGCGCCGAAGGCCTTGCGGCAAACGGCGGAGCGAGTCACATGCATCCAAACGGCGGATCGACAGGCGACGGCCACGTTGGGCCACGGGCCACCGGCGAGGGGCCGGGAGAAAGCGCCTCCGCAGGCCTTCCGGGAAAGCCGGACGCGAAGTGGATGGACAGCTTCCCCGAGCTCAAGGACCTTCGCGACGTCCTGCGCCGCCGGCGCGCCAACGGGGAGATCGATTTCGAAAACATCCGTGATCTCAACGTCCTCCAGGCCTGGAGCAACGCCCTGGCCGGTCTCGACCGGGAGGCCCTTGAATCCTTCGTCGAGGAGACGTTCGTCGAGCTCGGCCTGGCGACGGAAGACGAGGCCCAGTTCACCATCTCCGGCCTGCGCCTGTTCCGCCGCCGCGAATGGAACAGCCTGAGCCCCCACATCAAGAAACGCCTGCTTCAGCACGAAAGGCTCACCGCCAGCATCACCGGAGGCTTCCGCAAACGCCTGGAGCGCGCGCTCGACATCGTGCGCGACGGCCGCGAACAGCCCCTGGCGGAGGAGTTCAAGAAGACCGGTTCCAGCCGCAATGACCTTCTCGAGATCAAGGGCGCGATGGAATTCATGGGCGAGGTCGCGGAAAAGGATCCTTTCCTGCGTTGCAACCTTCAGCGCATCGTCCGCGAGGTGATCAAGGATCCCGAGATCCTGAACAAAGCCATCACCTGGCACGAGGTCCCGGTGCACCGCATCGGCACCCTGATCCGCCAGGCTGTCAGCAAGATCCTGGACACCGTCATCAGTCTCGAGACCCGCAATATCAAAGCCCAGCACCCCAAGCTTTACGGTTTCCGGCGCGCCCGCGCCATCGCCGCGCTCACCGGGCACCTGCGCCGGGCGCGGGAGCTGGGCTGCGGCTCCCAGATCCGGTCGCTGATCCTCGATCGCCTGAAGCCCCATCCGATCATCTTCAAACAGTATTTCGGCGCCTGCCACCCGCTGGCGTAGTCCCGCTGGCGTAGAGCAGCGTCACGCGCCTGCCCTTGCCGCCGCGCCGCGGGTTCAGATCACCGGCGTCTCCCGGTAGGTCCCCCACAGGTCTTTCAGGGAATCGACGATCTCGCCCATGGACGCCCTGGCCTTCACCAGCTCGATGGTGACGGGCATGATATTGGCGTCCTCGTCCGCGGCCACGGCCTTCAGCTCCTCCAGGAGCCGCGCCACCCGTCCGCCATCCCGCTGGCTGCGCACCCGGCGCAGGGTTTCGATCTGGCGGCGTTCCGTGTCCGGATCGTGACCGTGGGTTTCGATGGCGGCGCTTTCGTCTTCCTCCTCCACGTACTTGTTGACGCCGATGACCGGGCGTTCGCCGTTGGCTTTCTTGAGCGCGAAGGCGTACGCCGAATCGGCGATCTCCTTTTGGAACCAGCCGTCCTCGATGGCCTTCAACGTGCCGCCCATGCGGTCCACCTCGTCGAGGATGGCGAAGATGCGCTCTTCCATTTCGGTGGTCAGGCTCTCGATGTAATACGAGCCCCCGAGCGGGTCGATGACGGCGGCGACATTGGTTTCATCGGCGATCACCTGCTGGGTCCTGAGCGCCAGTTTCATGGCCTCCTCGGTGGGGATGGCGAAGGCCTCGTCCAGGCCGTTGGTGTGCAGGCTCTGGGCGCCGCCGAGCACCGCCGCCAACGCCTGATAGGCGGTGCGGATCACGTTGACCTTGTGCTGGGGCTTGGTCAGGGTCGCCGCCGCCGTCTGGCAGTGGAAGCGCAGGCGCATGGATTCGGGCTTCGCCGCGCCGAAGCGGTCCTTCATGATCTTGGCGTACACCCGGCGCACGGCGCGGAACTTGGCCACTTCTTCGAAGAAATCGGCCTGGCTGACGAAATAGTAGGCGAGCCGGGGGGCGAAATCGTCGACCGGGATTCCCGCCTTCACCACCTCTTCCACGTAGGCGATGGCGTTGGCCATGGTGAAGGCCGCCTCCTGCACCGCCGTCGCCCCGGCTTCGGAGATGTGGTAGCCCGAGATGTTGACCGGGTTGTAGCGCTTCATGTGCCGGGCCGCGTACACGATGGTGTCGCGCACGATGCGCATGGACGGCCTGGGCGGATAGATCCATTCCTTCTGGGCGATGTATTCCTTGAGGATGTCGTTCTGGATGGTGCCCGAGAGCCGGTCCAGGTCGTCGCCCCGCTGCTCGGCCAGGGCGACGTACATGGCGAGCAGGATCCAGGCACTGGGGTTGATGGTCATGGACACCGAGATGCGGGTCAGGTCGATGCCGTCGAACAGGGCCTCCATGTCGTCCAGGGTGTCCACGGCCACCCCTTCCCGGCCGACCTCGCCTTGGGACATGGGATGATCGGAGTCGTAGCCCATGAGGGTGGGCATGTCGAAGTCGGTGGACAGCCCGGTCTGGCCCTGGGCGATCAGGTACTTGAAGCGCCGGTTGGTGTCGGCGCCGGTGCCGAAGCCGGCGATCTGGCGCATGGTCCACAGGCGGCCGCGGTACATGGTCGGATAGGGGCCGCGGGTAAAGGGATAGCGGCCCGGAAGGCCGATGTCTTCGAGCGGCGTGCGGGCGCCGTCGACGGCCGTGTAGACGCGCTTCACGGGCACGCCGGAGGCGGTCTCGTATTCCTCCCTGCCCTCCGGCTGGCGGGCCACGAAGGCCGCCAGCTCGTTCGCCTCCCAGTCTTCGAGCATGCGCCGCGCCCGGTCGCTGGCCGAGCCGTTCAAGGCGTCGTCTGTCTCGCTCATGGCGTCAGTCCTCCCGAGATGCGGCGAGCATGTCCATCGCCGCCGCGTAAGGGTCCACCTCGCGCGCCATCACCCGGTCCAGAAGCCCGGCCAGCCTGCCGTCGTGGCGGCCGGCGAAGCGGGTGCGGACGATATCCTCGGCGATCCCGAGGATGCGCGTCTCGGCGATGCGCCGGCGGCGCAGGGCGATCCCGCCCGAGTCCTCCAGGTGGGCGCGGTGGGCGTCGATGGCCGCCAGCAGGTCGCCGATGCCTTCGTCGTTCTCGGCGCTGGTCGGCAGCACGGGGACCTGCCACCCGTCGCCGCCCGCCACGCCCAGGGTCAACATGCCCTTGAGGTCGATCAGCGTCCGGTTGGCGTCCGCCCGGTCGCACTTGCTGACCGCGTGGATGTCGGCGATCTCCAGGAGGCCCGCCTTGATGGCCTGGATGTCGTCGCCCAGGCCCGGCGCCGAAAGCACGACGACGGTGTGGGCCGCCTGGAGGATGTCGACTTCGTCCTGGCCGACACCCACGGTCTCCACCACCACGATGTCGAACCCGGCGGCGTCCAGGATGTCGACGGAGTCCAGGCTGGCCCGGGCCAGGCCGCCCACCGCCCCGTGGGTGGCCATGGAGCGGATGAAGACGCCGGGGTCGCCGCTGAGCCCGGTCATGCGCACGCGGTCGCCGAGGATGGCGCCGCCGGAAAAGGGACTGGACGGGTCGACGGCGACGATGCCCACCTTGCGGCCGGAGGCGCGAATGGCCCGGGCCAGCACCCGGGCCAAGGTGGATTTGCCGCTGCCCGGCACCCCGGTCAGGCCGACCACGTGGGCGCGGCCGGTGTGCCGGTAGATCTCGGCCAGCGCGGCGCGGCAATCCCCGCCCCCGGCCTCGGCGCGGGACATCATCCTGGCGATGCCGCGGACGCGCCCGGCGAGGACGTCTTCAACCATGTCCATCGGCGCCGTCCATCTTCTGGCTGAGCGAGCGGAAGAGGTCGCGGTCGTCGATCACCCGGCGCGCCTTGAAATCGGTGCGCGGGATGACGTCCGCCTCCACCACCTCGACCCGGGCGCGCACGCCCAGCACCCGCAGGAGGTCGCCCTCGGCCCGGGCGCGCAGCCTGGTCACGGCGTCGGCGCCGGCCTCGTAGATCCCGGCCTGGGCGTCCATGCGCACCAGAAGCTCGTCCATGGCGCCGTCGCGGGTGATGACGATGCGGTGCTCGCCGCCGTAGCCGGACAGGTCGTTGAGGACGGAATCGATGGCGCTGGGATAGATGTTCTCGCCGCGCACGGTGAACATGTCGTCGATGCGCCCGTAGATGCCCTGGGGCAGGCGCGGGTACGTCCGCCCGCAGGGGCCGGGTCCGTCCACCCAGTGGGTCAGGTCGCCCGAAACCAGGCGGATCATGGGCTGGGACGTGCGCTCCAGATTGGTGTACACCGGCGTCCCCTGGCTGCCGTAGGGCACCCGCCGGTACGTCTTGGGGTCACAGACCTCCGTGTACACCATGTCCTGCCAGACAAGCATGCCCTCGGTTTCGTAGGTGCCCGCCAGGTTCATCCACGGCGTCACCTCGGCCATGGAGCCGCAGTCGACGACCCGGGCGCCGTAGGTCTCCTCGATGCGCCGGCGGATGCTGGGGATGGAGGCCCCGGGCTCGCCGGAAAAGAACATCACCTTGAGCCCGAAATCCCGGGGGTCCAGCCCTTCCTCCACGGCCACCTCGGCCAGATGGAGGGCATACGACGGCGTGCTGTAAAAGGCGGTGGGCTTGACGATGTTCATCCACATGACGGCGCGGGCGCTCATGCCCTGCGCCCCCGCCCCGAAGGGAAAGCACTTGGCGCCGAGGCGCTCGGCCCCCAGCAGGGTCCCCCACGAGCCCATGTACAGGCTGAAAATGGAGGCGATGAAGACCACGTCGCCGGGGCGGATGCCCATGGCCCACATGACCCGTGCATGGTTGTTGGCGATCGCCTGCCAGTCGCCGCCGCCGATGGCGAACATGGTCGGCCGCCCGGTGGTCCCCGAGGTGCCGTGGATGTGGTGGACGTCGGATTCGGGAATGCACAGGTAGTCGCCGAAGGGCCCGGCGCGCGTCTGCGATTCCAGCAGCTCGGCCTTGGTGACCACGGGCACCCGCTCGAAGTCGTCGAGGGACCGGACGTGGTCGGGATGGACGCCGGCCTCGTCCCACTTGCGCCGGTAAAACGGTGCCTTGGCGTAGGCATGGGCCATCACCGCGCGCAGACGCTCGGCGATGGCGGTGTCGCGCTCGCCGGCGGCCATGGTCTCGCGCACCGGGAACCAGTAGCGGCTCGACGGCTCCGGCATGTAGCCGGGATCATACTTCGGCGGATACGACCAGTATTCCACGGCCTAGGGTCTCCCTGGTCTCCCTGGGGGGAAATCCCCCTAACGCGGACCGCGCTCCGCCACCAGACGGCGAACGGTGCCGACGATCGTCTCCGGCGGCGCGTCCTGGAGCAGCACCTCGCCCACGCCCAACTTCTTCAGCGCGGCCACGTCCTCGTCCGGCATCACGCCGCCGGCCATGAGGATGATGTCGTCGGCGTCGGTTTTCTTGAGAAGATCGATCATGCGCGGAAGGATGGTCATGTGGGCGCCCGACAAGAGGCTGACGCCCAGCACGTCCACGTCCTCCTGGACGGCGGCGTCGACCACTTCTTCGGGCGTGCGGTGAAGGCCGGTGTAGATGACATCCATGCCCGCGTCGCGCAGGCAGCGGGCGACCACCTTGACGCCGCGGTCGTGGCCGTCCAGCCCGACCTTGGCCAGGAGCACGCGGATGACACCCGTTTTCTCGCTCATCGCCGCCCGGCCCCGCCCCGTGTTTCCGTTGCGCCCCGTAGGGATTACCACACTCGGCCGGGGCACCGGAAGCCGGTTGCCCGGGCCTTACACACCGGCGTCCAGGTATTCGCGCGCCAGATCCACGTAGTGGCCGGGAACCACGGCGATGAGGCGCCGTTCGTCGTCGTTCAGATCGCGTATGGGCCGGGCCGGAACACCGGCCCACACCTGGCCGCCTTTCACCCGTGTGCCCGGCGTGACCACGGCGCCGGCGGCGACCAGGGCGTTGCTCTCCACATGGGCGCCGTCCATCACGGTCGCCTGCATGCCGATGAAACAGAAATCCTCGAGGGTGCAGGCATGGACGATGGCCGCGTGGCCGATGGTGACGTCGGAGCCGATGTAGGTGCCGAAGGTGTCGGCGTCCACATGCACGATGGTGCCGTCCTGGAGGTTGGTGCGCTCGCCGATGCGGATCTCGTTCACGTCGCCGCGGACGATGACGCCGAACCACAGGTTGGTGTCCTTCCCGATCTCCACGTCGCCGATGACGGTGGCCGTCGGCGCGACGAAAACATCGTCGGCGATGCTGGGCAGGACGTTCCGGTAGGGCAGGATCAGGCCGGACATGGGGTTCTCCTTTGCTATGCCTGCAACCAGTAGCGCATGACGGCGCTGACGGCGCGCGGCCGTTCCAGGGGCGCCATGTGGCCGCAGTCCTCGATGACGACGAGTGTGGAGTCGGGGATTCCGTCCGCCATCTCTTCGTGGCCGGCAAGGGGCGTGAGCGCGTCCTGGCGGCCGCACAGGACCAGGGTCGGGCAGTGGATGGCGCTCAGGTCCCGCCGGCCGTCGGGGCGGTGCATTATGGCGTTCTGCTGGCGCAGGAAGGCCTCCCGGCCGACGCCCTCGGCCATGGTCGTGATGGTTTCCGTGAGATCCCCGTCCTCCAGGCGGTCGGGATGGATCAGCATGGGGAGCAGCCTGGACGTGACGCCCTTGAAGTCGCCGTGCCGGGTCTGCTCGATGAAGGCGCGGCGCCGTTCGCTCTGCCCGGGCGTATCGGCGCGGGCCGAGGTGTCGAGCAACGCCAGCCTGGTCACCCGGTCGGGCGCCTGGCGCATGATCTCGTGGGCCACGTATCCGCCCATGGACAGCCCGGCCAGGGCGAAGGTTTCCGGCGCCGCCTTCAGCACCGTGCGGGCCATGTCGTCGAAGCGATCGTCGCCGGTGAGGTCGGCGACCGTGATCTCGGCGATGTCGGCGAGGGTGTCCGTCTGATGGCGCCAGAGGGCCGCGTCGCAGAGCAGGCCCGGCAGCAGGACCAGCGGCGTCCTGGCGCTCATGGGAGTGCGGTCCCCAGGGTCTTCCGACTGGGCGCGGCCGTGCCCGGCATGGGCGGGGTCTCCTCGACAAACCGGAAAGGGTCGGAACCTTATACCAAGGAGCGCTCCTTGGTATTAAGTCCAAAGGTGGCCGCCCCACCAAGGCCGCGCGTCCGCCGCGACGCGAACGAGGATAAAGGAGCAGATTGACAGGGGGCCGCGAAAGCCTAAAATCCGGCTGCGAATATTGCGGGGTCGGGACCGCTCGACGGCCCCCCGCGCTGCCGGTCAGATCCAAGCACCTTATGAACTTTTCCGATCTCGGGCTCAGCGAAGATGTCCTGCGGGCCGTGGCCGACGCAGGCTACACCACGCCCACGCCCATCCAGGAAAAGGGAATCCCCGTCATCCTCATGGGCCGCGACATCCTCGGTTGCGCCCAGACCGGCACCGGCAAGACGGCCGGCTTCACCCTGCCCATGATCGACATCCTGGCGGCGGGCCGGGCCAAGGCGCGCATGCCCCGCTCGCTGATCCTGGAGCCGACCCGCGAGCTGGCGGCGCAGGTGGCCAAGAACTTCGAGATCTACGGCAAGTACCACAAGCTGACCAAGGCGCTGCTGATCGGCGGCGAGTCCCTGGGCAACCAGATCAAGATCGTCGACCGGGGAGTGGACGTGCTGATCGCCACGCCGGGCAGGCTTCTGGATCTGTTCGAGCGCGGACGCCTTCTGCTCACCGACGTCAAGGTGCTGGTCATCGACGAGGCCGACCGCATGCTGGACATGGGCTTCATCCCGGACGTGGAGCGCATCGTTTCGGTGATCCCCAAGATACGCCAGACCCTGTTCTTCGCCGCCACCATGCCGCCGGAAATCCGCCGCCTGGCCGATGCCTTCCTGATGAACCCGAAGGAAATCAGCGTCTCGCCCCCGGCGACACCGGCGGAGACCGTGGTCCAGGGGCTCATCGTCGTGGAGCACCGGGACGGCCGGCGCCCGGGCGGCGGCCAGAAGGAGAAACGCGCCGCCCTGCGCCGCCTGATCGAGCGCGAGAACGTGAAGAACGCGCTGGTGTTCTGCAACCGCAAGCGCGACGTGGGCGTCCTCCACCGCTCGCTGGCCCGCCACGGATACAACACCGCTCAGTTGCACGGTGACATGCCGCAGCCGGCGCGCACGGAAACCCTGGAACGTTTCCGCCAGGGCGAGATCACACTGCTCGTGTGCAGCGACGTCGCCGCCCGCGGCCTCGACATCAAGGAGATGAGCCACGTCTTCAACTTCGATGTTCCCAGCCACGCCGAGGACTACGTGCACCGCATCGGACGCACCGGGCGTGCCGGACTGAGCGGGCGCGCCTTCACCCTCGCCACGCCCGAGGACAACGTCTACCTGGCCGCCATCACCCGCCTCATCGGCAAGGAGATCCCGCGCGTCACCGTCGAGGGGATCGCCGGCGCCGACCTGGACGAGGTTTCCGCAAGGCCCCCCCGGCGGCGGCGCGGGCGCGGCGCCAGGGCCGGGACCGCGGCGAGACCCGAGACCCCGGCCACTGCCGAAAGCCGCGAAGAGCCCGGGCGCGGCACCATGGCCGGGACCGCGGCGAGGCCCGAAACCCCGGCCACTGCCGAAAGCCGCGAAGAGCCCGGGCGCGGCGCCAGGGCCGGGACCGCGGCGAGGCCCGAAACCCCGGCCACTGCCGAAAGCCGCGAAGAGCCCGGGCGCGGCAGGAAACGCAGGCGGCGGCGGAAACGTGGCCGCGACAGACGCACCGGGGATCGAAGAGAAACCGCCCAGCCTGCGCCGGCAAGGGACAGTGGGAACGGCGGCCGCAAACCGGACAAGCCGGCACCGGCAGGGCGCGACGAGCGGCCGGCCCGCAAACCGGACCAGCCGGCACCGGCAGGGCGCGACCAGCGGCCAGCCCGCAAACCGGACCAACCCACGCCCCAAAGGCATGAGCAGCCGGAAGGCCGTAAACCGGACAAGCCGGTCCTCGGCCTCGGCGATCACACCCCGGCCTTCCTCCTGCGTCCGGGGAAGCCGGGGAGAAAGCGCTGAAATCAGCGGCGCTTGGTGAGGCGGGCATGCAGCGCCCGCAGGTACTTGCGGTCCATGTCTTCGAATTCGCCTTCGGCGATGTCTTCCTTGTAGCCCTGAAGCTCCTCGCGCATGTCTTTCGAGATGTCGGACTTGGCGAGCAGGCGGGCGATCAGGGCCAGGGACTCCTTGTTGCCCCGATCCCGGGCGGGGGTGGGCGCGGCGTCTTCGCCATCGGCCTCCGCGAACTGGGCGTCTTCACCGTCGGCCTCCTCGCGCTCGGCCTCCTCGCGCTCGGCCGCTTCGCCGTCGGCCTCCGCAGGCTCGGCCGCTTCTTCGTCCGCCGTCCCTTCCTCGAACGCTTCGTCGACCGCCGTTCCAACCGGCGCCAGCAACGCGTCCCAAGTGACGCCGGCGGCCGTGACCTGGGCGTGAATCTCGCGCGCCGCCTCGACGACGTCCTCGTCGCGCTCGCTGCCCAGGCTTTCGAGCAGCCCGATGATCCTGTCCCGGTCCAAATCCTCCGCCATCACCGACCTCCTTCAACCGCGGTTTCCGCGGGCGTTCACCGCAATCAGGCAGGGTAGCGCACTTCGGGGGCCGTCTCCACCACGGACCGTCGCGAGCCCGTACGGCAGGCCGTCTTTACGACAACGCGGGGGACCCTTTGGCGTCGGGGCCGCTCCCAGCCCGCTCCACACCGTGCACATCTCCGGTGGGGCCCACGGGCCGGCAACCATGGCCGGCGCTTAGATGTAATACGCCTTGAGCGGTATGTACCCGTTGAACCCGACCGAGGCATACGTCGTGGTGTAGGCCCCGGTGGCCATCAGGCGGACGCGGTCGCCGGGCCTGAGGTCGAGCGGCAGGGTGTAGCCGGCTTTTTCGTAAAGGATGTCGGCGCCGTCACAGGTCGGCCCGGCGATCACCACGGGGCCGTGCCGGGCGCCGTCGCGGGGCGTGCGGATGGGATAGCGAATGGCCTCGTCCATGGTTTCGGCGAGCCCCGAGAACTTGCCCACGTCCAGGTACACCCAGCGCAGGTCGTCCCCATAGGCCTTGGTGGAGATGAGCACGACCTCGGTCTCCAGCACCCCCGCCTCGGCGGCGACGCAGCGTCCCGGTTCGATGATCATGCCGGGCAGGTCGTTGCCGAAGTGCCTGGTCATCGCCTTCATGATGGCGTCGGCGAAGCTGTCCAGGCCGGGAACGTCGTCGCGGTAGCGCACGGGGAAGCCGCCGCCCAGGTTGACCATCTTCGGCTCGACGCCGGCGTCGCGGAGGTCGGCGAACACCATGGCCGTCCGGGCGATGGCGATTTCCCACTGGCCCGGGTTGGTCTGCTGCGAGCCCACGTGGAAGGAGATGCCGTGGGGCTCCAGGCCCATGTCGCGGGCCCGCAGCATCAGGTCCCGGGCCATGTCCAGTTCGCATCCGAACTTGCGCGACAGCGGCCATTCGGCCCCTTCGCCCGATGTGAGGATGCGGCAGAAGACCCTGGAGGCGGGGGCGGCGGCGGCCAGTTTCTCCAGCTCGGCCTCGCTGTCGAAGGCGAAAAGCCTGAGCCCGCGGGCGAAGGCATGGGCGATGTCCGCCGTTTTCTTGATGGTGTTGCCATAGGAGACGCGTTCCGGCGCCGCGCCGGCGGTCAGGCACTGGTCGATCTCGTGGGCGCTGGCGGCGTCGAAATTCGATCCCAGCCCGACCAGGGTTCTCAGGATCTCCGGCGCCGGGTTGGCCTTGACCGCGTAATACACTTCGGCCAGCGGCAGGGCGCGCCGAAGCCGCCGGTAGTTCTTCTCCACCACGTCGAGGTCGACGACGAGACATGGCGTCGGCGGACGATGTTCGACGAAAAACCGTTCGATCTTCGGGGTCATGGGCCCCATCCATCGCGCCCGGCGACGCCGGCGCCCCGCCAATCCCCGGACACCAGCAACTAGATCAGGCCGGCCAGCGGCGAGGAGGGATCGGCGTAAAGCTTTTTCCCCATCCGTCCCGCCAGGTACGCCAGCCGCCCGGCTTCCACCGCCAGCTTCATGGCCCGGGCCATCTTCACCGGGTCCTTGGCCTCGGCGATGGCGGAATTCATCAGCACCCCGTCGCATCCCAGCTCCATGGCGACGGACGCGTCCGACGCGGTGCCGACGCCGGCGTCGACCAGCACCGGCACCGAGGCCTGCTCGACGATGAGGCGGATGTTGATGGCATTCTGCACGCCGAGGCCCGACCCGATGGGGGCCGCCAGCGGCATGATGGCGACGCAGCCCAGATCCTCCAGGCGCTTGGCCATGATCGGATCGTCGCTGCAATAGACCATGACCTGGAAGCCCTCCTTGATCAGGACCTCGGTGGCCGCCAGGGTCTCGATCATTTGCGGATAGAGCGTCTTCTGGTCGCCCAGGACCTCGAGCTTGACCAGGTCCCAACCGCCCGCCTCGCGCGCCAGGCGCAGGGTGCGCAGGGCGTCTTCGGCGGTGTAACAGCCCGCCGTGTTGGGCAGATAGGTGAATTTTTTGGGGTCCACGTAGTCCATCAGCATGGGCTGGCCGGGGTCGGTGACGTTGACCCGGCGCACGGCCACGGTGACGATCTCGGCCCCCGAGGCGACGATGGCGTCGCGGGTCTCGGCGAAGTCCTTGTACTTGCCCGTGCCCACGATCAGGCGCGAGCGGAAGCGCCGGCCCGCAACCTCGAAGGTATCTTCCTCGCGCACCGTGGCCGCGTCGTCGGGGACGCCGCCGCCGATGAAGTGGACGATCTCGAGCCTGTCGCCGTCGCCGAGGGAGACTCGCCGGTACTGGGATTTGGGAACGATCTCCAGGTTGCGTTCCACCGCCACCTTGCGCGAATCCACACCGATCTCACCGAGAAGTTTTTCCACGGTGAGCGGGCAGTCAAAGGTTCGATCTTCGCCGTTGATGGTCAAACGCATCGAGGGCATCCGTCCGCACAGGGATCACCGCTCCGCCGTGCTTAGCCGCACCAGCGGGAACACGCCCCAAGTATGGGGACCGCGGACCGCGCTTTCAACCCGATACCATACGGGAAAGTGTGTGTTACACAAGACCGCGCGCATGCTATAAACCGTCAACGTCCAGAGGATTCCTTGGCGATCATGGCCCCCAAAATCCTGGTCCTGAACGGACCCAACCTCAACATCCTGGGCGCCCGCGAGCCGGACGTTTACGGTCACGAGACCATGGCGGAGATCGAGGCAGCCTGTGCCAAGCGGGCCTCGGCGTTGGGCCTGACGGTGGAGTTCCGTCAAAGCAACAACGAGGGCGAACTGGTGGACTGGATTCAGGGGGCACGCAACGGCTACGCCGGCCTGATCGTCAACGCCGGCGCCTATACCCATACCTCGGTCGCCCTCTTGGACGCCTTGCTCGCCTGCGACGTGCCGGTCATCGAGGTGCACCTGTCCAACATCTTTCAACGCGAGGACTTCCGCCACCATTCCTACGTGTCAAAGGCCGCGCGCGGCTTGATCTGCGGGTTCGGCGGCTTCGGCTACGAGATGGCCCTGGACGCGGCGGCGCGGATGCTGGAAACCACCCGCGAGGCGTAAGGCGCTAAAGTATGCCCAAGTCCCGGAAAAAAGCCGACGTGGACGAGGACCTGGTCCGCAAGCTCGCCAACCTTCTCGACGAGACGGGCCTGACGGAGATCGAATACGGGACCAAGGACTGGCACCTGCGGGTCGCCAGGGGAACGTCCCCGTCCACCGGCGGGACCGGGGCCACCCCGGCGGCGGCGGCGGCGGCCGAGACGGCGGGCGCGGCCGAACCCGCCGAGCGCGTCGCCGATCATCCCGGGGTGGTGACCGCGCCCATGGTCGGCGTCATCTACACGGCGCCCGAGCCCGACGAGCCGCCTTTCGTCAAGGTCGGAGACACGGTTGCCGAAGGGCAGACCCTGCTCCTGATCGAGGCCATGAAGGTGTTCAACCCGATCACCGCCCCGCGCGCCGGAAAGGTCGTCCGAATCCTGATCGGCAGCGGAACGCCGGTGGAATTCGGGGAGCCCCTCTTGATTATCGAGTAGCCAGGGGCCCGGGCCTCCCGATGTTCGAAAAGGTCCTCATCGCCAACCGCGGGGAGATCGCGCTGCGCATCCAGCGCGCCTGCCGCGAGATGGGCGTGCGCACCGTGGCCGTGCATTCCACCGTCGACGCCGAGGCGATGAACGTCCGCCTGGCCGACGAGGCGATCTGCATCGGACCGCCACCGGCCGCGGAAAGCTACCTCAACGTCCAGGCCATCCTCACGGCGGCCACCATCAGCAACGTCGACGCCATCCATCCCGGATACGGCTTCCTGTCGGAGAACGCCGACTTCGCCGCCATGGTGGAGGAACACGGGTTCACCTTCATCGGGCCGTCGCCGGACCACATACGCCTGATGGGCGACAAGATCGCCGCCAAGAAGGCCGTGTCCGCGGTCGGCGTGCCGGTGATCCCGGGCTCGGACGGGCCGGTGAAGGACGAAAGGGATGCCCGCGCGGTGGCCGAGGAGATCGGCTACCCGGTGCTGATCAAGGCCGCCAGCGGCGGCGGCGGCAGGGGCATGAAGGCGGCGGCTTCGCCCGACGAGCTGGGCGCGGCCCTGGAGATGGCCGCGCGCGAGGCCCGCGCCGCCTTCGGCGACGGCGCGGTCTACCTGGAGAAGTACATGAGTGGGCCGAGGCACATCGAAGTACAGATCCTCGCCGATGGGGAGGGCAACGTGGTGCATCTGGGCGAGCGGGACTGTTCGCTGCAGCGCCGCTACCAGAAAGTGGTGGAGGAAGCCCCCTCGCCCGCCCTCAACGACAACCAGCGCGAAGAGATCGGCCGCATCGCCACCGAGGCCGCGGCCAGGCTCGGCTACCGCAGCGTCGGCACCATGGAGTTCCTGTACCAGGACGGCGCCTTTTACTTCATCGAAATGAACACCCGCCTGCAGGTCGAGCATCCGGTGACGGAGATGATCTGCGGGTTGGACCTGGTGCGCGAGATGGTGCGTATCGCCGACGGCGCGCCGCTCGGCTACACGCAGAAG
>Ga0209997_10000401_pt1 | contig 14263 bp, 12 predicted proteins | sample CR04metaG_FD_182079 | JGI IMG/M metagenome (GOLD analysis project Ga0209997, IMG submission 182079) | Deep subsurface microbial communities from Mariana Trench to uncover new lineages of life (NeLLi) - CR04 metaG (SPAdes) (version 2) | ecosystem: Environmental > Aquatic > Marine > Ocean trench...
GACAACATCGGAGCGCAATGCTACACGCAAGCTGAACTGGATGCAGCCTGTGAATTGGATGTTTTTCGACCGAAGTAAAGCGCAGCGTAGCGAGCCATGAGGGAGAGAAATCTCCAATTTGCGGGCTGCTAAGCATTACGAGTTGCCAGGTAGCGCTCCGCAATGATGACCGCTGCAGCGCTGTCGATCGACTCTTTCGTAATTCGGCCGCGGCTGCCTGCGGCGCGGGCATTTTTGAGGGCGGCCTTGGCCTCGATCGACGTGTATCGCTCGTCGACTGTGTCGATGGGCAGGTCGTAGTGCGCAAGCGTCTGAATAAACTGGCGCACATGAGTTTGCATGTCACTCGCCGAACCGTCGGCATGAGCGGGCATGCCGACGATCAGGCGAGCAGGCTGCCATTCGTTGACAAACGCGGCGATCCTGTTCTGATCCGGACCGGTAGTCCCGTTGCTGACAACGCCCAGTGGACTGGCCGATGCCGTGACAGATTGGCCTACCGCGACGCCGATGCGCCGCAGGCCAAAGTCAAACGCGAGAATTGTTTCGGCGCGAGCCGTATCAGGCGTGTCCGGCATCGGGTGCGATCCGGCTGATGTCTATACCCAGCGTCTGTGCGGCGGCCGACCAGCGTTCTGCAAATGGAAGGTCGAATACGATGTCGGTTGTTGCCGGCACATTTATCCACGAATTGGCGAGTATCTCGTTCTCGAGTTGTCCCGGCTCCCATCCGGCATAACCAAGCGCAACAAGAGATTTGTTCGGGCCGTCCCCGGCCGCGATTGCATCAAGGATGTCGCGCGAAAAAGTCAGGCAAATATCACTGGAAACGGCGATTGAATTCCTGAAAGTGGGTTCCGAGTCGTGCAACACAAAACCCTTGTCGGGCCCAATCGGTCCACCAAGCAGTACCGGGCAAGTTGCTGCAGCGGAATCGTTGTTAGCAACATCGAGTTGTTTAAAAAGTCCCGCAAGTTTGAGTTGCAACGGTCGATTGATCACGATGCCAAGAGCGCCATCGTCATTATGTTCACAGATCAGGGTAACCGTTGTGGAGAAATTTGGGTCTGCCATGCCCGGCATGGCAATAAGCAACTGATTTGTCAGGGAACCGTCATTAACCATACCCACAGTATCGGCTTTGCCGCCGATGCACACAACTGCACTGAGGCTACGCGGCTAGTCAAGGCTCGCGGTCGACGGAATCAGATCGTCGTTGAACAACCATTTGTAGGCAAACCGAAGGCGGTCATAGTCCACCGAAATCTCGGGAGGGAACGGATCGAACGGCGAGGCGCGCCGAAGAATATCGAGAGCGGCCTGGTCGAGAACCTTGGAGCCGCTCGATTTGCCGATGATCACTGCAGATAGTCGTCCGGATGCCTCGATACTGACTTCGAGTGTGGGACTACCGGTCAAATTTTCGAGCTCGCCGAGCTCCGGGAAATATTCATCGCCAACGGCCTCGATCCGCCGTTTCCAGTTATCGAGATAGGCAGCGATCGTCGACTCTCGCGTGTCGACACTAGTGAACAACTGCCGCGGATCATCGTCATGAATAAGGAGTGTCGCGGCATCGTCCTGCGGTAACGGCAGGGTCCGATCGCTGCCGGACTCGAGCGCTATTGCAGTTGCGTTTGAGTTTTGCGGTTGGTCACGAAGAAGGTCGGCAACCTGAAGATCCTGGTCGCTCTGCGCCGTTAGCACCTGGTCTGCGGAAAGCTCATGCTGTTCTGATTCCCGCAGGCTCTCGCCGCTTTCTTCTCCGCGGTTATCTATTGTTGACGCGCTCTCCAATGGTGCGCTCGGTCGAACGTCCCTGGTCGTGTTGCCGCCCCCGAGCTGCGAGGCCTGCGCCAGGTACTCAGCTTTGTCCGGTCGGTCGATTTGCTGATCCGGGTCCGCAATAATCGTGACCTCGAGTGAGATTATGTCTGCAAATTGGTTGAGTATAGTGGGATTGAATGTAACGCCGATGATCAGAATGCCGTGAATCAGGGCGGCCAGGAACAACATGGCTGGCAGCCGATCCGGGACCGCCGCTGCGACGAGCTGGATCTCCTCAATCGGATCCCTGTTTTTGGCGATTGTAAGCATAGTCCTGCGGGGATGATCCGCCATTTTCGTCTTTTAAACAAGGGCTTACGCCAATCTCGCACGCGTGCTGGCTAGTCCCGAAGCCAGTGTAACCGCTCGTCCATGGACTGAGTGAGACGCAGGTCACCGGACGCATCAATCAACAGGGCGAAATCGATATCCAGGGCTTGCGTCAAAGCATCGAACTCCTCGGCGCCGCCCACCATCAACGCCGTCGCCGCGGCATCGGCCAGCATTGGATCGTCATGTACGACCGTGACCGCTGCCGTGTGATCAACCGGGTATCCCGATTGCGGGTCCAGTATGTGTGTGTAACGCCGTCCGGCAATCTTAACGTAGCGCTCGTAGCTGCCGGAGGTGACGATCGTCTCGCCATCAACGATGTCTATCGATGCGATTGGATCATTGGCAACTGGCGAGCGAACCCCGATGTGTGCCGGCTTGCCTCTTATGTCGCCAAGCACAGTCAGGTCACCGCCGATATCGACGATCGCGTCGCTGATGCCTTGTTGCAGCAGGACGCGAATGCAGTCCTCCAGGATTGCGCCTTTTGCAATTCCCCCGAGATCAATCATGAGGGCGGGCTGGGTGGTCGACAGGCGATTGCCGTCCCATTGAATGCGCGCCACGGAGAGCCTGCTGTCGAGCAATGTATCAATCGCGGCCGGATCGGGGATACGTGCAGGCGGTCGCGTGAGGTCATGCAGGCCCCATAATTCGGTCAACCGTCCAAGCCCGGCATTGAAGCGCCCGTCCGATGTTGTTTCGATATCAGCCGCACGCCGAATAACGGCCGCAAGGCGTGGCGAAACATCGAAAGAATGCTGTTCGGAAATTGCCAGGTTAATTGCTTGTAATTCGCCGGGCCGCCACGGATACCAGTTGTGGCCGACGTCGGCGAACATGGACTGCAAAGTATCGCTCGCACGAGTCGCCTGCGCATCGCTAACGCCGTAAAGACTGACTGTTACTTCAGTGCCGAGCGCGAAAAAATTGAGCTGATGGTCCCGCCGAACTTCGCCGCAACCTGCAGCTGACAGCGTAAGGATAATGCTGACGCTAAGCCAGTTCGGACTCAATCGCGTCGAACAGCTGGCCTGCAATATTGAGATCAAATTGTGTGTCCAGTTCTCGAATGCCGGTAGGGCTTGTGACATTGACCTCGGTCATGTAGTCACCAATGACGTCGATGCCCGCGAAGATGACACCGTGCTCCTTCAGCACCGGGCCCACTCGTTCGCAAATGGTTCGGTCGACGTCGGATAATTCCTGTCCGACGCCTTTTGCACCCACGACGAGATTGCCGCGGTTGTCGTCTGCAGGCGGAATGCGTGCGAGCGCAAAGGGCACTGCTTCGCCGTCGATCAGAAGTATGCGTTTGTCGCCGAGGCTGATTTCAGGAATGTGAATCTGCGCCATTGCGTAGCGCTGACCAAAATCAGTTAGAGTTTCGAAAATAACATTCGCATTTTTGTCACCGTGCTGCACGACAAATATCGATTTTCCGCCCATGCCATCCAGCGGCTTCACGACAATTCGGCCATTTTCGGCCAGGAATGCCCGCATCTCGTCCATCGATCGTGTGATCAATGTCAATGGCGTGCATTCGGGAAACCAGGCGGTATAGGCTTTTTCATTTATGTCACGCAGCGCCTGCGGTCGATTGACAACCAATGCCCCGGCCGCCTCCGCCCGATCAAGAATATACGTCGTATAGACGTACTCCATATCGAACGGCGGGTCCTTGCGCATCAAGATGACATCGAGGTCACCAAGATCGATGCTGTCGACGGCGCCGAATTCATACCAGTCTTCGTTGTCGTCACGAACGTTAAGGCGCCGCGACCGACCGATGGCCTTGCCGTCCAACAGTTTCAGGTCGCCTTGCTGAAAATAGTGAATTTCGGCGTCGCGACGTTGCGCCTCAAGCAACATTGCGAGAGAACTGTCTTTGTACGGCGTAATGGACTCAATCGGGTCCATCACTATGCCAATCCTGAGCGGTTTTTCTGGCATCGTTGCCGTACATTCCTTTCGTCTCCGGTGAGCGGCCAACTATACCTTGGAACCAAACGGTAAACGCCGAAAATTCCTCGAATTTTCGAGTCTGCAGCGCGCTTCGTAGCAGGACTTATGTCAATATGGTACAAGTCGGTTTTCCAGAGGAATTTCTGTGTCCAGCAATGCATCTCGTAGTTTGAACGGACTCAAGATTCTCGTGGTGGATGACAGCAAAACGATTCGTCGGACTGCCGAAACGTTGCTGACCAAGGAGGGTTGCCAGGTTTTCACGGCGATCGATGGTTTCGATGCTTTGTCTAAGATCGCCGATCACCAGCCTGACCTGATTTTCGTGGACATCATGATGCCGCGTCTCGATGGCTACGAAACTTGCTCTCTGATCAAACACAACAAGATGTTCAAAAAAACGCCAGTTATCATGCTGTCGAGCAGAGATGGTCTGTTTGACCGGGCCAGGGGACGCATTGTCGGCTCCGAACAATATCTGACCAAGCCATTCACCAAGGACGAGCTACTTGGTGCGATAACCAATCAGATCGGCTAGATGGAAGGGAGTGACTGATGGCAGTAATACTCATCGTCGATGACTCGCCTACCGAGTTGCATTTATTTCAGAACATGCTGGAGCAAAATGGTTTCAGCACGTTGGTTGCAGACAGCGGCGAGGAAGGGTTGCGCCAGGCCGCTGCGTCGCGTCCTGACTGCATACTGATGGACATCGTTATGCCTGGCATGAACGGCTTTCAGGCGACCCGCAAGTTGACGCAGGATCCGGGTACTACCGGAATCCCGGTCATCATGATTACGTCAAAAGATCAGGAAACGGACAAAATATGGGGCATGCGGCAGGGTGCGGTTGAGTACCTGGTCAAGCCGATTGACGCGAAACAACTAGTCGCCAAGATCAACGCGGCTATGGCGTCGTAAATGAGTGACTCGATCGACCTGGCGACACTGGCCAAGCAACCGTTCGAGTTGCTTGCCGAAATGGAGCGGCGAAGCCGCAGGGCGCATGCCGGTCAAAGCAGTGCCGACATGCCGGCGGAATGGGTTGGTGTTGGATTTCGAATTGGCGAAGAGCAATTTGTCGCGAATCGCGATCAGGTCCGAGAGGTCCTGATGCTGCCCGAAAGCATTACCCGGGTGCCCGGAGCCCGACGCTGGTTGCTGGGCATTGCCAATCTGCGAGGTCATCTGCTGCCGCTGGTCGACATAAAGCTGTTGCTGGGCAGTGGCCGGACTTCGCTGCGACGAACAACCCGGGTCATATCGGTGAATCATCGCGAGATACCCGCCGGTCTCGTCGTGGACGAAGTGCTTGGATTCAGGCGTTTCATGGATCACGAATTTACTGACAAATGGCCCGAAACCGTCGTGCGTTGTGACCGCTTCCTGACCGGTGCCTATCAACGCGGCGAGGAGAGCTGGCCGACTCTGAATTTATTCGATTTTATTGAAAGCAACTTATTCTTGAACGCGGCGGCGGACTCGTAATGACAATGACTCGCGGCAGAGGCCGCGCGATCAAAACAAAGAGCTCTGGATAGATGGCAAATAAAAAAAGCGTCTCCACCCAATTTCGAATTGTTGCCTTGATAACAGCTACATTGCTGCTAATGGCGGCGGCGCTGGTTTATCTGCAAGGTGTTGGTGGTAATTCATCCGCCGCTGAACTGGCCGCTTTGTCACAGGCTGTTCCCGGTTATGCCAAGAACGCTTTGCAAGGCGAAGCCGGGGCCTATGATGTATTTGCTGCCAGCGTAACCAGGGTCGCAGAATTGCGTCGGGCTGCCGGACCGGCGGCTCCGGGAAGCTCGGACCAATGGCAATCGCTGATGTCGCGCGCGTCAATCATTCTGGACAAGCGCGACGTTGTGAATGCGCTGCACAGTGCTGCGGCAGGTGCCGAGGTACGAGCAGACTCGATTGTGCAGATGTCGGACGGCTTGCTCGATAGAGCCGGTTCGACGGCGATCATGCAGGAGTTTCAACAGCGCGCTGATAACATCAGACAACTCGCGCTGGGAATGTCGCGGACGCCGGATGCCGCGCATGCGACCGTCATGGCCGACGACGTCGACTATCTGCGCTCAGTAAGCAATGGTCTGGCCGGCGACGACAGCAAGTGGGATATCCGACCGCTCAGCGACGAGGCCCGCCAGACCACGCTGGCACCCATTCTCGCTGACCTGACTGAGCTTGAGGCGCAAATTGAACAGATCAAGTCGAACGTGCATCAGGTTGCGGCACTTGCGGATATACTTTCTGAAGTCGAATTGAGCGCGGCCGCGTTGGGCAAGGCATTCGTTGCTGCAGGGTCATCGAGCCTGCTCCCGGGATTCCTGCAAATTGTGTGGATTCCACTTGGCATTATTGCCGTCTCGGCGCTGCTCGTACTCGGCCTGTTAATGCTCAACTCAAAGAGCGCATCGTTTGAGACGACTGCGCATGAACAGGCGGAACAAAACGAAAGAAATCAGCAAGCCATTCTTCGTTTGCTCGACGAGATGGGTAGCTTGGCCGACGGTGACCTGACGGTTGAGGCAACCGTTAGCGAGGACATTACCGGCACGATTGCCGATTCGTTCAACTATGCGATTGAGGAGTTGCGCAAGTTGGTCGCAACCGTCAACGAAACAGCGATTATGGTCGATTCGGCAGCCAAGCAGACTGAGAGTATGGCGTCGAATATGGCCAAGGCAACTGATAATCAGGCCAGGGAAATTAATGCGGCGACAGAATCCATCGTTTCCATGGCAGCATCGATTGAAGAGGTGTCGGGCAATGCGGAGCGCTCTTCCGATGTTGCGCGGCATTCAGTCGAAGTAGCGCACAAAGGTGGCGAGGCCGTGCGCCGCACAATCGATGGCATGAATGCGATTCGCGAAACGATTCAGGACACGTCGAAACGCATTAAGCGTCTCGGCGAAAGCTCGCAGGAAATCGGCAACATCGTAGAGCTCATTAATGACATCGCCGAGCAAACGAATATCCTGGCACTCAATGCATCGATCCAGGCATCAATGGCCGGCGAAGCGGGGCGCGGATTCGCGGTAGTTGCCGACGAGGTTCAGCGGCTGGCCGAACGGTCGACCAACGCGACTAAACAGATTGAAGTGTTGGTCCGAACCATTCAGTCCGACACCAAAGAGGCGGTTGTGTCAATGGAGCGTAGTACAACGGATGTTGTCGGTGGCGCGCTGCTCGCCGAAAACGCAGGTGCCGCACTCGATGAGATCGAGCAGGTATCCAATCAGATCGCGAGTCTCGTACAGAATATTACGGTATCGGCGCGACAGCAGGCAGGGTCGGCCGCAGATGTCACTCGCCGTACGACAAAACTTCGTGAGATCAGTGAACAAACAGGTAAGCTGGCGACGGCGACGGCCGTCGCTATTTCGAAGCTGTCGGAGCTGGCAACACAGCTCAGAAAGACTGTTGCCGGATTCACTCTGCCGAGCCACTCGCTCACAGTGGGTACCCTGTCGGCGACTTCCGCCAAAGTTCTCGCCGATCAGCCGGCGGGAGAGCGGGCGCAAACGGGCTAGCCCGTTGATGACAGCCGACACCAGCGTACAAGAGCAGGTTTCCGAAGAGGTTCGCGCCGATATGGGTGCGAACGGTCTGGCGACTATCGGCCATGTGCTCATGGAAACGATTCGCAGCGCGCATCTCGCCCTCGAGGATTGCGTTGACGGCCGCGGCGGAACCGCCGCGCTGATTCGTGGCGGCGAATTGCTTCGCCAGATTCGCGGCGCATTGCAGATGACCGAAACTTACGGGGCAGCATTACTGACAGAGGAAATGGAGCTCGGCTGCAAGTACCTTGCGGGGCTCCGGGCCGGCAAGGGGCGTGAGGACGGTCTCGATGCATTGACGCGTGCGATGGTGCAATTGCCGATCTATATCGAGCGACTGCTGGCCGGCGGTCGCGATATCGCCCTCGTTCTGCTGCCAATGCTCAACGATCTGCGGGCTGCCCGCGGCGAGCGGTTGTTGTCTGAGGGAACACTGCTTTTGTTAAACCTGTCGCCGAGCCAGACCAAGAAGAGTGGCGGCAAGCGAGACGGCAGCGGTGAAGACCCGATTGCTGTCGCTGCGCGTCTGCGGCCGAAATTCCAACTGGCGCTGCTGGGCTGGATAACGGGTGGCAACTCTCGACCGCACCTCGAATCGCTGGCCAGTGTGGCCGAAGGACTGGAGCAAGCTGCGACCCGCGACGACATGTACCAGCTCTGGCGGGTAGCAGGTGGTGTACTCGAGTCATTGCGCGAGGGAGGGCTCGAGACGTCCATAGCGCTCAAGCGCCTGCTCGGACAGATCGATCGGCAAATCAAGTACCTTATCGACGAAGGCATTGAGGCGTTCGACAATCATCCCGTCGATGATCTCTTGAATAACCTGCTCTATTACGTAGCACGCTCCAGCACGACCGGTCAGCGCATCAGTGAGATCAGGGCGGCGTTCAATTTATCGGAACTGCTGCCGGGCGACGAGCAGGTTGAACGTGCGCGAGAGGCGCTATCCGCGCCAAGCGTCAAATTGATGGAAACGGTTGCTTCGGCGATCAAAGAAGACTTGGGCCGGGTCAAAGACGTGCTCGACATTTATGTTCGCACGGGCATGAACAATTCGGCTGAGCTGGTTCCCCAGCTCGAATTGCTCAAGAAAATCAGCGATACGCTTGGGGTGCTGGGCCTTGGCGAATTGCGCGGCGATATCGATGGAGAGATTGATCGGATGAAGACCGTCGTGGAGCGTGGCGGCGTTGCTGATGACCAGATTATTCTCGATATTGCATCTACGTTGTTAAGAGTTGAAGATCGGCTGGATCGACAGCTTGTCCGGGCAATTGATCCAAAAACAGACGGTGACGAGACAGCGGACCCGGATTTGCCACCGCAGGAAGCTGCCGATTACCAGCAAGTTGCGGAGTCGGTGATGCGTGAGTGCATCATCAACCTCGCACGAATCAAAGAAACTGTCAGCCAAAGCCTGGGTTCTCAGACACCATCGCAAGGTGTCGACAGCGTTCCGTCGCTTATTCGCGGCATTAAAGCGGGCCTGATGATGCTGAACAAGACTCGCGCGATGGAGATCGTCGATCGTGTAGGCGAGGTCATTATACTTGCATTGCAGACAAGCAGCGCGGCCCAGTTAACGCAAAAAGAAACCGACCGACTCGCCGATGCGATCGTGAGCATCGAGTATTACATGGAGACCGTCAAAGCCGGTCGTAGTGAGCCGTGGTACATGCTCGACAACGCCGAAGCCTGCCTCGTGGTCCTGCGAGATCTGGAACAGCGTCTTGCGAAGCAAGAGGCGGCAGCGCAATCGGCCGAGCCGACGATGAAACTGGATGTGGCCGATATTGCACAGGCAGCTCAAGAGCAGGCGGCAGCGGCAATAACGCACGCGCCTAGTTTCAAACCATTGCCCGCCGTTTCTCAGGACCTTGAGCATCTTGACCCGGAATTACTCGAGTTGTTTATCGAAGAAGCCAAGGAAGAGGTCGCGTCGATCAAGCGAAAACTGCCGGTCTGGCAAGAACAGCCCGACGACATGGAGACTTTAATCACGGTGCGCCGTTCATACCATACGCTGAAGGGAAGTGGACGCATGGTCGGCGCGGAACGAATCGGGGAGTACTGCTGGAGCCTCGAGAATCTCTTAAACCGGCTGATTAATCGTACGCTGGTGCGGACCCCGCCGATGGTGGAATTCATTATAGAGGCGTCGGCCGCCATACCGGAGTTGATTGAACAGCTGGAGGTTGGAACCGACCCCGCGGCCGATATCAATCAGCTAATTGCGCGTGCAATCGCATTCGCGGAAGGCGATCCGAATGCTGCGATATTGACGGTCAAGGCGGCGGGCAGCGAGCCGCAAGCGGCCGATGAGCCTGCGCTTGAAATGGACCCGGTCCTGCTGGACATTTTCTCGAAGGAAACGGCCGGACATTTGCAGGCGATCACCGATTACCTGGCCGCATGCGAAGGCCATTCACCGCCATTTGAAGTTACGGACAAACTGCATCGTGCCTGTCATACGTTGCACGGCAGCGCAAACATGGCGAACGTCGAGCGCGGAGTCGCCGTGGCCGGCGCGCTCAATCGTTTCGTGCGGCGCGTGTATGACTATAAGATCGGGTTTCAACAGTCTGGCCTTGACGGCCTGAAGGCGGCCGGGCGGGCGATCAGCACGATCGTCAGTGATATCAATCAGGCCGAACACAAACGCGCTGATTATGCCGCGCTGGTCGACCATCTACTCAATCTTGCCGACGCCGTGCAGCCCGAGCATACGATTGCTGCTGATGCGGAACTTGAGCTGGTCCCGGAGCTGCAGGAAATCGCCGTTGAAACTGTAGTCGATGAGCTGGAGTACGACGGCGAAATAGCTGCCATATTCACTGAAGAGTCTGCCGAACTTCTCGAAATGGCGGACAAGGCCCTTGTCGAGTGGAGCAAGAACAAAGAATCACGACCGGCGATGGAGGAGCTCAAGCGCCATCTGCATACGTTAAAAGGTGGTGCACGCATGGCCGGTATCACGGCGATGGGCGATCTCAGTCATGAGCTTGAAACGCTACTGAATGGGCTCGATGACGGTCGGGTAAAGCCGACGCCAGCCATTGATGAGCTATTGCAACATAGTATCGACGAACTCCATCGCATGCGTGACGCCGTGATTGCGAACAAATCAGTTGCCGCGGCCAGCGATCTCGAAGTTCGGATCAAACAGGCGAATGCCGGCTTCGATGTGGCCGAAGACACTTCAATAGTAATCCCAACGAAAGACACAAGTATCGAGGTTGCCAAGCCAGCTGAATTTACGATCGAACCAGAAGATTCGGTCAGCATGGTTATCGTCCACAAACCGCTGGAAGAAGAAACTGAACTCGAGCTGGAACCCGAACCCGAACCTGAGCCCGAGCTGGAAGTCGAGCCCGAACCCGAACCCGAACCCGAGCCCGAACCGGAGCCCGAACCGGAGCCCGTAGTTCGCGCTCCAGCAGAACCTGCCGCCGAAAGAAGAAGCGAACAGCGACAGGAATTTGCGCGAATTGATGCCGATCTACTCGAAGACTTGCTCAACGCGGCAGGCGAGATAAGTATTTATCACTCCCGATTAAGCCAGCAGATAAATACGATCGAGTTTCACATCGAGGAACTCGATCAGACGGTCCTGCGCCTGCGTGAGCAATTGCGCAAGCTCGATATTGAGACCGAAGCACAGATCATGCACAGCCATCAGGAAACGATGGTCAGCGAGGACTTCGATCCGCTTGAGCTCGATCGCTACTCGACCCTGCAACAACTATCGCGGGCACTCGCCGAGTCGGCGAATGACCTGGTAAGCCTCAAGGATCTATTGCAGAACGTCACTACTGAGTCGGAAGGATTGCTGGTGCAGCAGTCACGGGTTACAGCCGAATTGCAGGATGGCTTGATGCGCACCCGTATGGTGCCTTTCGAACGCCACGTACCGCGCCTCACTCGGCTCGTGCGTCAGATCGCCAAGGAATCCCACAAACGTGCGGAGCTGGCTGTTGAGGGCGCTTCGGGCGAACTCGATCGGCAGGTGCTCGACAAGATGTTGTCGCCGCTCGAACATATGCTGCGAAACTCGGTCGTGCATGGCATCGAGCCCTCCAAAGAGCGCCAAAAGGCCGGTAAGTCGGCGACGGGACGTATCACGATTAGCCTGCATCGAGAAGGATCGGAAATGATCATCGATGTTGCGGATGACGGCAGGGGTCTCGATGTCGATGCGATTCGACGCAAAGCGTATGAACTCGACATGCTTAAGCCGGACAGCAAGGTAACAGACGAAGAAATCATGAACCTGATTCTGACGCCGGGCTTTTCCACCGCAGACAAAGTGACGCAAACGGCCGGACGCGGTGTTGGAATGGATGTCGTTGCAAACGAGGTCAAGAAACTCGGCGGCTCGTTGCAGATTTCTTCGGTCACCGGGCAGGGTACGAATTTCGCCGTACGCTTGCCGTTCACACTGGCGATTACACAGGCGCTGATCGTGCGGACAGGCGAGGAAGTCTATGCGCTGCCGCTGCCGTCGGTAGAAGGCGTCGCGCGAATTCCGCGCAAGGAACTCGAGAACTTGCTCAGCCAGACCGAACCCAGTTACGAGTACGGGGAAGAGACATACAAATTCAGACACCTCGGTATGTATCTCGGCGGGCAGGCGGCCAAGCTGTCCGAGGATGAGGCGTTTATTCCGGTCGTGCTGGTCAGGGCAGGCGAGTTTTCGGCGGCCTTGCTGACCGACGAAATGCTCGCGAGCCGCGAGATTGTGGTCAAGTCGGTCGGCCCGCAGCTTGCCAGTATTCGCGGCATTTCCGGTGCGACGATTCTTGGCGACGGCAGTATCGTACTAATTCTGGATATCGTTGCGCTGGTTCGAACTGGCGCGCCAGTCGTCGAATTGAAGGACGCTGCACCGACACCGGAAGACGTGCGGCCGCTAGCGCTTGTAGTAGACGATTCCATTACGGTGCGCCGTGTTACCGAGCGATTCCTGCAACGCAACGGGATGCGGGTCGTAACGGCCAAGGACGGTCTCGATGCGATTGGTGTCATTGCCGATCACCATCCCGACATAATTCTGCTCGATATCGAGATGCCGCGCATGGATGGCTACGAGTTCGCATCGCATGTCAGGAATGACGACCGCGTCGCCGATGTGCCGATTATCATGGTGACATCAAGAGTGGGCGACAAGCACCGCGCCCGCGCGATCGAACTCGGTGTGAATGACTACATTGGCAAACCGTTCGAGGATGCGGCGCTCCTCGAGGCAATAACACGGCTGCTGGACGAGAAAGGAAAATCGCTATCGTGACGGATGAGGCCCTGGAACTTTATAGTCTTCTCGTGCCGCTGGCGGATGATCGATTAATCGTGCCGCGGACCTGCGTCGCCGAAGTCGTTCGTTTTTCGAAGCCCGATATCGAAGTGGGTGCGCACAAGTGGATGGTCGGTACGGTCAACTGGAATGGCAGGGAGTTGCCCGTCGCATCATTCGAAGGGGCGCTGGAAAAAGAGGTGCCGGCTACAACTGGCCGCACCCGCATCGTCGTTTTTTACGCGACCTCCGGCCAGCTCAAGTCAGGTTACTTCGGAATTTTGACTCAGGGATTTCCGCAGCTCGTACGCGTCAACAAAGAGGTCCTGCAGCTCGACGCTACCGATGGTTGGCCCGAGTCGGCGCCCGTTCTTTGTCGCGTCAAGATGATTAACGAGTATCCATTGATTCCGGATCTCGAGCGTCTCGAGACGATGCTCGCCGAAGAACTACTTCAGGCTTAGGACTCGGTCGATATCGCATTAGCGGGGTCCCAGGTCTCCCCACATCGATTCGGCAATCGCGACTGCAGCAATCGCTGCAGTCTCAGTGCGCAATACACGCGGTCCCAACGAGACGGCCGTAAAGCCGGCGACGCTTGCATCGTCGTATTCGATGTCACTGAATCCTCCCTCCGGTCCGATGAGCAGGCAAACTTTGGTCTTGGGCGGTTGCAGTGATGCCATCGGTGTCGTCGCGTCCGGCCGCAGAATCAGGTCAACATCGGCTTCGCGGGTCTTGGCGCCCAGCCAGGACTTGAGCGTCAGCGGCTCGTCAATCAGTGGTGGGCGGATTCTGCCGGATTGCTCGCAAGCGCTTTCGGCAACCTTTTGCCAATGATCGCGACGCCTGGTTGACCGAGCCTGATCAAGTTTTACAACGCCATATTCGGTCAGAACAGGTGAAATGCGTTTCACACCCAGTTCGGTGGCCTTCCGCACGATGAGATCCATGCGTTCACCGCGAGAAACACCCTGTACGAGATGAACCTTCAGTGGCGACTCTGTTGAAGATTCAATCGCGGCGCCAATTGCAATCGCCGCTGATGTCTTGCCCAAACTCGAAATTATTGCTGCAAACTCTCCGGCCTGAGCGTTGAAGACGGCAATTGCATCGCCGACACGCAGTCGTAGCACGCGACCGACATAACGTGATTGTTCCTCGTCGAGTTGCAGCGTCTGGTCCGGTTGCAGGTCGCCGCGAACAAAAAGTCTGGTAATGGCCATCAACCGTGACTATCGTTGTTCAACGCAAGTAGAGCAAGCTTTGACCAATA
>Ga0209997_10000402_pt1 | contig 14231 bp, 18 predicted proteins | sample CR04metaG_FD_182079 | JGI IMG/M metagenome (GOLD analysis project Ga0209997, IMG submission 182079) | Deep subsurface microbial communities from Mariana Trench to uncover new lineages of life (NeLLi) - CR04 metaG (SPAdes) (version 2) | ecosystem: Environmental > Aquatic > Marine > Ocean trench...
AGAAAGTTTACGTCCTTCTGGGAGACGGCGAGTTGCAGGAAGGCCAGGTCTGGGAGGCCGCGATGTCGGCTTCTAAATTCAATAGCAACAATCTGATCGCCATTGTCGATTTCAACAAGGTGGCCCAGGATAATGTGACCAAGGACCTGAAAGATCTCGAACCGCTGGAGGATAAATGGCGGTCCTTCGGCTGGGATGTCCACCGCATCGACGGACATGATATGGACCAGGTTTATAAAACGCTCACTCTGCCGCTCCATGAAAAGAAACCGCGGGTGATTATCGCCGATACCATCAAGGGCAAAGGGGTCAGCTTCATGGAAGGAAAAACCGCCTGGCATGGCGTGGCGCCCTCGGATGAAGAGTATCAAAAAGCTCTGAAGGAGCTGGAATGAAAGACGGAGCCACACGGGACGGATACGGAGCCTGCCTGGAGGAAATCGGCGCGAACCCCAAAATCGTGGTTCTCGATGCCGGGGTGAGCGACAGCACCCGGTCCAAGAAATTTGGGGACAAATACCCCGAACGCTACTTTAATATGGGGATCAGCGAGGCGGATATGGTGTGCACCGCGGCCGGTCTGGCAACTACCGGCAAGGTGGCGTTTGCCACCAGTTTCGCCTGTTTTCTGTTGGGACGCACCATGGACCAGACCCTGGTCAGCGTGGCCTATTCCAACACCAACGTCAAGCTGGTGGGCACCCACACGGGCCTCGCGGTAGGAGAAGACGGCCCCACCGCCCAGATGATCGTCGACCTGGCTTATACCCGCGCTATGCCCAATATGACCGTCATTCAACCCGCGGATTATGAAGAAGCGGTTCAGGCCACCAGGGCTCTGGTGGATCATGTCGGCCCGGTTTATATGAGGCTGGGACGGCCGAAGGTTAAGGGAATTTACGATTCCTCTTACAAGTTTCAGATTGGGAAGGGTCATGTCCTCAAACCTGGAAGGGATGTGGTTGTTTTCGCCACCGGGTGCATGGTTCAGGAAAGCCTGGCAGCTTTCGAGCTCCTGGAAGTGGCCGGTATCCGTCCGACTCTGGTCAACATTTCCACGCTCAAACCCATCGACAGCCCGCTGATTGTCGAGCAGGCCCAAAAACACAGCGCCGTTGTCACCGCGGAGGACCACAACATCATAGGAGGCCTCGGGGATGCGGTGCTGGGGGTGCTGATGGAACACGATGTGCGGGTCCCGGTCAAACGCATTGCCGTGAAAGACATCTTTGCCGAGACCGGTTCCAAGGACGAACTCTACGCCAAATACGGTCTGTCCGCCGAGCATATTAAATCCACCATAGAAAGCCTTATTAAGAAGTAGGTTGCTTTCTCTTTCCTAATCATTTCCTTTAAGTTGATTCCTGCAATATTCTGGTTTTAGTCTTTCTGGCGCTAGTTGACATAATATATGTTATAGGAACCAAAAGGGTATGGGTCGAAAATTCTTCCAAGTGGATGTATTTACGGAACGCGTCTTTGGCGGCAATCCCCTGGCGGTTTTTCCGAACCCCGAGGATTTGGACGAGGCCGCCCACTTGGATATCGCCAGGGAAATGAACCTGTCGGAGACCACCTTTATTTATCCGTCTGAAAGCCCGGAAGCCGACTTTAAAATCAGGATATTCACGCCGACCAGGGAAATTCCCTTTGCCGGCCATCCGACACTGGGAACCGCGCATATCCTTTGGGAAACGGGGCAAATCGCCCCCGAAAAGGAAACGGTGGTTCTGCAGATGGGCGTCGGCCCGATCACGGTTACCAAAAAGGAAAACGCGCTGTTCATGGAGCAACCCCTTCCCGAATTTGGTCTCACCGTGAAGGCTATGGATCAAGTGGCCGAGGCCCTCTCGATTGACCCTGAAGACATGGAGTCCCGTTATCCGGTCCAGGTCGTCACAACCGGATTCCCCGCGCTTTATGTACCCTTGAAGAATCTGGCAGTGGTGCAACGGGTAACACTGAACCTCCCGGTCTTGAAAGATGTTTTAGGTGACGTGGATATGATTTATGTGTTCAGCGCAGAAACCTTGAACCCAGGCTCGACGGTCCATGCCCGGGCTTTTGCGCCCTTTATTGGAATCCCGGAAGACCCGGCGACCGGCAGCGCGGGTGGCGCCCTGGGGGCCTATCTGGTCCGCCACCACGTGATTGAGGGCCTCAATCCATCCGGAATCGTGATTGAACAGGGATATGAAATGAATCGGCCGTCCACCCTTCAGGTGAGCGTGACCGAATCGGGTGGCGAGATTCAATCGATTCAGGTCGGGGGACGATCCCGAACGGTTTTGGAGGGGACTCTGCGGGTATAAAAAAAGGGCGGGAAACCGCTTCCGCCCTCTTCCTTTACTTAGGAATCTCGGTAGTGCCCTATTATTTTAAAATCTCCCCCCAGTCGAAATGGTTTCCAACCTGAAGATGGACTGCAATATCATATTCCCGGTCAGAGCTTAAGGGGAACCCTACCCCCATCCGGACCTGCCAGTTGGATTCCGGATGCCAAAGTTGCAAGCCCGGCAAAAGGGTGATCACGTCCTCTCCCTCGTCCTCTCCACTTAAAACGGATTCCGCAGTTAATTCCAACATCAGGGTCACCACTAGTGGCTGGTTGGGTCTGGCCGGCGCCACCCCTTCCCTGGTTTCTTCGATAAAAGAATAGGTGAGCGCCAAACCTAATTCCAATTCGCTGAAGGTAGGCCCCGATACACTGGCTCCATATTCCGCATTAATCCCCAGATACCAATTGCGGTAGGCCTGGTCGAAAAACAGGTTGCCGCCTAATACGGTCTGCTCTCCCCCCAACCCTCGAGATTCATTTCCGGTTGGTAGTGTTACCCGGAAAACCCCAGTCAGAATGGTTTCTGGTTGGTTCAAAAACGCATATTTAATAGGTTGAATTTCTATATCGCCCAGACCATATTGATCATTGGATACACCGGTATTTGAAAATGGGATAAATATTTCTGATCCCAGTCGGAAATCGTCTGTCCAGGCGACCGCCAGCTCCAGTGAACTGGAGAAGACGGATTTTTCATTCCCATCTGTGCGGAAATTATCCATTGCGACAAGGTTGATCCGTTGTTCATCTTCAATGTGTGCGTGATGAAGTGTTATTAGCTCTGGCATAGCGCCTGAAAATGAGGCCCCCGCTTCATGAGCTCCCGCCTCGATGGCCCAGACCCAGACCAGTACAACCAGGGATATGGCCTTTATAGGGTTCGTTGACATACAGTTTCCCCTTTATCTCTGCAGGCTTTGATGGATCAGCCCTAGATTCGAATGTTTAAAATAGCCAGGTGTATTGACCTTGCTTCAATACTTGGGCGTGAGAATAAATTCGAATGTTAAAAATAAAGGGGAGGACTGCGGTTGGAAATCTGGAATAGACCCGTTTTAGAGAATGGCGGAGAGGATTGGAAACAAAATGATTGAATAATATGATTAAACGAAAGGCAGGGAGCATGAATTTCACAACTTGTTTTGGATTGAGACCACAGACAGGAGGCGCAATCCTCATATTTATCTGAGAGATCCAGGTCATGATTATGCAGAAGCGGTGAGAAACCAGCCAGCACCCCGAAACATAAAAGGAGAATGATGGCGAAAAGTTTCGGTTTTAAGACCATTGACGTGAGATGCCTCGATTTAATTTTAGATTTCATCCGGTTCATCATAGGATTATCGAGAAACCTTGTCCATATGAAAAAGGGCGGGAAACCGCTCCCGCCCTCTTCTTTTCTACTTATAAAAAATTATGCCGTTTGGACATAGGCACAGGTATCGCACTGATGGTCCGCAGTCCGCGAGCACATGATGCAACTGCTGATTTCCCCTGAGGACCGAACCAATCCGCCACAATGATGACATCTGGGCGCTAGCTCTTTTTTCGGGGCATTATCGGTGCTCTTGGAATACCGCATTTTATTTATTAAGGATTGACTCCTGGAAACATTCACATACATCCTAAAGCCCTCCTCCAATTAAAAAAACGGACAGGCGGGCCAACCCTTTCAAGAATCGGCCATTATGGTTAGTAGGGATGGTATTAGCAGAAAAAAGATTTAAAAATTGTGCAATAGGAGCATGTCCCCGATTCAAATAAAAACCATTTTAATCGATTAATATCAAAAAGATCAATTGGTTATGTAATTGGAGGAGCGGGAGGTGTTACAACCGGGCCATGACCCCGCTGTTCACGCTGTCCATCCGTTCCCTCCCGAACAGGATTTCCACTAGTTTCAGGGCGAATTCGAGGGCCGTTCCGGGGCTCCGGCTGGTAATGATCCGACCATCCACCACTACCCGTTCCTCCGAATAATCGATTTCGTGCAACTGGTCCTGGACCGAGGGGTGCGATGTGGCCACAACATTTTTCAGGATCCCGGCGGACTGGAGAACGATCGGGGCGGCACAGATAGCGGCCACCTGTTTTTTGGACTGATGCATATTTTTGATGATGCTTTTTACGGTTTCATTCTTTTGAAGGTTGGCGGTTCCCGGTTGGCCGCCGGGCAGGACCACAAGGTCGAAATCCCGGTCATCCACTTGATCGATGAGAGTATCCGGCACCACGTATACTCCGCGCGATCCTTCTATGGGCCCTTCTTCGGTGGCCGCCAAAACCACCTGCGCTCCCGCCCTTCTCAGGATATCGACCACGGTGATGGTTTCAATTTCTTCAAACCCGGGCGCCAGCGGTACCAGAACTTTTTTCAAAATGGAATCCTCAAGAAGTGGGTTATTCCTTCCCGTAAATATAAATAAATCCACGATGAGAGTCAAATTCTGATAATCTGAAGCCCATCCCATAGAGGACTTTGGCTTCATTTCAACCTTCGGTCTCATGATGGAACGAACTGAAAATCCGGCGGCGTTCAACCGGCAGGTGCACCAGATGTTCAACGCCATTGCGCCCCGGTACGACCTGTTGAACCGCCTGCTGAGCGGCGGCCGCGACCGGTATTGGAGGAGGCGGGCGGTGGCCCGGCTGGCTCCGAAACCGGGGGAACATTTCCTCGATATCGCCACCGGGACCGCGGATGTGGCGCTGGAAATCGTCCGCCAATCGAACACCCGCGAGGTTCAGGTGGTGGCAATGGATTTCAGCGAACCCATGCTGGAGTTGGCCCGGCAAAAAATCGAGTCGCAGGACAGGGCCGGGATGATCCAATTGCAAACCGGGTCCGCCGAAAACCTTCCGTTTGCAGATCATTCCTTCGACGGCACGACCACGGCGTTTGGCGTACGCAATTTTTCCGACGTGAGTGGGAGTTTGCGCGAAATGGTCCGGGTCCTGAAGCCCGGCGGCCGTTCCGTCATTCTCGAATTTGCTCTGCCGCGCCATCCCGTGTTGAACTTTCTCTACCGGCTTTATTTTGAGACCCTGCTTCCGCGAGTGGGCCGGTGGGTGTCCCGGCATCCCAGCGCCTACACCTATCTGCCGGAATCGGTGGCTGCGTTTCCCGTCAGGGAGGAATTTAAGAGCCGGATGCAGCGGGCCGGGTTTGATGAGGTGACGTACCGGGAATTGACCTTTGGAATGGTTATCTTATATACGGGGATCAGACGGGTCTGATAAGATACGGCTATGAAAAAAACTGTTTACGCGGTCTTGCTTCTATTACTCGGAGGCGCCGCGCTCCTCAACTATTATGGCGTCGAGAACTTGGAAGCCCCCCTGCCCTCTTCTCAACCCGTCAGTCTTACCCCTGACATCTATAAAGATCTTGAAGGCTACCAGGATATCCTCGAACTCCAGAACGCTTTCGTACGCAATGCCAGGCAATTGAAACCCACTGTGGTGAGCATCAACCAGTTGGTGGAAATTCCCTCCCGGAAAAAAAGACTCCGCAACGGATCAAACTGGTTTTCAAATTTTCAAGGTTGGCTGTCGGGTTCACTGAAGAAGAAATACATGGTGAAAAGTCTGGGGTCCGGGGTGATTTACGATTCCCGGGGATATATCCTGACCAATCATCATGTTATTGAAAACGCCGACGAGATCATGGTCAAACTGATGGACCAGAGGGAATTTTCCGCCAGAATTGTCGGGGTGGATCCGATGACCGATCTGGCCGTGCTGAAAATCTTCTCTTTCTCCAGTTTCCCGACGCCGGTGTTCGGTTCGACTGAAAACCTGGGAGTGGGCGAATGGGTGATGGCGATCGGGAATCCCTACGGTCTGGACGGTACGGTGACGGTGGGCATCATCAGCGGCACCCGGCGGTCCGATCTGGGAATCGCCACCTTTGAGAATTTTCTCCAAACCGACGCCTCGATTAATCCGGGAAACAGCGGCGGTCCCTTGATCGATCTGGATGGCCGGGTGGTGGGTATCAATACCGCCATCGCGGCAATCGGCTCGGGGGTCGGGTTCGCCATTCCCGTGGAAATGGCCACCCGCATTGCCGATGCCCTCATCGACAAGGGAACGGTGGAACGCGGCTGGCTGGGTGTTGGAATACAATCGCTGACGCCGGAACTGGCGGTGTCCTTCAAGGTGTCACAGGATGAGGGGGTGCTGGTCAACAATGTGGATGATGGGGCGCCGGCGCAAAGGGCGGGACTGCTGCTGGGCGATATCATCATTTCGTTCGACGGACAATCCGTGCCCGACTCCAAAAGCCTGCAGAAGCGGGTGGCCGAAACACGTATTGGAAAATTGGTACCGCTCAGAATTATTCGCGATGGCATCCACAAAACGGTTTATGTGGAAGTCGGCAGGCATCTCTCCTGAGTCGTTGACTTTAATTCGAGATTACCTCGAATCCCACCTCAATGATTTTCGAAGAAATCCTCCCCAGATCCGTTCGGTTTTCATCATAATCCACCGCGACCTGTTTCTTGTCCAAATCGACATCGACCCGGCTGACGCCCTCCAGAGAGTTCACCGCCTGGGTTACCGTTTCCACGCAATGACCGCAGGTCATCCCTTCCACATGAATATCTTGATGGGTCATAATCGCTTCCTTTATTGAACAGACCTTTGGATAACCCCGTCCCCTTGAGCTTGTCGAAGAGGAATAGGGTGTCATGTTTCGACAGGCTCAGCATGACGACGGCTCAATGTAACAGTAAGCTACTTACGCAAGGGTCTCCTTTATGGAGTTGGCTTATTTTAACAAATTTTTGGAATTTGCGGAAAAGAGGCCTTGGCAGGTATTCAAAAAGGTTAAGGCGGCAGAAATCAATGCAGAAAAGTAAGGACCCACTTGCAAGGCGGGGAGACCTTTCCTCAAGTGGGTCCAAACAGGAGAAAAACCAGTTAGTTAAATTATAGGATTTCAATGAGTTAGAATCAACATAAAATTACATTGATTGTTAATTTGCCTTTATTTTCGCGGGTTTAGAATCGATTTTCACACCCCGTCACCCGCCCCTTTTCTTAAGAAATTTTTCAAAAAAGCCGAAAGATACTTAAGAAGTAATATTGGACCAATAGGCGTAGCCGGTTATGAATGAGTTGTATTTAAATTCCTCTTCAGGAAAAAACCTGACATCCTCGCGCGTTGATAAGAAAAATTCCGCGTCGAAGCCCCAGGAGTCCGCTCGCGCTCCGTCGGAATCGTTTAAAGAAGTGTTGAAGAATGAGGTGCAGAAGAGCGAAAGGAAGACCGAGATCCGCCGGGACTTGGTGGAGCAATACAAGGCCACTCTGGCTAACGGGACCTATAAGATCAAGGCCAAGGAACTGGCGGAAAAAATGGTTCAGAAAATCCAGGAAAATAAAACGCGGGCCATTATTTAACGGCCAACCGCTTCACAGAGTTTTGACTTCTCGAAGATGGGGGAACCGGCCGGTTTCCTTCAATTTATCCTCCCACCGCTTACCGAGTTTGTTCGACCGTAAATCTATTTTTTCCAGCCCGGTCATGGTGGTTTCCTTGGCAAACAGTTCCACGCCGACGCGGGTGATCTGATTATTTCGCAGGTCCAGTTCCTTTATATTATTGAGAACGGGCGACCGGGCGATGGCCTGGAACCCGCTGTCCCCCAGAAAATTTTTCCTAAGATCGAGCACCTCCAGATCGGACAACTCTGGATAAAGACTCAAATAAGCGGCCTCATTCGGATTGATTTCCATATTGGTCATTCTCAGAACCTTTTTATTCCGGCTGATGCGGCTTTTGATGAACAACTCAAAGGTCGTGATTTTGCGGGATCCGTATCGGTTCAGCTTGGCATCGATCACCGCGTTGATCTGATCCAGATTCCCGTTCAGCGAATAAAACAAATCCAGAATAAAGTCCTGATTCATGGGTTCCATCCAAGAAGCTTGATGTCATATGGGTCCTTCCAATCCACTTTATCAAATAAGGCTATTAAAAGGTTGGTTTTCCAAAAATTATTGTTATACTCCGGTCGCTCAATATTAATGTTCAGATGGAGAAATCGCTATGATGGGTATAGGTTTTCCGGAATTAATGATCATTCTGGTCATCATTATGATCATATTTGGTGCGGGAAAACTTCCGGAAATTGGCAGCGCTTTTGGAAGAAGCATCAAGAACTTTAAAACTTCCATGAAAGAGGCGGAGCAGGTGGAACTGTCTTCCGAGGATCAGCCTCAGGCAGACAATGAAGGGGCGGAGGAACCGAAAGCGGTTCCTGAACTCACTGGCGAAGAAGCGGCCCAGGTGGATACGGCAAGTGAGGCCCAAGTGGATACGGCAAGTGAGGACAAGGAGTCTTCCGAAAAGTAATCCACATACGCCAACGACTCCCGGGTATGCGCAAGGCCCAGTTCTGGACTGCCCCACCCTGATCTTCCTTCCGCCTGAATTCCTCTTCCCCGGGTAATAGTCCCTGGTGGTTCAAGCCCAGCAATGGTTAAAACTCTTCGATCTTTACTTTCCAAAATTTCCCAGACCTTCTTGAACGTTTTGCCCATTATTCTGGTCATCACCTTTTTTCAAATAGTGGTGATCCAGAAACCTTTTCCTCACCTCCAAGAAACCCTTTTTGGATTTGTTCTGGTCATCATCGGACTGTTTATCTTTATTCAGGGGCTGGAACAGGCCCTGTTCCCCCTGGGTGAAAGACTGGCGGTCGAGTTCGCCCTCAAAGGCAATGTTTTCTGGATCGTCCTGTTCGGTTTCACCCTGGGATTTGCCACCACCATCGCCGAGCCGGCCCTGACGGTGATTGCCCAGAAAGCCGGGGAAATTGCGGCGGAGGCGGGGGCGATTGACGCCGCCCGGGATTCGATTGCCGGCTATGTCTGGGGCCTGCGGCTGACCACGGCTTTGGCAGTGGGACTGGCCGGGGCCATTGGCGTGATCCGGATCATCAAGGGTTGGCCCTTGGTGATCTTTATACTGGGCGGCTATTCCCTCATCATTCTGGCGACCCTGTTCGCACCCAAAGAAATCATTGGCATCGCTTACGATGCCGGAGGCATCACCACGTCCTGCATCACCGTCCCGTTGATCACCGCACTGGGAATCGGCCTGGCCTCGTCCATCCGGGGGCGAAACCCAATGATCGACGGCTTTGGATTGATCGCCCTGGCCAGTTTGACGCCTATTTTCTTCGTGATGCTTTACGGTATTTTTATTTTCGGTCCGAGTTGAGCATGGCGAAACTCCATTATATCGATATCATTTTCGATTCGCTGTTCATCACCCTGATGGGTATTCTTCCCATCATCCTGGTGTTCGCATTTTTTCAATGGGCGGTTATCCGGAAAAAACTGCCCCACTGGAAAAAATTACTGGCCGGGATGGGAATGGTGGTGCTGGGCCTGGCGGTGTTTATCGTCGGGCTGGAAGAATGCATCTTTCCCCTGGGTACATCCATGGCGCAACAGCTGTCCGATCCGGCATTTCTGATGGGGGATTCTCCATCTCCGGATTCCCTCTTCGATGGCAGGCGAATCGGCGCTGAATTTTATGTTGAGGTGATTTTGTTTGGGTTTCTGATCGGATTTGCGACCACGCTGGCGGAACCTGCCCTGATTGCCGTCGCTTTGAAAGCCCGGGAAATTTCCACCGGAGCCATCTCCGCACTCGGGTTGCGGATGGCGGTTGCGTTGGGTGTGGGCGTGGGTGTGGCGTTGGGCGTCTTTCGAATCATTGAGGGCACGCCCATTCAGTATTACATCATCACCGGTTATATCTTTTTACTCGTTCAAACTTATTTTGCTCCCAAGTTCATCGTTCCTCTGGCGTATGATTCCGGCGGCGTGACCACCTCGACGGTAACGGCACCGTTGCTGGTGGCATTGGGATTGGGATTGGCGTCGAACGTTCCGGACAGTTCGCTTTTGCTGGACGGCTTCGGACTGATCGCTTTCGCCTCTCTTTTCCCTATGATGAGCGTTTTGGCGTATGCTATGATCCAGAAACGATTTTTCTCAAGGGTGCCTGATTCGAGGGCGAAACCAAACCCGTAGGAGGCTGATATGCGTTTTAAAGTAATCCTGGCCTTGGTCAATGACGATTATCAGGACGAGGTCATCGAGGCCGCCAAAAAAGCCGGCGCCACCGGAGTGACTATCCTGAATGCGCGGGGAGAAGGCGTACACGACCAAAAATCATTTTTGGGTTTGAACATGGAAACCCTGAAGGACATGCTTTTGTTTCTGGTGGAAGATTTTAATTCCAATCAAATCATGGATGCCATTTACAAGGCCGGAAAATTTGGAGAGCAGGGAAACGGCATCGCCTTTTCCTGGTCCGTGGACCGCGCCATCGGTTTGGAGAGCCAGATCCCCATTTTGGAAAAAGACGCCAAAGAACATTATTTTTAAAGCCGGATTGGAGTCTGTGGTATGAGTGAAACGTTGCTGGTCAGCCAGGTCATGATGCCCAATTTCAAGAAGATCGACGGAATCACCCGGGTTGCGGAAGCCCTGGAGATGATGAAAAAGGAGGAACTCAACGCCATTTTGATCGAGCCCCGAAACGAATCCGATGTGTTCGGCATCATGACCCTTAAAGACATCGCCCGCAAGGTGATCGCGCAACAGCGCAAACTGCACGAAACCCACGTTTATGAAATCATGTCCAAGCCGGTATTATCGGTTCCCGCCAGCATGCCCGTTCCTTATGCCGCGCGGCTGTTGACCAATTTCAACGTGTCCTACGCCATGGTGATGGAAAATAATCAGGTGGTGGGATTGGTCTCGTTGAACGGCATCGTCAACCATTGGAACATGGGTTGAGATCTTTTTCCCACCCTTGAATTCCAGCTACCCCTTTTTCAACGAACTGCCGCTGGTGCTGTCCCACCGCACGGTATCGGGACTGGAACGATGCTGGGCGACGGCAGACCAGTGCTCGAAAGAAACGTTCAGCTCGACGATCCGCACACACTCGTCCATCCCATGAGCACCGGCCAGATGCGACTCCAGCACCTTCAGGTCTTTGATGAAATTGCCCTGCTCGGACTTGTATCTTTCCTGAGCTTCCGCGATGTTCGCCAGAGTGCCTTCCGCCTGTAGGTTGTAAAGGAAAATGGTTCGGCGGAGAGAGTCGTAATCCACCAGAAAGTGCACGTAGCCCCAGATCATAAAGGGCGCCGCGGCCACCACCCATAAAGCCATTTTGACTTTTTTCTGCTCCAGAAAAATAGCGGTGAACACCAGCACGAAACCCGTAATCAGGCTGTACAGCGATATGTTTTCATAAATATTGAGGGGCAGGATTTCTTCACCGCAGGACGCTAGGGAAACGATCGGGTTCAGGCTGAAGAGGCTCCAAAGCGGAAGGTGACCCGCTCCGGCTTCAGCGGTAGTGAGGACGCCAACAGCGATCCACCCCAATCCCGCCAATCCGATTTTCCAAATAACGCCGCGACCCCACATGGTTTCCGCCCCTTCTATGGTAAAATGGACTCCAATAAATAAATGATTTAAGCTCTTAAAAGGAAGGCCACACTGTATAAGATTCCATCCGGCCCGTCCAGTCCAATTACCGGAGCGGCTGCCTGAAAAATTATCCTTCACAATTCATTTCTCATGCGATATTTTATGGGGCTTAAAACTTGATACATTCATTCAAAGAGGTGGCAATCGATGAGCGAAGAAGCCCGATTTATAGATAATGGAGACGGGACGATCCAGGACACCAAAACCGGCCTGGCCTGGTGCCAAAAGGATTCGTTTCAAATCACCCAGGACTGGCTCGATTTTCAGGAAGCCATGGCTTTCATTGACAAAATCAATAAAGAGGACTATCTGGGTTTTCACGACTGGAGAATCGCGGAAAAAGAAGAGATTGAAGGTTTATATTTTGCGGAATGGGAGCTGATGGGCCGGTCGAACCAGGTGCTCAATATATTCCCTTTATTTGAACCCAAATGTGGCAACGGATCCTGGTGCCTGCCGTTCGATCAGCAGGGGGCATTTTATTTCTCTTATCAAAGTGGACTTTCGCAGATTTTCGATCAGGATTTCACGCAGGGATGCGTTCGGCCCGTCCGTTTATGGCCGGAGGATTAATCGGACGCTTTCAGGGAACGCTGGAAACAGGATTGAATCCTGGGTTTGTTGGCGAGGGGATGAATGATCTGGTTGATTTGTACTTTTTGATCGTCGTATTGAACGGAAGCCAATTCAAAATGTTTGGTGTCCACGTCTTCATCTTCTCCCAGATATTGAATCAAGGCGGACCGGAGTGCGGACCATTCCAGGTACACTAAAAACTGAAGCTCGGTATCCTCATTCTCCAGGGCCAAGTCCTGAAGAATCTGGAAAAACTCCATCCGCAAAATTTGACTGATGGGTTTCCCCTCGCAGTACCGGTGAAAACTCTGGCCGCCACCCACTTCCTTGGCACAGGTCATTTTGGCGTAATCATAATCGATCAGATAATCGTTATGATCGACCCGGACCGACATCAAGGAGGTTGTATCTTTGCAAGGCATAATTTTTCCGAGAATATTTGAAGTTAAATGACTGAATAATTATAACATCCAGAAATATAATTGCCAATTCAATTGGGTCTTCCCCCAATTTGGAGCTCCTTAACCATCGGTGAGGAGGTTCATGCTGATATCGACCGAACGCGCCGAGTGGGTCAGCGCGCCGACTGATATGGTGTTGATTCCCATCCCTTTAAACGCGTTCAGCCGGTCCAGAGTCATACCGCCGGAAACCTCAATTTTCGACTTTCCATCTATTAACCGGACGGCCTCCTGGACCGTTTCTGGAGTCATATTATCCAGCATAATGATGTCCGCACCGGCGGCCAGCGCTTCCCGGACTTCGTCCAGGTTGACTGTCTCCACCTCCAGGGTTCCCGAATGGGTTTTGCGCATTCGTTCAATTGCGGCGGTAATGCCGCCGGCTATTTTAATGTGGTTGTCTTTGATCAAAACAGCGTCAAACAATCCGAACCGGTGGTTGGTTCCACCACCGCAATGTACAGCATATTTTTCATAGACCCTGAGACCGGGGGTTGTTTTTCGGGTATCCAGAACCGTTACCGGTTGGGCCGCCTCCACAAACTTCCGGGTCAGTGTGGCGATGCCGCTCAACCGTTGCAGAATGTTGAGCGCCGTTCGTTCCCCTTTGAGCAATGCAGAGACCTGAGCCTGCACCCGGATGATCTCGCCCTGAGCAGGAATCTCCGCGCCGTCCTTCACTGTTGAGTTGGGAAACGCCGCATCGGCATCCAGATGATGAAAGACCCTTTTAAAAATATCCAACCCGCACACCACCAGGGGTTCTTTAGCGGTGACCACTCCGGTGGCCGTCCGATCCTGTTCCAGGATTCCATCGGTGGTGATGTCGCCGGTGCCCAAGTCCTCTTCCAGTGCGGTCCGCACCAGCCGGTCGATCTGTTCGGTTGTCAGGGAGTCGATTTGTACCATATAATTCCTGATGAAACAATGCTTTGCAAAATATCATAAATCCTTGGTTTGTGCTATCGATGTCTTATAATAACGATTATGAATCGGCCTACCCTTATTGAACTGATCAGAATATTCCATTCGTGAACACACTTCCCGACAAACTGATTCCTGAACGGTGTAACTCCAAAGATGATACCGCCCGGTTTCCCGCGTCAGATGACAGCGCGCCGGAGCAATTGATTCGCGTGGTGGACCCGGCCACTGGTCGGACCTGGGGGTTCGTAGTGGTGGACAACACCCGGCGCGGGCCCGGTCTGGGGGGTATCCGTATGGCCCCGGATTTGACTCTGTGGGAAATCCGGCGGCTGGCCCGGGCGATGACCCTCAAAAATAGTGCCGCCAACCTGCCTTTCGGCGGAGGCAAGGCGGGTATT
>Ga0209997_10000404_pt1 | contig 14225 bp, 11 predicted proteins | sample CR04metaG_FD_182079 | JGI IMG/M metagenome (GOLD analysis project Ga0209997, IMG submission 182079) | Deep subsurface microbial communities from Mariana Trench to uncover new lineages of life (NeLLi) - CR04 metaG (SPAdes) (version 2) | ecosystem: Environmental > Aquatic > Marine > Ocean trench...
TGCCTTCCGGCCCTGACGCGGTTCGTAGGCTGAGATTGCACAGGGTCCGGGCCGCGCCGCGACCCGTCACCACTCCGTTGGGCGGTCAATGCCGACCGGAGATATCCCAGTCTATCGCCGGGTCCAGGACCGATCAAGGGCGCGCCCCGGCCCACCTCACCTCTCGAGAGGCTCTGGGAAACCCGCGTGCTACACTGCTGTCGAGGCTGCTCAGTCCTCATGCGGAGAGATGTCCGAGCGGTTGAAGGAGCACGCTTGGAAATTGTCAGGGTTGGGTGCGACTGACTCCTACCGCCGGCGACCAACTCGCGCAATCAGAGCCACATACCACCAGCGCTGCTCTCTAGGTAGCACCCCGTATCACCCCGTCTTTCTCGACTGCCAACCCAGGTTACGTCACAATCCACGTCACAATCCACCGGCGACTCGCCGCCGTTCGCTCGCTGGTGCGGATAGCCCGCAGAGCCCGGGAGCGGACGCGGCTCCGCCACCTGAAGCCCGATGTGACGGAGGCGCAACTGACGGAGCTGCTGCGCGGCCGGTTCTACCGGTGGTTCGAGATGGCGACGCGATGGGTGTAGCGCCCGACGTAGTCGACCACCTGCGTGGGATCGCCGAAGGGGGCCTTGGCGTAGACGACCCAGTCCTGCGCCCGCGCGGGCCGGAGATGGTCTGCAGGCAAAGCGCTGAGGATCGGACAGCGCTTTGAGCCCCCCAAAGAAGCGGCTGGGGTCCTCCCGCGGTTGACTTGCGGCACCCGAGTACCGCTCTTCCACACGGATCGTCCAACTCTAGCAGGTTGCTGGAGAACGCGCCCCAGTTCTCCCTCTCGCCTTTCGCCGGCCGGGTTTCCTGAGCGCTTGCGGGCGATCAGCTGCTGGTATGACAACGCGCCGGAGCGCGCGGCGCGCTTCGATTTCCGCTCGGAAGAATCGCCCGGGCACGGTCCTTGGACCGACGACGAGACGTCATTGGGTTTCATCGTGCCGTCTCAAAGCCACAGAAATGAAACTGATTGTCCTGGTTTGGAACACTCACCGGACCTTTCCGATCCTGGAGCGAGACGTGACATCACGTCGCTCTCATCGCATTACCGGCATCGATGCAGGATGACGAGGCGCTGGCCTGGAACTTGCGGTAGGGAATGGGACCTGAGTGTGCCTGTCCAGCTGTGGATAGGAGACAGCGTCGGGTCATGCCCAGCAGAGAGCTGTCAGTGCCTTTGAGCGAACCGACGAACCAGACGAAGCGAGCCGCCGTTTCCGCCAGGAGCCACGCTGCGCTCGACCCTGGGGCCGCGGCGGTAGGCCGCCGGCGTGGCGACGAGCGGCGCGCCGTGAAACACCCGAACGCGGACGGTGCGATGGCCGCCTTTTCGGCGTGCCGCGCCGCATCTGATGACCTCACCCCCGAAGACTTTCGTGCCGTGATCGACGGTGGCTCGGCCCTGCTCGCGATCGTAGACGAGCGCGGTGCGGTTCTTTACGGCACCCCGGCGCTGGCGGCCGAGCTCGGGTATGCCGCTGAGGACTTGCGACAGATGCGCGCAGCCGACCTCTTCGAGATGAGCGACAGCGAGCGAGCCGGCAGCGCGGTCGTGCCGCCGCTCGCGGATGTGACGCCGGAACCGCTGGACCTCCGATTCCGCTGTCGGGATGGGTCCGTGCGGGTGATGCGGACGTCGATCGTCTCGTGTCGCGACTTTCGGGGGCGTGCCTGCGTGGCGCTGTCCAGTGCGGCGATGCAGGAAGGGGTGGGTCACACATCGAATCAGCCCGTGACCAGCGAGGACCTACGGGTCGGCTTCCCGAGCCGACCGGCGTTCATGGATCGCCTCGCACGGTCGATCCGTCGAGCCCAGGGCCGGACCGACTACACGTTCGCCGTGCTCGCGATAAAGATCGACAGCTTCGATCTGATCAGCGACACGCTGGGGCGGGTCAATCGCGATCGCCTCCTCGCCAAGGTCGGCGAGTGTCTCAGGGACTCCGTCCGTCCCGGCGACCACGTCGCCTTTCTGGATAGCGGCGAATTCTGCGTCCTCGTCGATCGCATCGACGACCCGGACGACCTCACCGTGATTGCCGGCCGCATCGAGAAGCGCCTCAAACGGCCTTTCAGCCTAGGCGCACAAGAGGTCGCCGTGTCCGTGGGCACCGGTATCGCGGTGTCGGGCGAGACCGCTCGCAGCCCGTACGACCTCCTGAAGGACGCCGCGACCGCCATGCATCGCGCCCAGGCTCTGGGACCTGGTCGATGGGAGATGTTCGATCAGGCGATGCGTGCGCGAGCAGCGAAGCGCCTGAAGTTGGTAACGGACTTGCGCCTCGCGGTTGCGAGGCAGCAATTCACGTTCTACTACCAGCCCATTCTCACCCTGCGCACGGGAGCCATCCGCAGCTTCGAGGCCCTCATTCGGTGGCAGCACCCCGAACGGGGCCTGCTGTCTCCGGCCACGTTCATAACGGCCGCGGAGGAGCTGGGACTCGACATCACGATCTCGTCGGGGTTGTTGCGCGAAGCGTGTACGCAGATGCGGGAGTGGCACGAACGATTCCCACGGATCACACCGTTATCCGTCAGCCTGAACTTCACGAGTTCGCATTTCTGCAAGACCGGCGTTGTCGAGACCGTGTCGGAGGTGCTCGAACAGACCGGGCTCGACGGGAGCGCGCTGACCATCGAGATAACCGAGAGCGTCTTGCTACACGACGCCGAGGCGGCACTGGCCACGCTCGAGGGCCTCAGGCGAATCAAGGTCCAGGTCCATCTCGACGATTTTGGTACCGGTTTCTCCTCGCTGAGCTATCTGCATCAGTTGCCGGTCGACGCCCTGAAGATCGACCGGTCGTTCGTCAGCCGGCTTGGCACCGACCGGACCGCCAACGTCATGATTCAAACGATCATCGATCTCGCCCACAGCTTGGGGAAGCAGGTGATCGCTGAAGGGATCGAGACGGCAGACCAAGCGAAGGCCCTGGAGACCATGGGCTGCGACCAAGGACAGGGGTTCTACTACGCAAAGCCGGTGGAGAGCGCAGAGATTCCGGCGCTCCTGGCTCGCTGCCAGGGCGTCCTCTCAGAGAAGCGAGCATCGTGACCTTGAGGCCACAGAACTGTAACCCACTATGTCGTCACGGGACACACCGGGTGCTGCCGGTTCCCGAAAACGTCCAGCGGGACTGGTGGAGTCGCCGTTCGGCCGGCAGCAAAAGCGGCGGCAGGCTTCTTGCTAATTGTCGGCCAACGAGCTTCGCTCAATGCGTCAATGACGAGAGCATCGGTCGTGTATGAGGAAGGCGCAACACATGACGAGTAGGACACTGAGATGCATATGTTTCGTATCGGTCCTGACCATCGGATGGACCGGCGAGTTGGCTCGGGCCCAGCAGACAGGGGGATCGGAGAACAACCTGCTGGACCTGTCCCTCGCAGAACTGATGGACGTCAACGTGTTGAACGTCAACGTGTTGGCGACCCACACGCACCTGGCCGGCGAATGGATGATCGGCTACCACCCGATGGTGATGAACATGACCGGGACCCGGGCGGGCACGCGCCGCATAGCGGACAGCGAGGTGCTCCAGAACTTCATGGTCACGCCAACTTCCATGCGGATGAACATGCAGATGCTCCATCTCATGTACGCGCCCACCGACGACCTGACCCTGATGGTGGTCGCGCAGCATCTTCGCCTGTCGATGGACCATCTGACCCGCATGGGTAGCCGGTTCACGACCGAGGCGGCAGGATTGGGCGACGTCAGGGCGGAAGTGTTCTACAACGCCTATGGCGACGTGCGGCAGCAAGGGCATCGGATTGTGCTGGGCGGCGGCGTCAGCCTCCCCGCCGGATCGACCGAGGAGCGGGGCGACACTCCGGCGGGTCGAAACCAGCTGCTTCCCTACCCGATGCAGTTGGGGTCGGGGACGTTCGACCTGCTTCCCACCGTCACGTACCTGGGCCAGACGAACAGGTGGACGTGGTTGAGCCAGGCCAACGCCACCCTCCGGATCGGGAAGAACAGTAGCGACTACGCCCTGGGTGACAGGCTCCGCCTCACTGGCTGGGGCAGCCGCCAATTGACCGAGTGGGTGGCGGTCAACGGCCAAGTCGAAGGGCAGATCTGGGGAAATATCGATGGCGCGAATCCCGGCCTCAACCCCGCCTTGGTCCCGACGGCGGACCCGACGCTGCGGGGCGGAAAGCGGGTCGATGTCGCCATTGGGCTGGACTTCTACGTGGCGCGCGGCACCGCCCACGGCAACCGGCTGGCGGTCGTGCTCACCCTGCCGGTCTACGAGTCTCTCGACGGCCCGCAACTCGAAACCACCTGGCATCTGGCCGCTGGCTGGAGCGTGACTTTCTGAGGATGGGCATGCTGCGATTACGCATCGCGATCCTGCTGGTCATGGTCAGTCTGGCGCCTGTCACCAGGGTGGCATTCGCCCAGTCTTCAACAACTGGCTCCGTCGAGTACCAGGTGAAGGCCGCCTTGATCTACAACTTTGCGAAATTCGTCGACTGGCCGGCTGACCGAGCGGCCAGCGCCACGCTAGTCATTGGCGTCCTCGGGCAGGACCCGTTTGGCCCCGCGCTCAAGGCCTTGCAGCGCAAGACGGTCAAGGACAAACCGATCCACGTGAAGTGGTTCGCGACGCTCGATCAGCTGGAGCCGTGCCACATCCTGTTCGTCAGCTCATCGGAAAAGGACAACCTCCGCGAGATTCTGGCTGCTATCTCGGGAGACAGCGTGCTGACCATCAGCGAGATGGAGTCGTTTGCGGAAGCGGGCGGCATCATCCGCCTCGTCACGCTGCGCGCCAAGGTTCGCTTCCAGATCAACGTCGCCGCCGGCGAGCGCTCCGGCCTGCAGATCAGCTCTCAGCTACTCAAACTGGCCGACATCGTCGACGGCGACCACGTCGGGAGGAACTAAAGTGCGCATCTTCCAGAAGGCGTCGATCAACCAGAAGCTGACGGGGATCATCATGCTGACCAGCACCGTAGCGCTGCTGCTGGCCAGTGTGGGGTTTCTCGCTTACGACATAGTCACCTTCCGTGACCAGTTGGCGCGCAACGTCGGGATCCTGGCGGAGGTCGTCGGCGACAACAGTACCTCCGCACTCGTGTTTGACGATCCCGACGTGGCCGAGGAAACGCTCACAGCCCTGAGACACGACCGGCACATCGTCCACGCCGGGTTGTACGACGTGAATCATCAGCTGTTCGCCGCATTCCGCGGTGACGGCGCACGCGAAGGGGCGGCGCTTCCTCCACACCGCTCGGACGGCGCCTATTTCGAAGACGACCACGTCGATCACTACCACGGCATCTTCCTTGACGGCGAGCGGATCGGAACGGTCCATCTCCGCGCCGACCTGGGCGAGCTGGATTCCCGCTTGCGGCGCTACGGTGTCATCATCAGCATCCTCCTTGTCGTCTCCACGCTGGTGGCGTTTCTACTGGCGTCGCGGCTGCGGCGCGTCATCTCGGCGCCGATCCTCCGTCTGGCGAAGACCACCAAGGCCGTGTCGGATGAGGAAGACTATTCCGTGCGGGTGGAGCAGGAGAGCGAGGACGAGATCGGTGTGCTGGTCCGAGGCTTCAACGGCATGCTGGAGCGGATCCAGACCAGGGACCACGAGCTGAAGACGGCGAAGGAGACGGCGGACTTCGCCAACCTGGCGAAGAGCGAGTTCCTCGCCAACATGAGCCACGAGATTCGCACCCCGATGAACGGGATCATCGGCATGACGGAGCTCGCCCTCGATACGGATTTGACCCGGGAGCAGCGAGGCTTCCTCAGCGCCGTGAAGGAATCCGCGGACTCCCTGCTCGGTCTGCTCAACGACATCCTCGACTATTCCAAGGTCGAGGCCCGGCAGCTAGAGCTGGAAGAGATCGAGTTCAGCCTGCGCGACGTCCTCGCCAGCATCATGAAGAGCGTTGCCGTCCGAGCCCACAAGAAGAAGCTTGAGTTGGCCCTCCGGGTGGCGTCAGAGGTCCCGGACGGCCTGGTCGGCGACCCAGGACGGCTTCGCCAGATCGTCGTCAACCTCGTAGGGAACGCCATCAAGTTCACCGACGCGGGCGAAGTCGTGGTCGAGGTGCAGGTAGAGTCGCAGACCGAGGACCGTCTCAACCTCCATGTCGCCGTCACCGATACGGGCGTCGGGGTGGCGCCGGAGCAACAGGAGAGGATCTTCGACGCGTTCGCTCAAGCGGACGGCTCGACGACCCGCAAGCACGGTGGAACCGGCCTCGGCCTGGCGATCTGTTCCCAGCTCGTGGAGCTCATGCACGGGCGCATCTGGATCGAAAGCAAGATCGGGAAGGGCAGCACCTTCCGGTTCACAACCCAGTTCGGTCGCCACGATGGCGTGTCCACGGACGTGCCGCTCGGCGACTCTGCAAGCCTCAGGGGCCTGCCGGTCCTGGTCGTCGACGACAACGCGACGAATCGGAAGATCCTCGAAGAGATACTGACCATTTGGGACATGCGGCCCAGTCTCGCCGAGAGCGGGCAGGAAGCGTTGGTGAGTCTGAAGGACGCCAAGGAGGCAGGGCGGCCGTATCGCCTGGTGCTGCTCGACGTCATGATGCCCGAGATGGACGGCTTCTCCGTGGCGCAACAGATCCACGACGATCCAGGGCTGACGGGGGCCACCGTGCTGATGCTGACGTCCACCGCCCAGGACGGCGATGCGACGCGGTGCCGGACACTGGGAATCGCCAACTACCTGATCAAGCCGATCACACAGTCGGACCTGCTCGATGCGACCTTGATCGCCCTGAACGGGGCCTCGCCGACGCGGCGTATACGCGCTGAATCCACCCAGATTCTTCACCAGCCGTCGGCGGGCGACTATCGGTCGCTGCACGTCCTGCTTGCCGAGGACAACAGGGTGAATCAGCTGCTCGCCGTCACGATCCTCGAGAAGCGTGGCCATCGAGTGGTGGTAGCGAACGACGGGAAGGCAGCGCTTAGAACGCTGGAGAAAGACAGGTTCGACGTCGTCCTCATGGATCTGCAGATGCCCGAGATGGGAGGGCTGGAGGCGACGGCCGCGATCCGGGAAGCGGAACAATCGAACGGACGGCACCTGCCTATCGTCGCCATGACGGCGCATGCCATGAAGGGCGACCGCGAGCGCTGTCTCGAGGGAGGGATGGACGCCTACCTGGCAAAGCCGATCCAAGCCGCGGCACTGATTCAGACGATCGAGGAGCTCGCCTCGGCCTCCGTGGAAGCCGAAGCGAGCCTGCCGGACGACGACGGCGCGCAGACCCCGGCTGCGGGCAACCTGCGGAACACGACGTACCCCGGCCCTGACGACGCCGGCATGGATCCGTGCCCGGTCTTCGACACGGCACGGATTCTCTCCAATGTGGACGGTGACCAAGCGGTGCTACACAAGATCGTGGAGCTATTTGTCGAAGATTCTCAGGTCGTGCTCTCGCAGATTCGCGATGCCATCGAGCGGCAGGACATGGAGACGCTGACCTGTTCCGCCCATTCGTTGAAGGGGGCGGTCAGCAATTTCGGAGCGCAGCTTGCCTTACGTGCGGTCAGGAAAATGGAGTCGCTGGGGCGGAACAAAGATCTGGATGGCGCACGTGACAGCCTTGGTTGGCTCGAGGACGAGGTGCTTCGTCTTCAGGAGGCGCTGTCCGAGTTCATCAAGCCGGGCGCCAGCTTCGTCCCCGCGGATGACGACGGCGTCTTCAGCAGCGCGAGTGCCGGAATTGGGCGATGACACACGTAGAGCGGGAGTCATCGAGCATCCTGGTCGTCGACGACGACCGGGCTACGCGTCTGCTCATGCGCCACAAGCTGGAGCGAGACGGCTATGTCGTGGAGGAGGCGGCCGATGGCGGGTCCGCGATCGCCATGTACCAACGGACCAGCCCGGACATCGTCTTGATGGATGCGAGCATGCCCGGAATGGACGGCTTCGCCGCCTGCGCCCAGATCCAGAAACTACCGGGCGGCGCGACGACTCCGGTCCTGATCGTGACGAGTCTCGACGACGAAGGATCGATCGCCGACGCGTTTCATGCAGGCGCGACGGACTACCTCAGCAAGCCGCTGAACTGGGCCGTCTTGCGACACCGGTTGCGGCGTGTCATCGGGGAAAGTCGGGCGCAGAAGCGCATTGATCACCTCGCGCATCACGACTCGTTGACCGGCCTGCCGAATCGCGTGCTTTTTCTCGACCGCCTGCGACAGGCCTTGGCCCGGGCGCGGCGCTACACGGAGATGGTTGCGGTCGTGAATCTCGACCTCGATGGCTTCAAGCGTGTCAACGACACGATGGGGCACGAGGCCGGCGATGAGTTGCTGATCGAGGTGGCCGGCCGGCTGGGCCACTCGGCGCGGGCATCGGACACGATCGCACGCTTCGGTGGTGATGAGTTCGTCCTCCTGGTCGGCATGGCTTCCGAACGAGGCGTGGGCATCGTTGCACAGCACATCCTCGACGCGCTGTCCGAACCCTTCCGCCTCCAGCACGGGGTCGTCTCGATCACCACCAGCGTTGGCGCGGCGCTCTACCCGACGGATGGCGGTGACATGCGGACGCTCCTCACGAGAGCCGATACGGCCATGTACCGCGCGAAGCGACAGGGGCGCAACGCCTTTCAGTTCTTCAGCCGGCCCATGACGGCCCGGACGTCGACGTGCCAGGCCACCGAGAACAAGCTGCGTACCGTGCTGGAGCACGGGGAGCTCTCGATCCGGTATCGGCCGGTTGTCGACAGCACCACGACGGAGATTGTGGCGACCGAGGCGCTCGTCAGCTGGCCGCAGCCGGAGCTGGCATCGCTGTCCGCCACGGCGGTCGCGTCGTTAGCCGAGACCAGCGGTCTGACCACCACGCTTCAGGCGGGGTTGTTGGAGCGGGTCTGTGTCGACGTCTCCCAATGGCAGCGGCCGGATCGTCCGCCCTTCCGCGCCGCGCTGAGTCTCTTGGCCCGACCGCTGACGCAGCCGGACTTCGTGGACATGCTGCGGCGGATCCTGACCGCGACCGGGGTCGACCCTCATCTGCTCGAGCTCGAGCTCGAGCTCTCGGACGTCACCCTGATGCAAGACGCGACGAAGTACCTGCCCAGACTCGAGGCGCTAAAGGCGCTGGGGGTCGGCCTCACGGTGAGCGACTTCGGAGTTGGGTGCTCGTCGCTGAGCTACCTGAGACGCTGCCCGGTCGAGCGACTGAAGATCGCCCGATCTCTGGTAGGCAACATCCCGGACGATGAACACGACTCAACCATCGTGACGGCCATCATCAGGATGGCACACTGTCTTGGCCTCCAGGTCGTCGCCGACGGGGTCACGACCGAGAGGCAGCTCACCTTCTTGCGCGAGCGAGCCTGCGAGGATGTGCAAGGCGACTACGTCGGTCGAGCGGTTCCGGCCGGAGACATCACACGCTTGATCGAGCAACGTGAGACCCGCGGCTGCGCCGTGACCGCGCAACACCGGTCGGCCGACTTACGCTGGGGCGCGGCATTGACAGTCTCGCCGACGAGCTCACTCTAATCTGAAGCGGAGGCAACGATGGACCGCGATTTTCTCGCTCGATGCCTGACGCCTGTGGCGATCTGCCTGCTTGCGTCCGCCACTGTCACCGCGCAAACGCCGGCCCGCGAACCCGACACCGGTGAGCCAACGACGTGGGCATCGACTTTTCTGGTAACCGGGTATGGCAGCGCCGGCTTCGAGGCCACGCGAGCGAAGGAATCGACACCGAACGACTCCGCCTTCGGGTTTTCGCCAATCTTCCTGGTCCAGCCCTCGGCGCGGCTTCTGTTCGAGGCGGAAGTAGCACTCGGCTTCGGAGACGGGAGCACATCGGCAGAGCTCGAATACGCCGATGTCATCTATGCCGTTACCGACAACCTGAAGGTCGTCGCCGGCAAGTTTCTCGTGCCGTTCAACGCGTTCAGCGAACGGTACCATCCCGGCTGGATCAACAAATTCGTGAGCCCGCCGCCCCTCTACGGTGGGCATCACGGTGGTGGGGCGCCGGCCGAGTCGCTCCTGCCGGTGCTGAGTGATGTTGGCGTGCAAGCCCGAGCCAGCTTTGACGTGGGCGACCGCGGGTTCATCACGGCCGTCGGCTATTTCACCCAGGGGCCAAGTATAGAACGGCACACCGAGGCAGAGAGTGGACACGACGATGAGAATGGACACGACGAAGCAGTGGTGACACACGGGGAGCCCCACTCCCAGGGGGAGATCGCCGAAGTGCTGCTCGGCCAGAACTTTCGGGACAACAACACCGACAAGCTGGTCGGAGGGCGAATCGGCGCCGGCGTCGCCCCCTTCATCGAGGCGAATTTCTCTGCCATGACCGGCGCCTATGATGACAACGGCGATCTTCGCTTCACGGCGTACGGCGCCGATCTCGCAGGTCGTTATCGGCACGTCGAATTCCGGGGAGAGTGGATCAAGACCATCCAGGAGGTCCGATTCGAGGGTCTCGGTGACGTTGGCGCGCTGGCTCGTAGCGGGTACTACTGGCAAGTTGGGTATCACATCGGCAAGTGGGTGCCGTTAGTGCGCGGGTCACAGCTGTTCGACACCATACTGGACCATGACCTGATCTTCGAGTCGGGTGATCAGTTGGCCCTGGGTCTCGTGTATCTCCGGACCGCATCGTCACTGATCAAGTTCGAGTATCTGGTCAACCGAGAGGATGCAGACGTGGACAACGACCGCTTCGCGGTGCAGTGGGCGGTCGGGTTCTAACCTTTGGAGAGGCAGTGACCATGCGAATCTTCTTACGTGCCCTGCTCATGGTGGTTCGTCGGCGCTTGGACATCGACCGGTGCCGGACACCAGCTATCGCGGATACCGATTTCCCTACGCCCACCGGCCTGCCCTGGCACTCTTGGAGATGATCGTGCCTTCACACTGGTGGCTCTCACCAAGGACGCGCTTGCACACAGCATCGCTGATGCTGGTCTGTTTCGCCGTCTTCGATGGAATCGGGCACGCTCAGAGTGTCACCCGTGACGACGCGGTCGAGCGGGCGCCCACCCGCAGCCCTCAAATCGTGGCCGTCATGCCGTTCGCGAACATCTCGGAGCGGCCCGGCGACGACTGGATCGGATTCGGAATCGCCGAGACGGTGACTGCCGGTGTGGAACGGATGGGCTGGTTCTCGGTCGTTGGTTACGACGCACTGAACGCCACGCGGCAGGACGCGGCGAGCGTCCTCGGTCACGAAGCTCTCGCGCGTGACCGTGCGCGAAGTCTCGGCGCCTCGTGGGTCGTCACGGGTGGCTACCAACGCCTGGGTGACCAGCTGCGGATCACGGTCCGGATCGTCGATGTGGAGACCGGCGCGGTCCGGGAGACGGCCAGGCTCGACGGTCGCTTCGACGAGCTCTTTGCCCTGCAGGACCGTATCGTCGTCCAAATCGGTGACAGCCTGGCGAGTCTCTCGGGTGGAGACTTCTCCAGGGTAGCTGCCGCTCGCCCTCCCGCGGGTGATCTGACCGGTCGCGGGACAGGAGGCGAGGTGGAGCGTGCGACCGCGCCGCCGGACGTGGCGAGCGGAGGCATCACGATCGGCGGTCGGCTCGCCGGGCCGGCGTCGGCTCCGGTCGCCGGAGACACCGGGGTGCTGGCTGGGCGAGTCACGGTGCGCCCGGTCCGGGTCGAGACCCCACCGGAGGTCGATGGCCTGCTCGACGACGCGGTGTGGCAGGACGCGGTTGAGCAGAGCAGGTCCGACATGGCACGCGGCGCTGCGATATACGAGCGCTTCTGCCAGCGCTGCCATGAACTGCCAGCGCCGGCCAAACGGACCAACCGTCAGTGGGTGACGATCATGCAACAGATGGGGACACGAGCCAATCTGACCAGCCAACGAGCGGCGCTCGTGCTTCAATTTCTGCTTGCGTCAAACGGGGACGGTCCCGGTCGCCCCGGCACCGCGTCAGCGGCCGTGCCCGACCCGGGGACACTCGACCCGCAGATGCTGACCAAGGGGCGGGAGATCTTTCGCTACGCCGGCGGATGCAGCGTTTGCCACGGAATGGATCTAGCCGGCGGTGTTGGCCCAAGTCTGGCAGACAGGGAGTGGCGGACTGGCGACGGGAGCCTGCGGAGCATCGTGGACGTCATCCGCAACGGAATACCTGGCACGGCGATGGCCGCTTATCCGGCAGGGATCAGCGACGAGATGGCGGTCAGTGTTGGTGCGTACGTCTGGGACGTGACCCAAGGTAGTGTCCCGTAGGCTCAGGGCCTGCCGCACTGTGATGCCGTCCGTGGTTCACTGCACGGCCCAGTACGCGAACAATCGAGCGGAAGTCTCCCACCAACCGACGCGCCAGCGGGAGCGACAGATGCGCCGGTTCAAGTCGGCTGCCCATCTGCAGCGCTTCGCAACGGTCCAGGGCCTCGTCCTCAATCTCTTCCACGTCGGCCGTCACATGCTCCGAGCTGTGGGGACGACCGTCGCGCGTCCGGGGGCCTCTAATGTTTCCTATCCTCAGGGCTGGCAATAGCAGTTTGTCCCACGGAACCACGCGCGCCGGAACGTGGACGTACTCGCTCCACTCGTCAGGACTGGCACAGCCGTCTCACCGTTGGTTAGTCAGCGATTCGAGTACGGTCGACCCGCAACCGCAAGCCAACCGCCCGCGGGACGAAACCCGACCGACGCACGAAAACATCCAGGAATCGGACATCCTTTCCGTGTTTCAGTCGACCAACTCGGCGAGGCGGGTTGAGCATCGAGCGGGCTCTAATATCGTCTATCGTCCGCGCATCTCGCGTGGTCAGACGCCAGTGCAAAGGACGTCGTCGCCCTGGGATTCCGGCCGGACAATCTACGGATGTCATTCGACGGCTCGGTGATACTCGCCGCGGGCCACACCGACAAGGACGGACGCTCGATTACCGACCCGCGAGAGCCATTGCGAGAGAGATCGAACGTTGCGGAGATCGACCCGCAGACGTTGGAAGTCCGGCGGATTTTCGAGCACCCCGCCATGGACGGGTTCGTGGCGTCCACCACAGCCACTCGGATCGGGAACGAAATCTGGCTTGGCTCGTACCGTGGTGACAGGATCGCGTATTTCCCGGTGCCGGAGCAGTGCTGCCGCGAGAAGGCCACGGCCGGCGGGTCGTTCCCGGTCCGGGGCGCTCGTCCGCGGCATCGGGCTGCTAGACTCGCCCTTTCTGACATCCTTGACTCCATGAGGGCACGAATGACGTTCATGTGGCGCACCGGGTGCTTCTCGGTGCTGATGGTTCTGCTGGAGCAGTCCGCCGGCCTGGCCCAGTCCACGGGTGAGCAACCGGCCGGCTTCACACCGGCGCAGGCCTTGGCCGGTAGCATCGCAGTTGACGAGAGACCGGCGCGCTGGTCTGGTACTACCAACACCTGGCGAACGATCAGTGAGACCTGGACTGGGCGTTCGAACGCCAGATCGTGACCCTGCCCCTCGATCGTGTGGCGCGGAAGGTGGTCCGCGTGAATGATTGGTCGCGGGTGGACAGCCGCGTCGCCCCGGACACGGGCATGCCTGTCAACGACTGTCCCAAAGGAGGAGCTTTCATCTGGGCATTTGCGTTGGATGAGGCACCTCCCTCGGTCCCTACCAGATCTCCGCGAGCGATTCGCCGTCCTTGAATCGGTAATTCACGCGCCACGGGCCGTTCACCGTCATTGCCCACACCCCCTTGCGACTCGCCTTCAATTTGTGCAGCCCGACGCGCTTCTCGCCGCAATGCTGCGCTGGACGGTGCCGGGGTGCCGTCCTGCGGTTAGAATGAGCGCGACTTCTGCCCCCTCGGATATGGCGCGCGAGGTCGGTTCACGGTTGGGGACTGGTTCGATATGCGGACGATCTGTTCACTTCTCGTTGCGTCGCTCCTGGGTGCCTGTACGTTGGCCGAGAGGAATGCGGACTGGCCGGTCTACCTCGGCGACGCCGGCCGTCGACACTACTCCACGCTGGATCAGATCACGCGAGACAACGTGCGCCAGCTCGAGCTCGCCTGGGTGTACGACGCCGGCGAGCTGAGGGGTCGTGGGTCGACCATGTACACGAGCCCGCTGGTCATCGATGGAGTTCTGTACGGCTTGTCGCCCAAGCTTGTCGCCTTCGCGCTGAATGCGGCCACGGGCGTGGAGCTGTGGCGCTTCGACCCGGACCTCGACGGGGCGGCCCAGCGGGGGTTGATGTGGTGGGAGCACGAC
>Ga0209997_10000405_pt1 | contig 14197 bp, 13 predicted proteins | sample CR04metaG_FD_182079 | JGI IMG/M metagenome (GOLD analysis project Ga0209997, IMG submission 182079) | Deep subsurface microbial communities from Mariana Trench to uncover new lineages of life (NeLLi) - CR04 metaG (SPAdes) (version 2) | ecosystem: Environmental > Aquatic > Marine > Ocean trench...
TGTTGCTCATGATTCTGATTTTCCCCAACCCGAGGGCGCGCAGAATTTGTGCACCGATGCCGTAATCCCGAAGGTCGGGCTTGAAGCCCAGCTCCGCATTGGCCTCAACCGTGTCGTGGCCTGCATCCTGAAGCGCGTAGGCTTTCAATTTATTGAGGATGCCGATGCCGCGTCCCTCCTGGTACAGATAGAGCAAAACCCCTTTCCCTTCCCGTTCGATCATGTTCAACGCCTGCGCCAACTGTTCGCCGCAGTCGCAACGGTGGGAACCGAACACGTCACCGGTCAGGCATTGGGAATGCACCCTCACGAGGGTCGGCTCTTCCGGTTTCAATTCTCCCTTGACCAGGGTGATATGCACCTGATCGATCAACTTATTGCGAAACGCGACCACCCTGAACTCGCCGAAGTCGGTCGGCAGTAGGGTGGATGCCACTTCTTCCACGAGGGTTTCGCTGTTTAAGCGGTACTTCATCAGATCCTTGATGGTGATCATCTTAATTTTGTGTTTTTTGACGAATTTGGACAATTGGGGAACCCGCGCCATGGTGCCGTCGTCGTTCATGACTTCGCAGATCACGCCGGTCGGTTTCAGACCTGCCAGGCGCGCCATATCGACGGAGCCCTCGGTTTGTCCGGCGCGGACCAGCACGCCGCCTTCCCGCGCGCGCAGGGGAAAGATGTGTCCCGGCATCACCAGATCATACTGCGTCGATTCCGGACCCATGGCCACGGCGATGGTTTTCGCCCGGTCGGCAGCGGAAATGCCGGTAGTGATGCCGTGTTTCGCGTCGATCGAAACGGTAAAGGGCGTGCCGAACTGCGCCTGGTTTTCCGGAACCATCATCGGCAAACCCAACTGCGCGGTCCGCTGTTCGGTCAGCGTCAGGCAGATCAGCCCGCGTCCGTATTTCGCCATGAAGTTGATCGCCTCGGGCGTACACAGCTCTGCGGCGATCATCAGGTCGCCTTCGTTTTCGCGGTCCTCGTCGTCCACGATAACGATCATCTTGCCCTGCTTGACGTCCTCGACGGCCTCATCGATGGTACTGAATGTTTTCGGATGTCTCTTGGTCATACAAAACCCTGCTGTTTTAAAAATTCCATGGAAATCGTGCCGCTTGTTTCAGAGTCCTTGAACAGCGTTTCACACGCGCGAATCACGTATTTCCCAATCATATCACACTCGATATTTACAATATCCCCGGTTTTTCGGTCCTTCAGGTTGGTGTGTTCCAGCGTGAACGGGATGATCGATACCGTGAAGCGGCGATCCCGGCAATCGAACACCGTCAGGCTGATGCCGTCCACTGCGGCGGACCCCTTTTCAATCAGATACGGCATCAGCTCCGGGGGATGCTCGAACCGGAACAACACCTCCCCAGGTTTTTCTTCAATGCTCACTATCGAAGCCACATTATCGATGTGGCCCGTCACGAAATGCCCGCTCATTTTTTTGTCGGGGGTGAGGGCCTTCTCCAGGTTCACGCGCGACCCTTCCTTCACCTGTTTGAAGCTGGTCCGGCTCAGCGTTTCGGGGGTCATATCGACCGCGAACCAGTGCTCGCCCCGGTCCACCACCGTCAGACAGACGCCGTTGACGGCGATGCTCTCGCCCATCTCAAACCCGGTAAATTGCGGATTCGTGTCCACCCGCATCCGGGCTTGGTGGTCCTTGCGGACCAGGGACGCGACCGTTCCGACTGCTTCTATGATTCCGGTGAACATGATTATAGATATCCCTCCACCATCCAATCGGCACCCACGGGCGTCACCGTGAGGTTTTTAAGGTTCAGCGCCTGCTTCAGGTTGTGGATGCCCGCTCCACCGACCACGCCGGGCGCCGTACGGCCCCCGATGATCAGCGGCGCCAAAAACAGGACTATTTTATCCACGATTCCCGCCTTCAGGGCACTGGCGTTGAGCCCGCTCCCGGCTTCGATCAGTAGGGAGGTCACCCCCATTCGCCCTAAAATTTTAATCAACTTTTTCAATGAAATATGACCATTTTGATCGGGTAATATCTTAACATCGACCCCGGTTTTGCGGAGCCGGTTGAGCCGGACCGCAGAAGCCCTGGGAGAGGTGACATACACCACCTTTTCCCTAGTGGCACGTTGAAACACCCGCGCGTTCAGGGGAATTTCCCCCCTGCCATCTAGAATAACACGGGCCGGATTGCGGCCCTTGCCCTTTTTGAGGCGCGTGGTCAGCCGCGGGTTGTCCTTGAGCACCGTCCCCGGACCCACCAGAATGGCATCCACCCGGTCCCGCAGACGGTGGACCCTTTCTCTCGCCTCGGGGCCGGTGATCCATTGTGACTGCCCGGTGGCGGTGGCGATTTTGCCGTCCAGCGACAGGGCGGATTTCAGGATCACCCACGGGATTCCCGTTTGGATGTATTTGGCGAACGCCTCATTGAGCCGCCGGCATTGCGGGGTCAACACGCCATTGTGAACCGTGATCCCGGCCTGTTTCAGCCGGCGAATTCCCTTACCCGCCACCCGCGGGTTGGGATCGCGCATGCCGACGTAGACTTCCTTGAGCCCGCTTTCGATCATGGCATCGGTACAGGGCGGGGTCCGGCCCTGATGGCAACAGGGCTCCAGATTCACGAACATCTGCGCCCCCCTGGCTCTCTTCCCGGCTTTTCGGAGGGCCTCGATCTCGCCGTGAGGCCGCCCGGCTTTTTTATGGTAGCCCTCGGCGATCACCCGGCCGTTTTTCACGATAACGGCCCCAACCATGGGGTTGGGCGAGGTTCGGCCGGCCGCTTTTCCGGCCAACTCCAAAGCCCGCCGCATCCACTGTTCCTGTTGTTCCTGTTTCAAGATTTTACCATTGCCCGGAACCCCGGCCCGCAGACCGTTAGCACCGCAAAATCCAAAGGGATGGCTCTAAATTACCAGAGATGGCGGGGGTTGTCAAAGCGTAAGGTATTGACTTGAAATGGTTTCCAACACAGACCCCGGCAGTAGGGATTATTTCCGGTTTAATATTTTGACCATGCGCTGGCGGATGCTGCCGCGCTGATAGACCACCTCGATGCGGCGGTTGATGGCCCGGTTTTCCGCACTGGTGTTGGGGACCTTCGGCCGGAATTCGGCAAATCCTTCGACCGACAGCCGCTCCGGCGGAAACCCGTCGTCGATCATCATGTGAGCCACTTCCGAGGCGCGGAAAGCGGACAGTTCCCAATTGGAGGGATATCTCAGGGTATGAATGGGGGTGTTGTCGGTATGGCCTTCGATCTTGACGTTGTATTGGAACTGTTTCAACACGTCGAACACCTGGCGCAAGGTTTTACGGCCCTGGGGGGTCATTTCCGCCGATCCGGGAGGAAACAACACCACATCGGAGATGGTGATCACCGCCCCGCGCGGGTCGGAAGAAACGCGGACCTCGCCGGAGAGTTTGTTTTTGAAAACGAATTCCTCAACCTCGGAAATGATATCTTCCATCTCCCGGTTCACCATGGCGCCGACTTCATCGACCGCGTGCACGGTTTTCTCGTCCACCAGGGTCTGAACCTGCTTGACGACATCCAACCCCTGCCGGGTCCCCAGTTCCTCAATCGAGTCGGCTCCCAGCGCTTCCCGCAGGGATTCTTTGATATCCCGCCACTTTTCCTGTTCCACGTTACCGATGGCGAACAGGAGAATGAAGAAGACCATGAGCAGGGTCACCATATCCGCGAAGGTGATGATCCAGGGGGGGACGCCCCGGGATTCCTCAAATTCGAAATCCTCTTCCTCGTCAGTTATTTTTTCGGGTTCGGGCATGGATGCCTTCTTTTCTGGGAGTTCCGGGAACCGGTTTGGGTGCGGGCTTGGGAGCCGGGGTTTGGATCGGCGTTTTTTCCCGTTTCAACTTTTTACCGATGGCGTTCTCCAGAATGTTCTCCAGGGCTTCCTTCATGAACCGGGGATTCACCCCCTTGCGGATAAAAGTGATGCCTTCCAGCACCAGGTCCATTTCCAGAGATTCCGCCGCGCTCCGGCGTTTGAGTTTGACGGTCATGGGAATGAACACCAGGTTGGCCAACAGCGCTCCGTAAAAGGTGGTGATCAGGGCGACTGCCATTTTGGGGCCGACGGTTTTAACGTCGTCGAGTGCGGACAGCATCTGGATCAACCCGATGAGCGTTCCCACCATTCCGAAGGCGGGGGCGAATTTCCCCATTTCACTCATGATCTGCCATCCGTCGCGGTGTTTCTGCTGGATCTGGCGAATCTCCTTTTTGAGGAGCGTCACCACGGTATTTTCGTCCTTGCCGTCGACGGTGTACTGCAGTCCCCTTCTGAGAAATCCGTTGTCGATCTCATCCAGCCGGGACTCGATGGCCAGCACCCCACCCTTGCGGGCGACACTGCAGATCATCACCATGTTGTCAATCAGATCGTACAAATTGTGCTTTTTGGTTATGAACACCTTGAGGAACAGCCCGATCACCCCAAACAGTTCGTTGATGGGATACGCAACCAGAGTGGCGGCTATGGTCCCGCCCAGCACGATCATCGCCGAAGGCGCACTGATAAACAGTTCCAGTCCGCTGTTCTGCATGATGGAGGCGAGCAGCAGGGCCACGCCGGAAAATATTCCTAATAGGGTTGCAATATCCATAAGGCGATTACGGTTTAACCTTCACTTGACCCGCCACGGGGTCCACGTTGTTGAATTTGAGAATCCGGTTCACCAGGTCCCGGTCCAGCACCGTGCCCTGGCGGAGCAGGTTGATGCCGGACTCGGAATAAATATCCGAAGCCAATTCCATCCCCTCTTTCAGCGCGAACACCGAACAACTGACGACCTTTTCATCGTCGGCAGGGCTCTGGGACCGCGCATACTCCGCAAGAAAGGAAATCACATTTTCGTCGAACCATTTCCCGTTTTGCTTGACCACCCGCATTAGGACTTCGGAAACGGAACTGTTCGGATGAGCCACCCGGTAATGATCGTAAAAACTGGAGACCGAAAGAATCCGCGATCCCAGGGGAATCTGTTCACCCATCAGGCCGTCAGGTTTTCCGGACCCGTCGACGTTTTCATGCATATGGCGGATAATTTCCGCCACGGGTTCCAGTCCGGGGAATCCTTTGAGAAGCATTTCGGCAACCATCGGATGACTGGTGTGGAACCGGCTTTTACCTTCGTCGAGCGCGTCTTCCACCGATTCGTCGCGCGGCAGGCTGACGATGCCCAGCTCGTGCAGCCGGGCGGCGGTTTTCAGATTCTGGACGGCGTCTCCCGCCAACCCCATCCTCTGCGCGATGAACACCGCAATTTCCGCCACACGCTCCGAGTGACCCCGATGCTGGGACTGGTTGAGCTCGATGATGTTGGTGAGCAGACCGACGGTGGAATCGAACCGCTCGGTCAGTTCCCGGTTCATGGAAGTAATCCGGGTGTTCTGGGATTCCAATTGCGAATTCATGCGTATGATGTCTTTAAGATTGTCGCTCAACCGGCGTTGATCCTCCTGCAGCTCCTGGTTTTTTCCAAGAACGGTTTTGTTGAGATGATCGATGCGAAGAATAAAATTGACGACGAACAGCAGTTCGCCTTTTTTGATGGGCTTGATCAGAAAGGCGTCCGCCCCGGCTTCCTTGGCCTGGATCGCGTAATCTTCATTCTCGTCGTAAGCGGACATGAGAATGACCGTCGCCGGGAGGGCCGACTGGCGAATCTTTTTGCAGAACTCGAAACCGTTGATCCCGGGCATGTGGATGTCGCACATCATGATATCCGGTTTCAGTTCCCGCGCCTGCTGGAGCCCGCGTTCTCCCGACATGGCCTCATGAAACTCGATCACCTGCGGGCCGAGGGCGCTGTCCAGGATTTTTCCCACCACCTTGCCCATTGCGGGATCGTCATCCACAAACAGTAATTTTTTTTTCGTGCGGGTCTCGGTCACTGATGTTTACCGGTACGGTTGAAGGGATGTCAGGGGAATATACCGGCCCTTTCCACAGGCAGGCGCCATCCTGGATCGGGGCCACAACAACTCTCTGGAAGCAGGCGCTATTTTCCTGATTTTGCCTTATTTACTCAGGATAGAAAGGGACCTAAAGCATTGTCAAGTAAAAGTTTATTGCGCTTCGAGGCAGTGTCCAAGGCGGTTTAACAGGGCGGGTCCGGCCTCGCTTTGAAAAGGGAAGAACCCGCGTAAGGTCTCTTGGAAACTCGGGTTGGGTCCGGATCAGAAATCTTCCGATTCCTCCCGGTCCACTTCCACCAGGGGCCGGGTAGTGCACCGGATGCCGACTCCGGGGTGTCTTTCGGCGGGATCGAAGGCGTTGCGGAAATGGCATTTGGCATGAACCATGTAGTTGAGCCACGATCCGCCCCGGACGATTTTCTGGGTGGTGAACTGGGAAGAATACAACTGCACGCACCATTCCCAGGCGTTGCCGGCCATATCGAAACAGCCGAAGGGAGAGAGGCCTTCTTCGAAATCCGTCACAGGGTTGGTGTGCCCGATCACGAAGTCGGCGGTGTTGCAATGTCCGGTCTGATACCCCATGGCTTCGCCCCAGGGATAATCCCGGCCGTCGGTGCCGCGCGCGGCTTTTTCCCATTCCGTTTCGGTCGGCAACCGGAGGCCCAGCCACAGGGAAAAAACGGTGGCCTCGTAATAGTTGATGCCAAGGACGGGCTGATCCTTGTCCCAGGAATACTTGGGATAGCGGAGCTGAAACCGGGGATCGTACTGCCGGTACAGCTCGTTGGTGACGAGGTATTTCATGATCGAATACTCCTTCATCTCGATCTGGTCCTCCTCGTCCTTCTCTTCCTGATAAATAAATTTACCGGCTGGAATCGTGACCATTTCTGTCCATTTTTTAATGACCGCGGGGTTGACGATTTCCGGAGCCTGATGCTCGTTCAAAAATTCCTGAAGCTCCGGCAGGTCCCGCACGGTATCAAAATTCTGGCGGTCGATGATTTCCTTCCAGTTGATGTTATGGAGGGCGGACAACAATTCAAGCAGACCGTAAAGAATCCGGGAGTCGCGTTTCTCCCGCTTGAAGAGAGCGCGCGTCAACGTCTCCAGAACCTTGCGGTCATTGTGCTCTAGAACCGCTTCCAGCCGTACCAGCCGGTTCTTGGCAAACTGGGGTTGCGCTTCGGGGCACTGGTATTTCAACAACTGGCCGACCAGCAAACGCCGGTTTTCGGAAACGGTTTCGACTTCGGGCAACACATGGCCCGCCAGAAACAGCGCGCCTTCCTCCAGCAGGATATCCACCAGCGTGTCGGCGGAGGTGGACGTCGCTCCCGCGAAAAACCGGAACAGGTGTTGCCAGGTGTCGTCACGCCCGAATTCCCGCAGAGTGGACTCCCATTCCGCGTCGCGGGCCAGCGCCCGTCCCGCGAAATACTCCTGGAACAGGGGATGACGAAACTCCCAGCGCTTGGGGGTCGACTGGATGAACCGGTCGAAGGGCGCCCGGATTTGACCCTCGGCGTACAGTTGTTTCAAATGGGCGCCGCGCTCTTCAAACAGCTTCAGTTCGAATCCCGTTTCCACCTCCTGCAACCGTTGCCGGTGTCCCTCCCGGAACAATTGCAGGGCAATCTCTTCCAGAGTCTTCAGGCATTGTTGCGTCTCCGCATCGGGCTCCGCCTGTTCCCCGCGAGTCAAACCATGATCGATCCAGGCTGCGAACAGTTGCGTCCGGGAGGTGACGTCTTCCAGTTTTTCGGCGTCGGCCAGGGTCCGGATCATTTTGAGCAGAAAAGGATTTGCAAACAGTTCCGGATAAAACAACTGAAACTTTTCCGCCTGGTTCTTCTTCAACACGGCGGACGGCAGGTAATGGCGGCGCTGCAGATCGCTGACCGGTTGGATGGCGGCGCGGAAGGTCGAGTCCTGCCCCCGCTTGACGATCGATGTGGTGGCATAGGGCCCGAACCCGACCGGGCGGGTGACGATATAAACGAAGTTATCGCGCAGGACGTCGCCGTCGACCACCACGTCGAAATAAAATTGAAAGCGGTCTTCCGGCAGGAGTTGATCGAACCCGTCGAGCAGAAACAGCATCTGCCCGGTCAACACCAGACGCTTGAGGGTACGCTCCAGCAGGGGTTCGCGGATTTCGAGGTCTGGCTGTTCCTCTTGTTCCTTGAGGACGACCGCCGTGATCTGCCGGTACAGTTCGGGGAAAAATTCCACGAACCCGGTGCCCTCCGGCAGATGCGACAGGTCGAAGTAAACCGCCATGGGATATTCGCCCGGATCTTCCGGCGTCAGGAGCCGCTCCTGGTACACTTTGAGAAAAGTGGTTTTGCCCATGCCGGAATCCGCCTCCAACACAACTTTGGAGGTTTGGACATCCAGCAGGTTCTCGGTGATTTCGCGCGGGTTGTGGAACACTTGCTCCTGCAGGCTCTGGCGATGCTCCACGGGATTCATGTCGAGCAGAACCGGCTCGATGTAAACATCGTTGCCGCGACCTTTGCCCAACTCGGCGTTCAACTCGGCGGTGACCTCCGCCAGCCGGTGCTTGCGGTAGGTGGCGATCACCCATTCCGGCGATTCCTCGGGCCGGACCCGGACCTCGGGGACCTCCCCTTCCGGCCTTAAAATAGGTGTATCTTGGCTTTCACTCATACGATTTTTTTTATATAATCGGGTTAGGAATCACCCCAGAGTCTATCATATTCACCTTTCCAACCCGAACAAAACACAGCATGATTCCCTTTCATGACGAGAACCCGACGAAAAATTTTCCCCTGCTCACCATCCTGTTGATCGGCGGCAATATCTTGGTGTTTTTCTGGGAGTTTTCCTATCCCGGTCAAACCGCCTCGCTGTTTCTCAACTACGGCCTGGTGCCGTACGAACTGATGCAGTCGCCGATCCAGACTTATCCCAACGTCTTTTCGGCGATGTTCCTGCATGCCGGGTTCCTGCACCTGGGGGGCAACATGCTCTACCTCTGGATCTTCGGCAATAACATTGAGGACGTCCTGGGCAAGGTGCGGTTCATCATGTTTTATCTGGTGTGCGGGGTGATCGCGGCGATGTGCCATGTGTACATGGATTCCGGGTCCCGGGTTCCGATGGTTGGCGCCAGTGGCGCCATTTCCGGAATCCTCGGGGGCTACATGGTGCTGTTTCCGAAAGCGCGGGTGAAGACGCTGGTGTTTCTCGGAATCCTGGTCACCATCATCCGGATACCGGCGGCGATCCTGCTTCTGTTGTGGCTGGGACTCCAGATCTTCAGCAGCATAGCTTCGGGGAACGTCGGGGGTGGCGTGGCGTGGATGGCCCACATCGGAGGTTTCGTGGCGGGAATGATTTTGATTCTTCCATTCAAAGCGTCTCTGCAATCGCCGCAACGGGAGGGCTTTTAAATGACAACCAGGGTAACCAGAAGGATGGCGACGAGGATCACAAAAAAGATCCACATCACCATAAACACCCCACCTCCCTTAAAACGCGGATAATTGGGAATCGGCGCGGCAACGGCGTCGCAGTGCGGACACCGCTCCTGTCCGCCTTCAATTTCCTTTCCACATTGAGAACACTGGAACGTTTCCATATTAAAAGATTAACACGTTTATTCCACCGCGGACAGATGGATTGCGGTCAGGATTCATCAAACAGATACAGGCGGAGCAGATTCAACGCCGCCTGGGCGGCGCGTTGCTGGTTGCGGACCCGGTCCTGATGCAAGAGGAATCGTTCGCATCGGGTTCCCTGCGGGCCGCTTACCGCGATGAAGGTGAGGCCGACCGGTTTATGAGCCGTGCCGCCGGTGGGCCCGGCGATGCCCGTCACCGAAAGTCCGAATTCGCTTCCCGCTTGTCGCCGGATGCCCTCCGCCATCGCGATGGCCACTTCCGGGCTGACCGCCCCGTGGGCTTCGATCAGCGCCGGATCCACACCCAGCCGGGCCTGCTTCGCTTCATTGCTGTAGGTCACCGCCCCTTCCAGAAAATAGTCCGAACTTCCCGGGACGGTGGTCAGCCGGTGGGCGATCAACCCGCCGGTGCAGGACTCCGCCACCGCCAGGGTCTTTTGGCTTTTCTTTAATAGATTCCCGATGCGGTCTTCCAGGGTTTCGTCGTCGACCGCAAAAATGTGGTGATCGATTTTCTGCCGTAACAGTTTTTCTGCGGCGTCCAGTTTGGCGGCGGTTTCTTGCCAATCCTTGCCGGTGGCGGTGAATCGGATCCGAACCCCGAGGTGCGAAGGCAGGGAGGCCACCTTCACGTGTTCCTCGAGAGCAGCGACCGGCCCAATCTCCTCCCACAGGGTGGACTCGGGAACCCCGGTGGTCTTCAAAATCCGGTGCTGCATCTTGACGGTTCCCATCGGTTCCAAATGGGGGACGATGTGGGTCTCCAAAAGATATTCGACTTCCAGCGGAACGCCGGGAAGGCAATAGACGCGTCGGCCGTCTTTTTCGAAAAGCAGGCCCGGCGCGGTGCCCTTGGCGTTGTACAGGACGGTGGCCTGTTCCGGCACCTCGGCTTGGAGATAGGCGGCCTGTGGCGTTTCCATTTCGCGCGCCCGGAACAGTTTTTCGATCTGGCGTTTGACTTTCTCATCCGTCACCCATGCGGAATCGAACATCTGTGCCAGAACGCGTTTCGTGATGTCGTCGTGCGTCGCGCCCAGCCCGCCGGTGAGAATGACGCAATCGACGCGCGCCAGCGCCTGTTGCACGGCATCGGTGATATCTTCTTCTTCATCGCCCACCGCGACGTGGCGGGTCACGGGAATCCCCAGCATCTCCAGCCGCCGGGTGATGACGCCGGAATTGGTGTCCGGCACCAGGCCGGTGATAATTTCGTTGCCGATGATCAGGATTTCCACTTTATAAAGGTTCGGTTGCATAACGGTTCATTCCAGCCATGGATTCACGACGGCGAAGGGCCCTTTTTCATGGACGCGGCCGCTTCCTTGTTATAACCTTGATCGCAATGCAACACAACACGCACCGGTCGACCTTGCCGGTTTCCCACAGTGGCCCTGCGGCCTTCCGCCTGGGCCGTGCCTCTTCAGGACCATAAAAATTTGATAAACGCATCCACCCACGCGGACGCCGAAGGCCTGGTCCGACAAACCTTTCGATGGGACCTGCTGCGCGGTTTTTTTCACGGCGTGCTGACCTCGGGCACGCAAACCTTCGGATTGTTCATCGCCATTCGATATTTCGACGCTGATCTGTTTTCCAAATCCCTGATCGGTTCCGCCCCGTTCATCGGAATGCTGTTTTCGCTGTTTCTGTTTCACTACGCGGCCCTAACGCAATTGAAAAATTCGGTGTGCGGCAGTCTGCCGGTAGTCCTGACCGGGGTGTTCCTGATACTCGCCGCCACCGCCGGCTCGCTGTGGACCTACACTCTGTGGGTGGTTTTGGGATTCATGCTGTTGACGGCCATCATCCCCTTTCTGACATCCATTTATCATGACAACTATCCGGCGGACCGGCGCGGTTCTTTGTTTGCCAAAGCGGTGCTGGTCACGGTGCTGGTTTCTGTGCTCTCGGGATTTCTCGGCTCCTGGGCGATGGACCGGGATCCCAATTTTTATAAATGGGTTCTGATCGCCCTGGGCGTGGCGGGACTGGGACAGGGGTACGCTATTTGGCGTATGCCGTCTCAAAAAATCGAGGACCACAATCTCACCAACCCGTTCACCCACATGAAACTGGTGGTGCAGGACCGGTCTTTCGGTTACGTTCTGCTGACCTGGTTCATCATGGGCTTTGCCAACCTGTGGGTGCTTCCGTTGCGGGTCGATTATCTCACGTCCAGCACTTATGGCATCGAGGGATCGGCGTTGTTTGTCGCCACCCTTATAACGGTTGTCCCGGACATCATGCGGGCTTTTTCGGCCCCGTTGCTGGCGCGGCTGTTCGACCGCATGAATTTCATTGTGTTGCGCATGATCATCAATGTCCTCTTCGCGTTCGGCGTCGGCCTGTTCTTCCTGACCAAGAATCCTTATGTGATCGGTCTCGCCTCAGCGCTGATCGGCATCGCCTTCGGCGGCGGCACAGTGGCGTGGAGCCTGTGGGTCACCAAGTACGCGCCGCCTGGAAAAGTGGCGGCTTATATGTCGGTGCATGTGTTTCTGACCGGGGTGCGGGGAACCCTGGGCCCGCTGGTCGGGTTCTGGACGGTCCAGCGCATTGGGGCACCGGCCATCGGGATGGTCTCGTTTGCGATGATGATGCTGGCCACCCTGATGCTGATTCCGGAAATCAAGCACGGGCGGGGAAAGCATATCCCCCCGGCGCAGGTCGTTCCCTAGCCGGGAGGCCGAGTCAGACATTGCTTGATCTGACCCTGCAAACTTGTTATAAAATCTCAACGTTCAAAAAACCTGCCCTATAATAATAAGGAGAGCGTTTTGGCCACTTCCAAAAAGAAAACCGCGAAGCCCCGGGTCGGCATTATGATGGGAAGCGATTCGGATTATGCCATCATGAGGGAGGCCTCGAAAATCCTCGACCATTTCGGGGTCGCCAACGAGGTCATGGTCACTTCCGCGCACCGGACTCCGGCGCGCACGAAAAAATATGTGGACCAGGCCCGCCCGCGCGGGATTCAGGTTTTGATCGCGGGAGCGGGAGCCGCCGCCCATCTGGCGGGAGTCGTGGCGGCGGAAACCACTCTGCCGGTGATCGGCGTACCTATCGGCTCCAGTCCATTGCAGGGTTTCGACTCGCTGTTATCGACGGCGCAGATGCCGGGTGGGGTAAGCGTCGCCACCATGGCTATCGGCAAGGCCGGAGCGAAAAACGCCGGGCTTCTCGCTGTTCAGATACTGGCGCTGGGTGACGCCAAGCTGACCCAAAAATTGGACCAGTATAAAAAGGATATGGCCAAACAGGTGGAAGCCAAAAACCGGAAACTCCAGTCCGCGCATGGTTAATGTCCTTCGAGTCAATTTTGAATCTCCAGAAGCCTCCAGGGAACCTCTAGAAACGATCCAATCCGTTTTGGATTCCGGAGGAGTCATCGCGTTTCCCACCGACACGTTTTACGGGTTAGGTGCCGATCCCTTCAATCCCGAAGCCATCTCCAAAATTTTCCGAATCAAGCAACGCCCGGCGGACAAACCGCTGCTGGTGCTGATCCACTCTCCGGATCAAGTGGACCGGTTAACGGATCAGATTACACCCTTGGCCAAACTTCTGATGAGGTCGTTTTGGCCGGGATCCTTAACCCTCCTTTTTAAAGCGGCCCCCGGTCTCCCCAGTGAATTGACTGCAGGAACCGGCAAGGTGGGAGTCCGCCTGCCGGCGCATCTGTTCACCCTTCAACTCCTCGAAGGGTTGGACTGTCCGCTGACGGCGCCCAGTGCCAATATCAGCGGACACAAAGAACCGACAGCCCTCTGGGAATTCCCAAGCACTTTAGGAGAGGAACTGGATCTTTTGGTCGACGGCGGACCGGCCCCTGGCGGAAAGCCCTCCACGATTCTGGATGCCACCATGAATCCGCCGATTCTAGTTCGCGAAGGAGCCGTTTCCCGGAAGGATCTGCAATTGATATTACCCAATCTACCTGAGTGAAGCCTCCCCTGCCCTCTAAAATTCAGGCTTACGAAATCCCCCCGCATGCCCTATAATATTTTCTACCTTTAAGAATGCACACTCAAAGGATGCGGCCATGATTTACGGAACAGGAGTGGACCTAATCGAAATTTCCCGGATCAGAAACTCGATTCAAAAATATTCCGGTAAATTCGAAGAGCGCGTGTTTACTTCAAAGGAAATCGACTACTGCCGGTCCAAGGCCGACCCGTCCAAGCACTTTGCCGCCCGGTTCGCCGCCAAGGAGGCGGTGTTGAAATCGCTGGGAACGGGCATGGCACAGGGCATCGCCTGGAAGGATATGGAAATCCTGAACCGGGAATCGGGCCAACCGGTTCTGAACCTGACCGGCAAGGGCCGGCATATTTTCGATGCGTTGAACCTGAAGGATATCCACATCTCCATCACTCATGGCAAAAGTTACGCCCTGGCGCAGGCGATTGCTGAAATGAATTGACCCGACGGACCACCGCCAGGCATCCAGCGTTTTATTGAACACAAACCTTCCTTATACCATCAGAGCTTACATTGGACCGCCGCCAGACAATTCCTAAAAAGATCCGTTACGTTCTGGAATATGTACTGTTCCGCGTCGTTTTGTTTCCCGTGCAAATGCTTTCGCTGAACGGAATCAACCG
>Ga0209997_10000406_pt1 | contig 14181 bp, 20 predicted proteins | sample CR04metaG_FD_182079 | JGI IMG/M metagenome (GOLD analysis project Ga0209997, IMG submission 182079) | Deep subsurface microbial communities from Mariana Trench to uncover new lineages of life (NeLLi) - CR04 metaG (SPAdes) (version 2) | ecosystem: Environmental > Aquatic > Marine > Ocean trench...
TTAGGTGAAAAACCAGCAAGATAGATTGGAATCTTTTGTTGGTATGGTTTTGGTCCAATAACTGACTTTGGAATTGTGTAGTACTTTCCATGGTGTTCTACTGTATCATCGTACCAGACTTTGTTTAAAATTTGTAGAAATTCATCAGCTCGTTCACCACGTTTTTCAAATGGCACACCTGCTGCATCAAACTCGTCTTTAGAATGACCAAGTCCTAATCCAAGTAACAGTCTTCCCTTTGAAAGATTATCAAGTGCAGCAAGTCTGTTTGCAAAAAGCAGTGGATTTTGATATAGCATATCAACGATACCTGTGGCAAGCTTAATTCTTTGTGTGAGACCAGCAACATAGGTTAAAGTCGATATAGGATCGATTACGTTTTGGTATATCTCAGGCCAACTTCCATCTGGAGATGGTGGATAAGGGGTTTGAGGTTCTGAGGGCCACAAAATCCTGTCTATTACCCATAAAGAATCAAAGCCTTCTGATTCTCCATATCTTGCAGCAAATGCAATATTTTCAGCCGAAGCAACACTACCCATGTGAGGAAGACTAAATCCAATTTTTAGTGTCATTATACAGTCAACAACTCCTTTTTGAAATCATCTGTGGTTCTTTCAAATCCACAAGTTTTACAAATTTGCCAACTACGATCTTTAAGAATTCCCAATGGCGCATCATATCTTACTGAGTACATTTTTCCATCACAAGAAGGACATGAAAGTGGAATGTTAATCTGTTTCATTAGTTCATTTTACTCCTTAGAATAATTCCAATTACCAAACCAAATACAATATGTCGAAACATAGTCATTGCCGGAACTTCTGGTGCAATGTTTAGTCCTGCTATTCCTGCACCTAGTGCTGGCAACATTACAAGCCATACTCCCACAATTGTAACTATTACACCAAATACTAATCCATGAAGCCATATTCTTCCTTTCATTACTCTTGTTGAAATTGGTAAGAAAACGTAACCAAAGAATAGTGTCAAGCCTATGCCGTTAGCAATATGTGCAACATTTCCAATAATGTATGCTGACTCGTGTTCCCCAGCAATTAACTGTCCTAGTACAACCGAAATGTCAAGGGGCACACCAGTAATTGCCATATCAACATATGCTGCTACGTAAAAGGCAAGTGTTCCTAGAAACCCTGCCATAACCAAATAAAGGAATTTATTTTTTTTCGTAGAAACTATTAGTGGATTATCTGATTTAATATTTTCTACCTTAACCATTCGTCTCCACCATTTTTAATTAATTTAGCTACAATTTCATCAAATACTTCCTGACCTTCCTCAAATAATGAGGATACAAAATATGTTGCACCATATTTGTCTCCGATCTTAGTTACTAGATTATTTTTTTCTAGAGTCTTCATATGATGTTCAATTCCTTTGTAATCCATACCAAGATCTTTTGCAAGCCGATTTTTATTGGATGGTTTGTTTCTTAACTGAGAAATTATTCTGACTCTGGTTTGACCTCCTTTTGTTCCAACAAAAAGATACCAAAGTAATGCTTTTGTTTCAGGATGGCTTTTTGCCTCAATGCTTCGAATTGTTAGTGTTTGCATTCTAATCAATATTGCAAGCAGGCTTGCATTATATAACCGTTTACCCATATTGCAAGCATGCAAGCATTTTATATACTAGTATATCTAATACTAGGCATGTCTAAAGTACTGTACGTTAGAGGATTCAACGACAATCTTCACCAAAAGTTAGACGATCAAGCCAAAAAAGAAGGAATTTCTGCGGCAAATATTTTAGAAAATGCATTTGAAGATTGGTTAAAAAACAGACAAGAAGTTCCAACAAAGCATTATCTTGTGTTATATTCAGACGATGAATCACTGCAAAGTTTTTTGAAAAAGATTAAGGATCTTGATTATGATGATTGGTTTCATGTTACGATTGGTCCTGAATCTCACAAAGGAGTACAGTATTTGAAAAAACATGGTTGGTATGACGCTACCATTTCACCTTATAGGCAAGGAATAAAAAAAGTAGAAAAATATGCATCAAAGGTTTTTGATAATCTGGCAAGCGTTACAGACAAAAAACAATCTTGCTTTGTTGGATTTATGACCGAAGATATTGCTCACCATCACTCACTTGATAAAGCAAGTGAAGTTGAAAAAATCTTTAATTCAAAACGAATTGGAGGCGTTGTATTTTGTCCATACGATATGAGAAAATTAAATAACTTTAATTTCATTGAAATGTTTAAGATATTTGAGGATCATGATCAAAGTTTTATTTTGAAAAATAATGAAATTTATCAAGTTAACATAGATAAAACAAATTGTGCCAAACTTTTCTTGTAACAATTTGGAAAATCAGTTTAATACTATAATGTAGAGTTAAAAGTATCCATCAAGTCTCGTCTGAGCTATGCCCCTCCTATCTCCCTATAGAGATTTGATGGATTTTAATTATTTAATTTGGAATTAATTTGGATGATTATATAATAACATGAAAATCATTTTCATATTATGAACACAACAGCATGGAAATGTTATCGATGCAATTTGATTTTTAGAGAGGAATCTCATGGCATATTACACAAAGAGATTTCTAATCACAATGTTAACAAAATTGGAATGGTTCTAGCTTAATTCAAGCAAGTTGGAAACAATCTGGTGCTAATCTGGAAAATTTTCTATATGCGATTTATCTAGAATAAAATTCAATGAATAAAACAATAAAGAACTTAGGATTGCTTGCAATCTTACCACTAGCATTGGTAGCATTAACTGCAGACCTAATTGATGAAGCAGATGCTCAAAAGGCTGAAGGAAGTCCAGGTTCACAAGCACCAAAATCCTATGGATCAGCAACTGCTGACCTAGTATGTGGCGGTGTCCTTTGTAGCACTCCCCAAGGCGAGCCTGATCCAATAAACGTTGGAAGAGCATCCTAGAGAATAAAACCCTAAAAGAGAAGAACTAAAAATTCCCTCTTTCTTTTTTCTTTTTTTATTTTTTAAATGCATTTTTTTAATCTAGTTGAAAAAAGATTTGGTTGTAATTTGGCAATAATCTGGAAAAATCGTCTTAAGCAAATTTCATGTTTTCTTTTTCAATGAATCAAAAAACAAAGAAATACACAGGATTGCTTGCAATCCTACCGTTATTTCTGGTCGCAATAGCTCCATACTATATTGGTGCAGCTGATGCAATAGAAGGTCCACAAGTTGAGGTAACCAAGATAATACCAAAAGGTGAAATTTCGTATTATGTAACCTTCAAAGTATCTGCTGGAAGCGAGGATCTGCCTGCAGGAAAATTACTTGTAACTTCGGATGTTAGAGAACAAGAAGCACTATTTCGAAGTGTAACCGCAGATTCTTCCACAAGTACAGACCGAATCGTAATTACAGCAAATGATCCAAGTTCAATTGTTGCTCAAGTGATAAAAACAACCTCAAAAGCAATCCCTGAACCAACAGTAGTTAGTGAAGACAGTGAAACTGGATTCTACATTGAGCGAAAATCCGTAATACAAGAAGGCGATAACGCATATGACGTATCCTTTAAGATATTTGCTGGAAACGAGGATGTACCACAAGGAAAGTTAGTTGTTACTTCAGATACTTCAGAAAGTGAAGTATTCTTTAGTGGCACAAGTGCAAATTCCTTTACATCTACAAACCAAATCCGAATTGCAGCAGATGATCCTAGCACAATTAGTGCAGAATATGTTATGGTTGAACCAGAAGTAGATATCAGAACCGCAAATCAATATACGCGACAGAACTAAACAAAAAATTCCCCAATAGTTATCGAGAAAACTCGATACTCCTTTTTTTTTAATTTGGTAACAATTTGGTGATTTTATTAAATACATCTCTAACTAGAAAAAATTAGTCTGTCATGTCTCTTGCAACCCATGCCCAATCTGTTTTTCCCGTGAGAGATTTGATGGATTTTAGGAAAAATTATGGAAACTAAAGAAGAAATTGAATCTAAAGATCCTAAACAAATCAAAATGTTGTTTTGGTCGGTCTTCGCAGGCTCAAAGGGCTGTATTAACAGAGTAAAAGTTGTTTTAAAATTAAAGCATACTCCCCTAAATACAAATCAACTATCCGAACTATTGAAATTAGATTACAAGGTAGTTGAACGACATTTAGAGGTATTAGAAAAAAATAATCTAGTTACAAAAGTTGGAATTAGATATAGTGTTACCTACTTTCTTTCCCCATTATTAGAATCTAATTTGAATTTGTTTGATGAAGTTGCTGATAAATCAAAAAACTGTAAAGATAATTTACAGATAAATTTGTATAAATAATTTGGTTGCTATCTGGTTGTTAATTGGAAAAATTGAATTAAGCAAATTTTTTAGAACATCATTTATGAAAACAACCAAAAAGGTAGGAATTGTCTTAGCAACAATTGTACTTGGACTTGTAATCTCGCCAGCCATTGCATATGGAGAAGCGGGAGAGATTAGAAAGTCAGTAGCGTCTATCGAAAAGTTTTCCACGTCAAGCGCGATTAAAACAGTGATGATAGTGGGACACGAAGATCCACAGTTTGTACCACATATGATTCATCTCAAAATAGGTGATTCAATAAGATTCATCAATCAGGATGGACAAGATGGTGGACTAGCACATGATGTAATTTCAGTAGATGAAAGTGGAATGCCAAACGGTAAGTTTAATGGCATTATATTGAATGTTGGCGATACCTACACCGAAAAATTCACTGAATCTGGGATATTCAATTACATTGATTCAACATATCCACAAATGCAGGGAATAATAGTGGTCTCTTAGATCACTTTTTTCTTTTTTTAAATTGTTTTTCTAAAAAATCAAAAAACGATTCTCCATCAAACTCAACATAATCATCTATGGTTTTTGTTTCTAAATCAGTTAGAAAATTATTATATATAGTTTCACGTTCGTGCTTTAATGGGGTAGGACAAAAACACATCTCAGACCATTGAATCATTTTTGGTGCAGTTATTTTTGCACGTTTCATAGAATTAACTATCTCTTGACCGTCTGGTTTCTGATTCTGAATTGTACCATCAGTAAGTTTTTGATAAAATTCGCCCATTTTTTCTTCAATGTATTGTGCCTTAACGGAATAATTCACTAAGAATTTTTACTCTTCAAGCAATTTTATTCTTTTCTTAATCTTCAAATGCGAATCCAAAGGTTTGCGTGCCGCTAGTTGTTCTATCAAATGTAAATTAAAAAAAATAATTAGTCATTTTCCAATTTGGCAATTTTTATTTTTATAGAATCAAGCATATATCTTGATTGTAGATTAGCAATGATTTGTCCTTTTTACCTTCACCCCATACAAATTTAGAATCAACACCCTAGTTTGATACATATCTCTCAATCTGCATAATTCTCTTAATTCTTGGAAATCATTTCTCTTTTCAGACATAGGACCATATGGAAATTGGATTTAGAAAAACAGTTCGTATCAAATGTTAATTTGAATAAAAAGTAAAGGTAGGCCATAACACAAGCCAAGGAATGTTCTGGAAGCATATACGCGTGTAAATTAGCTTTATATCTTTAGATTTTAATGGAGAAATTTTACTTCCAACAAAGATTTTTCCCTTGAATTTTCTGTGTAACGAGAAAGCATTTTTTGACATAACTATTCTACATGGTGATGATGAATTAACTGATCGTAAAATCTAACCGATTTAATATTTACAAATTCAAGCATTCCGTATCTAGAAAGCTCTCGACCAAATCCACTTTGTTTGATTCCACCAAAGGGTATTCTAGGATCTGAAATTACAACGTTATTGATACTTACAATGCCAGACTCTATTTTTCGCGATAGCTTTTCTGCATTTATCAAATCTTGAGTCCAAATGCTTGCTCCTAACCCAAACTCAATGTCATTTGCTAGTCTAATTGCTTCATTTTCATCATCGACTATAGTTATTGGTGCAACAGGACCAAATGTTTCTTCAGTTACAATTCGCATATCTGCTTTAACATTTGTTAGAATCGTAGGTTGATAATAGTAACCCTTTTGATCCAGCTTAGAACCCCCCAAAAGAATCTCCGCACCTTTACTTTTTGCATCCTCAACAATTGATGAAATGTTTTCAAGTGCGGATTTATTGACCAACGGACCCATGTCGGTTTCCATAGATATTGGATCTCCGACTTTTAGTAGTGACGCTTTCTTTACAAAACTTTCTATGAATTTATCTGCAATAGTTTTTGAAACAAAAAATCTTTTTGATGCAATGCAACTTTGACCACAATTGATGAATCGGCCTTTCACTGCCCCATTAGCAGCTTTTTCAATATCTGCATCCTCCAATACAATAAAGGGATCACTCCCTCCTAGCTCCAATATGCATTTTTTCAATAGTGAAGAGGATCTTTTTCCAACCGAAGAACCAGCCTTAGTGCTACCAGTAAATGTAACTGCACTAACATCTGAATCAATCAGATGGTTTGCAGTATCTACGCTTCCAACAACGGATTGAAATACCCCATCTGGAAAACTACTTTCTTTACAAGCTTTTTCAAGCTCCAGTCCACATTGTGTTGTGACTCTAGAAGGCTTCATCACAATAGTATTTCCTGCCATCAAGCAAGGTGCAGTAAATCTCAGGGCTTGCCAATAAGGAAAGTTCCATGGCATGATGGAACCGATGACACCTAATGGCTCAAAGGTGATGAAGCTTTTTCTAGCATCAGTGTTTAAGACTTCTTCTGAAAGAAAATTGGCACCATGATCTGCATAGAATTCTAAAACCCATGCACATTTTTCTACTTCCGAAATTGATTCTTTGAGAGGCTTGCCCATTTCTTTTGTTGCTATTGTGGCAAGTTTTGTAGTATTTTTTCTCAAATATTGTACAAGGTTGTAGACTTTCTCTCTTCTATTTTCATAGTTCTTTTTCCAATCAGGAAAAACGTTTTTTGCATTGTTTACTATCTTTACAACTTCGTCTTTTCCCATCATTGGATAATTAGAAATCGATTCTTCGGTTGCAGGATTGATTGTAGTAAACTGATTCATCTTACTCTCTCGTAAAATATTCTACAGTCAAATCCATAAGACTAGTTTACTTTTTAGTAACAGAATTATATTGTGATAAAATCTTTGCATACGAATCCATCATCACATGCAAATACCTGTCATATGACTTTATTGCTGAAATTCGCATTTTAATGTATGCCCTTAGATAATTAGTTGACATATCAATTTGTGAAGAATAGAAATTTGCCAAAGTTTTCGAATAGTTATCAAATGTTTTGAGTGTTTCTTGATCAAAGCCAAGATTATCAAAAAACTGTTTTTCTGATATGTAACATGTCCCAAAAAGATCATCAAACGTGTGAAGATATTCAGTATATAGATCAGAATACTCTTGAACATATGATGGGATTTGTGATTCCATTTTTTTAATTACCTTAGATGTATTGACTTTCATAACGTCACATGCCGAGATTTTGTCTTGATTATTTGATTTTTTTACAGATTTGTTTGTAGGATTATTTTCTAGAGTGCTTTCCTGGGCTTTCTTTTCTAGTGTTTCAGTTGCCAATTATTTCTTGTACTCCTTCTTAGTTATGAATTATGGCATTGGCAAATTCCGATCTTGCAGTTATGACATAGTCATCTACTGGATTCTCACAACTACAAGAACAAGGACAAGTATAATCATTCATGTGATATTGAATAGAATAATTCTATTTAACTAATATTCCAAATTCTAACTAGATTAAATTTCAAAAAAGAATTAGTTATTTTCCAATTTGGCAATTTTTATTTTAATAGACTCTAGCATATCCTGATAGTGGATTATCAATGACTTGTCTTTTTTACCTTCACCCCATACAAATTTAGAATCAACCCTAGTTTGATACATATCTCTCAATTTACACAATTCTCTTAATTCTTGGAAATCATTTCTCTTTTTAGACATAGTTCCATAAGGAAATAGGATTTAGAAAAACAGTTCGTATCAAAGTGATTTAGCGAAATAATATAGAAGAAAATTCATGTTAATTCTGCTTCACCAAAGAAAACCCCAAAAGGTTGACAATAAATTACAACTGAATTGTATTGTTCAATATCGATATTATTTAATTCGTAGTTTTGATTACTCTTACTGCCTTTTAGCTTTTCTAAATGAATCCCGTTTTTTACATCACCATCTTGTGTAAAATACACTCGAAGATCTGGACCATTTGTTACCTCAAAATCTTCAAACCTAAGAAATGTAGAACCTTCAATCTCAATTATCTTTGCCAAACCCTCTGCATAATGTCCTGCAAGTCCATCAAAGTTGCCACTCTTTTGCAAAACAATTCTTTGTTCGTCTCCCATCACATCAATTTCTTCAGAAACAGAAATTGGAAATTTTGCAGCCTCATCCATTACCATTTCCTTTACTTTGTCAGGCATCTTTTCAACTATTAGTTGGCGAGATGTATCATCCATGTCAGAAAATTTTGTTAAAGTCAATCCAGATTCTATCTTATCCAAAACAACAGGAAGTGGTTCATCAATTTCTGTTTCATAAAATAATGGACTTGCTAAAATTCCTCCAATTACAACTACTGCCACAATAACTCCAATAAGGGTCCATTTATTCATGGCAGTAAAATAATAATGATGCTAATATGCATTTTACCAAATTTTCGTTTTTCTTTTTTTATAATTTAACGGGCTAATTTGCTAGAAAAATTTTGGACCCAATTGGTTTCATAACTTTAAATTGCGATTTGTTTTGTTTTTTATCTAGCTCCTGTGGTGTAGTCCGGCTAAGCATACTGCCCTCTCAAGGCAGTGATCTCGGGTTCAAATCCCGACGGGAGCATTTTATTTTAATTTAATAGAAAAATGAAAGGAAGTTAGTTACTTCCAATTAGAAATATCACATTTGCAGTTGTACTTACATCTTGATCAGATGAGAATACAGGTGTTGTTGCAAAAGAAGCTTCAGCCCTTGCAAATCCATCCATAGCATAAACTGGTGATGGGTATGGAATAGCAAACTCAGACAAGGAAATAGCCTTTACACCAATTATTTTGTGATTAAGGGGTCCTAATGCCTTATTTGCTTTGGATTGTGCATTTTTTACCGCTTGTGAAATCAGGTCATCTTTTACATCAAGCTGTTTTTGTGGTGAGAGTGTAAAGTAAACACTATCAACTCTATTTGCGCCTGCAGAAACCCCACCGTCAATAATGTCTGCGGCAGAATCTAGATTTTTAGTTTCAACCTTCACAATATTTGAAACTCTGTAACCCTTGAGTTCCTGTGTGTATCTACCTGTTTCTTTATCCTGATAGCTATCATAGATTGGTTGTATGGTAAATCTAGATGTACTCAAATCATCTGCGCTGATTCCTGCACTAGTTATAGCATCTACAACATTTGTCATCAAGTTGGAATTTGCTTCAAGAGCTTTCTTTGCAGTTTTTTCTTGTGTTTCCACTCCAAATTGTACAACAAGTAAATCAGGTTCAACTGAAGTCGTTGCAGTACCTGTTACAGAGATTACCTTTTCTCTAGAGGGAAATGGGGTTATTTCCTGTGCGGTTGCTTGATTGTCTATTTGTATCAAACTAACAGCAAAAGCAAATATCAAAACAAAACCTGTAATTGCTGCTAATCCTATTGTTTTGTTCATGGATTTCAGAGTTGATCAAGAGTATATATGAAATTCGTAGAATTGATTAGTTTTTTTTTTCAAGAAAAAGTCTTGAATTTTTCTTTAAATAACTAATGCCGCTTTTGTAAAGTAATGGGCTTGAGGGAATTATCTCTTAAAGAAGAATACAGGTCTGATAGAGAGAATCTAATTGAAGAATTTTTCATTCCGTGTCTTGATAACTGTATAGAGTATGATAGGGCAATAGAATATGCTACTCTTAAAAGTCTTACAGGATATTATTTTGGTTTGAAGAGTTTTTTAGAAAATAAAGTACAGATTAGAATTGTAACTGGACATAGATTTAGAACATCAGACTTGAATATTTTTTCAAAACTTTATGGGAAAAAAAGTAGTTTGTTTCCACTAAAACTAACTCCTACGAAAGAAAAAAAATTCTCAGTGTTAAACAAGATGATTGAAACTAATAAACTGAAAATGAAAATCGCGATTCCAAATTCTGAGGAGGTATATGGGTCATTTGGTGAAAAGATTGGAATTTTTCATGATGAAAATGACGATATGGTTGCATTTACAGGAACATCTAATGAAACATTTGATCCGCGAAATAGAAATTTTGAATCAATTGATGTCTTTACATCATGGAATGATAAATCCAGGGTTGATATTAAGACAAATGACTTTGAAAACCTGTGGCAAAATAAAACAAAAAATATTTCAGTTTATGGTTTTGAGGATGCAGTAGAGAAAAATCTTCTCAGTTATTCAGCAGAATGGATTCTAAACCAATCTTAATTTAGAACTTGGGGTTATTCGTATCTAATCTTTCTTTATTTTCAAGAAAATTCATTTTTGACATTTTATAATAGATTATTTCTCCCCTTCTTTCAATTACAGCTATAATTGGTTCTTTTCCCATCTGTGTAATCTGCTGGATCTTTTTTTCAAGCTGACCAATTTTTTCTTGCTTTCCTTCGTTAAGACCAAATATCAAATATTTTGCTCCCTTTTCACCAAAATGTCCCCTTTCATAAACTCTAAAATCAGAACCAAATCCAAATCCATCTTTAACGGTATAACCTCTAGTTTTCAAATCTCTGTAAATTAGAAATTTTGTTAATGCTTCTTGATCATGTTTTATACAAGTCTGCATCATGGAATTAAAATCAATTTTCTTTTTTGCTTTAGATAGTTTGAGTTTATTGCAATACAGTAAATAAAGAGATTCAAAGGATTTTAGAAAAAAATTTTTCTTGCTAAATTCTCCATATCCTTTTTGTTCCAAACTTTGTTGCATGGCCTTACTTGTAATCAGGGTTTGATCTTTGACTAATTCTCCCTCAACTTGGGGCTCAGATTCTAGCGACATTCAGAAGAATAATTCCTACTCCATATATTGATGCGTCGAATGCAAAAGTAAGCAAAAGTTTGTTTTTTGGACTCACCGTTAAAATATGGGCACCAAAATCTAACTGTAAAAGGTGTTTTGATGCACGGTGCAAACTATAGAAGAGGAAATGGGCAACCATATACTCGAAAAAAGTACATCAAAGGTAAACCACAGATAAAGATTGCAAAATTTGAAGGTGGAAAAGCCGGCGATTATGATTACATTGTACAATTAACCTTAAATGAAAAAATACAAATCACCCATATGGCAATTGAAGCAACTAGACTTGCAGCAAACAAAGCAGTAGAAAAGGTCGCAGGCGAAACTAGTTACTATTCAAAACTTAGAATTTATCCTCACGTACTTTTAAGAGAAAATAAAATGATTGCTGCCGCAGGTGCAGACAGATTACAAGAAGGGATGAGAAGAGCATTTGGAAAGGCAATAAGTTTAGGCGCACGCGTAAAAGCAGGTCAATGCATTATGGAGATGCATATCAAAAAGGAACATTTGGAATTGGCTAAAAAATCTATGAAAGGTGCCTGTGTAAAGTTACCAGGTACACCAACTATCAAAGTTATTCCAATAAAATAATTATTTATTAAATTCTTTTAGAAATTCAGATTGTCGTTTTTTTAAAATTTCTAAAAATTCAGAAAATTCTTGTTCGGTAGGTTCTCGTTGTAATAGTCGTCTGCATTGATAATAAAAGGAGTTGTATAACCTTCCAATAATTATACCAAATGAGAAAGCATCTGTTTTGATTGCAAGCTCATCAAGAGATTCAATGATTTTTTTTGTTTCATCTTTTCTTGCAAAAACTGCATCAATCTTCTTTTCTATTACTTCACGAAGTTTCTCGTCCATATTACCAATAGAATCATCAAGCATTAAAAACAATCTCAGAATTATCAGTAGGCTTTAATATAGAAAATTAAATTTATCACTTGAGCAGTTATAGTATAGTTTGGTTATTATGCGAGCTTGCCAAGTTCGTGGCCCGGGTTCAAATCCCGGTAACTGCATTCAATTCTTTTTTGAAAAAAAAATGATAGTTTAGTTTTATGTATTTTCTGCAGCCTTTAATCCACGCTTGATTACATCTAGTGCATTTGTAGCTTTCTCAGGTTTTGGTAGTTGAATCATGAATACATTTTCTTGACCTACTTGGGAATGTGGAGACGATAAAGCAAGCATTGATGTTTTTGCCAATAATTCAAAAAAGTCCAGCGATTCATTTGCATTAAGAAGAATCGTTTCATGAATATTACCATCAGAAAAATTTAAGGAAATTTCAACAAAGACATTTCCCGCTCCATTTTGAAGAATGTTAAGATTAGTATCTACAGAAACAGGCCTTCCGGCAATCTCATTCATAATTTCAGAAAATCTTCTTTCTGTAAGAATGATACATGGCACATCATTATTGTTATATTTAAAAACGGTAACACTCTTGTGTACCCTTTCAAGAAGTTTGTTTAATTCATCAGCTGACATTTTTAGTCCTTTGCTATTTTTGGTATGACTTTGTCTCCTGCCTTAAATAAGAATGGCGTAATAAAAGATGTGATAATCGTAATTATTCCTATCATTGGGAAAAGAAATGCACTTACCGCCCCTGCATCAACTCCTGCCTTTACAATAACTATAGAAAACTCCCCCCTTGGGGCTGCAAGGGCAAATGCTGAACGAAGCGATTTTCTTCTTGGCTGTCTGAATATCACATTTCCTAGCATATTTCCACCAAACTTGATTCCCAATGATACTGCAATTAGGGCAATTGCTACGAAGATAAAGTTTTGAAGTTGGCTAATATCCATTAGGGCTCCAACTGATACAAAGAAGATTGCTACAAACATGTCTTTGATTGGACTAGATAAAATTTTAGAAACTTCTGCTGATTTTGACTCTGCAACTAATACACCAGCTAGGAATGCACCAATTGCTACAGATAACCCAACTATATTTGCAAGTAATGCGTAACCAAAGCATACTCCCAAAACACTTAGTAATAGAATTTCTTTATTTTCTGCACTAGCAACACGATCAATTAGAGGGGGGATTATTTTGGTTGCTATGGTAAAAGTACCAATGATCAATCCTGCAGCAACTGCAACTACAACAATGATTCCTTCAATTGAAACGGTTCCAACGAGAGCTATTGATTGTAATGAGGAAATTAAAATAACTGCAATGACGTCTTCTACAATTAAAATTCCTAAAATTAGTATAGAAGATTCTTTTTTAATTCTGCCTAATTCCTCTAACAGCTTTACAATTACTGCAGTACTACTAATAGACAAGGCTGCGGCGATAAAAAGAGAATCCATAAAATTTAGACCCAGTAAATTTGCAGCATAAAATACTACTCCTAAAGTGGTAAACAAACCAATTGTTCCAATTCCAATTGAAACTTTTCCAATAGTGCGAATCTTTGCATAAGGAAACTCTATTCCGATAACAAAAAGTAATAAAATAACACCAATATCAGCAAAAAGATTCAGAGCAGATATGTCAGATAATATTCCAATGCCTTCAGGTCCACCAGGTCCTCCCTCTGGCAATAACCAAGCCCACAATGGAGAAAGAGGGCCAATTAACATTCCTACAACCAGATAACCGACGATTAATGGTTGTCTAATTTTAAAAAAAGCTAGTGTTACAATTGCTGCTAAGATCATAATTATTGCAAGATCTGTTACAAAGGTAGTATGTGGAAACACAAATGGATCAATGTTTTCTACAAAGCTTGAAAGTCCTCCAATAATGGAATCTTGTATGTCATTGCCCACTCCAGCTTGTAGAAAAAAATTATCCATCTGAACGTATTATACAATTTCATTAAAAACAGTTTAGATTTGCAATCTCTTTATTCTCCAAATTACTAAGATATTCTTATCTGGGATGATGATCAGAGTTACTGATTTTTATGAGGAGATAAGCTCTGGGGTATCTGACCAGCCACTCATGTGGTAACTTCACAATTACCTAGCTATTAATAGTACGGTACAGTACGGTAATTCTATGATAATATGTGAGTATTGTCCCGAAAAATTCATCGAAAATATGAATGGATTAGTTGAAAAAACCTTTCATGAGTTGCTACATGAACCAGAAATGGTTAACAAGTAGCTACCTATTTTTTTATTTTATTTTTAAC
>Ga0209997_10000408_pt1 | contig 14159 bp, 13 predicted proteins | sample CR04metaG_FD_182079 | JGI IMG/M metagenome (GOLD analysis project Ga0209997, IMG submission 182079) | Deep subsurface microbial communities from Mariana Trench to uncover new lineages of life (NeLLi) - CR04 metaG (SPAdes) (version 2) | ecosystem: Environmental > Aquatic > Marine > Ocean trench...
CACCAGCGCACCTCCTGGTCGGTGGCGAAGTCCTTCGCCACCAGCTTTTCCGATAATCTGACGACGTTCACCTCAGGCCTCCATTCGGGCGCGGATCGCCGTCTCGATCTCGGCGATCTTGAAGGGTTGGCCGGAAATCTTGTTGAGGCCCTGGGCGGGGACAACACATTCGCTGCGCAGGAGCGTCAACAGCTGGCCGGTGTTCAGCTCGGGCACCAACACCTGCTCGAACCCACCCAGAAGCTCGCACAGGTTCCGCGGCAGCGGCCAGATATGGCGGATGTGAATGTGCGACACATCCAGCCCCTCGCCTCTCAGCCTGTTGACCGCGCGGCTGATCGGCCCGTAGGTGGATCCCCAGCCGACCACCGCCAGCCGCCCCCGTTCGCCGCCCTCCTCGACCGCCTGGCGCGGGATATCGTCGGCGATGCCGGCGATCTTGTCCATGCGCGCCTGGGTCATGCGCTCATGATTGACCGGGTCATAGGAAATGTGCCCGCTGTCGTAATCCTTTTCCAGGCCGCCGATGCGGTGTTCGAGCCCCGGCGTCCCCGGCACCGCCCACGGGCGGGCCAGGGTCGCGGGATCGCGCAGGAACGGATGAAAGCCTTCCGCGTCCGTGCGGAACTTGACCGGCATGGGCGGCAATGTATCGACGTCCGGGATCAACCAGGGTTCCGCGGCGTTGGCAATGTAGCCGTCGGTCAGCAGGATCACCGGGGTCATGTACTTGATGGCGAGGCGGACCGCCTCGATCGCCACCTCGAAACAGTCCGACGGCGACCGGGCCGAGACCACCGCCACCGGGCTGTCGGCGTTGCGCCCGAATACCGCCTGATGGAGGTCCGACTGTTCGGTCTTCGTCGGCATGCCGGTGGAGGGGCCGGCGCGCTGGGAATTGATCACCACCAGCGGCAGCTCGGTGCTGACGGCCAGCCCGATCGCCTCGCCCTTGAGCGCGATGCCGGGGCCGGAACTCGACGTCACCCCCAGCGATCCCGCATACGAGGCGCCGATGGCGGCGCAGGCGGCGGCGATCTCGTCCTCCGCCTGGAAGGTGATGACACCGTAATGCTTGAGGTTGGACAGCGTGTGCAGCACCGCCGAGGCCGGGGTGATGGGGTAAGAGCCGAACATGACCGTGAGCCCGGCCAGGTCGGCACCGACCACGAGGCCCCACGCCAGGGCCTCGCCGCCGGTCACCGCCCGGTAAAGGCCGGGCGCGATATCCGCCGGCCGCACCGTGAAACCGGCAGAGACGTCGGACATTTCGACGGTCTCGCCGAAGGCGTGGCCGGCGTTCAGCGCCGCGGCGTTGGCGCCGGCCAGGTCCGGCCGGGAGGCGAATTTCTGGCTCAACCAGTCGATGGTCGTTTGCCGGTCGCGGGCGTACATCCAATAGACCAGACCCAGGGTCCACAGGTTCCTGCAGCGCAACGCCTCCTTCTTCGACAGCCCGAATTCCTTGACCGCGTCGAGGGTCATCTTCGAGATGTCGATGGGCATGGTGCGGTACTTGTCCAGGCTGCCGTCTTCCAGCGGATTCGTCCGGTAGCCGGCCTTGTGCAGGTTGCGCTCGGCAAAGGCGCCGCTGTCCACGATGACCATGCCGCCCGCCCTCAGGTTCGGGATCTCGACCATCAGCGCCGCCGGGTTCATGGCGATCAGCAGGTCCACCGAGTCGCCGGAGGTCTTGATCACACGGGAGCCGAAATTGATTTGAAACGCGGAGACGCCGAAGGTCGTCCCTATCGGCGCCCGGATTTCCGCCGGAAAGTCGGGGAACGTGGCCAGGTCGTTGCCGGCCATCGCCGAGGACTGGGTGAACTGGCCCCCGGTGAGTTGCATCCCGTCGCCGGAATCTCCGGCAAAGCGGACGACGGCCGACTCCAATTCCTGGCGGGCGGGCCTGGCCGGGTCTAGATCGACAGTGGCGTTCGCAGACATGGCTTTCAGCTCGATGCCCTGAACTTGGTCACCCCGGACGGCAGGGCGGCGGCAAAGGGAAGAGGCACCCCCCACATCCAGACTATATATTGTACATTGCCGGGATGTTAACAACTATGGTCGTATGCGGACGAAAAATATTTCCGCCCGCCGGGAGGGGGCCGCCGCGACACGATCCCGGTGGCGCCAGCCTGCCCTGTTCTCCTATAACTGTCCCGCAAATGAAACCATGAATGGCCGGGAATCCGCGTGAACGCCGCAGACGATAAACTCAACCTGCTCGCCGACCTCATCCGCAAGGCCACGGCGGCCGGCGCGGACGGGGCCGACGCCGTGTTCATGGGCGGCAGGTCGCTGTCGCTGACCCGGCGCCTGGGAAGGCCGGAGTGGCTGGACCGTTCCGAAGGCGCCGATGTGGGCCTGCGCGTGTTCATCGGCAAGCGCCAAGCCATCGCGTCGTCCTCCGATCTGTCCACGGACGCCCTCGAGGAACTGGTCGGGCGCGTCCTCACCATGGCCCGCTCGGTGCCCGAGGACCCCTACTGCGGCTTGGCCGAGCCGGACCTGTTGGCCACCGACCGCCCGGATCTGGACATCTGCGATCCCGCCGAACCCGCGACGGAGACGCTGGTGGAGAGGGCGGCGCGGGCCGAGGACGCCGCGCGCGGCGTGCCGGGGGTGACCAACTCGGAAGGCGCCGAGGCCGGTTGGGGCCGGATGGAAGTGGCCATCGCCGCCAGCAACGGATTCACCGGCGTCTACGGGACGTCCCGGCACAGCCTCAGCGTCTCGGTGCTGGCCGGCGAGGGGACGGCCATGGAACGGGATTACGACTACGCAAGCGCCGTCTTTGCCAAGGACCTGGATGAGCCCGAGGCCATCGGCCGGTCGGCGGGCGAAAAGGCCGTGCGCCGCCTGAAGCCGCGCAAGATGGAAACGGCGCAGGTGCCCGTGGTCTACGATCCCCGCGCCGCCCGCAGCCTGCTCTCCCATCTGGCCAGCGCCATCAACGGCGTGGCCGTCGCCCGCGGCACCACGTTCCTCAAGGACAAACTGGGGAAACGGATATTTCCCCGGGCCGTGACCATCGTCGACGACCCCCACCGCCGGCGCGGCCTCAGGTCCAGACCGTTCGACGGAGAGGGCGTCGCCACGCGGCGGTGCAACGTCATCGACAACGGCGTGCTCGCCACCTGGATCCTGGACCTGCGCTCGGCGCGCCAGCTTGGCATGGCACCCACCGGGCATGCCGGCCGCGGCAGCTCTTCGCTGCCGTCTCCGTCCGTGGCCAACCTGTACCTGGAACCGGGTCAGGCGACGCCCAAGGACCTGATGGCGGATATCAAAAGCGGCTTTTACATCACCGAGCTCATCGGGTTCGGCGTCAACGGCGTCACCGGCGACTACAGCCGGGGCGCGGCCGGATTTCGCATCGAAGACGGCGAACTCGCCCACCCGGTGAGCGGGGTTACGGTCGCCGGCAACCTGAACCATATGTTCGCCAACATCACCGCCGCCGATGACCTGGAGTTCCGCTACGGCACCGACGCCCCGACGGTACGCGTCGACGGCATGACCGTGGCCGGCAGGTAGGGCCGCGGGCGCGCCGCGCCCCGGCCGGCGGGCGTTGGCCCCTGCCGCGCCCCGTGCTATGGTCCCGGCCGTCAAGCAAAGGTTGCCATGCCTTGAGCGCGTTTACCGAAGATAGCCGTCCGCGGCATCAATCCACCTACGTTCTGATGCGCCGGCTGTTGCGCGAAAGCGTACGGCCGTACCGGGGCTGGCTGATCGCCGCCCTTCTTTGCATGGCGGTCATGGCGACGGCCACCGCGCTGACCGCGTGGCTGATGAAGCCCGTGGTCAACGACGTGTTCTTCGCCGAGAACAGCGACATGTTGTGGATCATCGGCGGCGCGGTGATGGCGGCCTTCGTCATCAAGGGGCTGGCCAATTATGCCCAGGCCACCCTGATGGCGTACGTGGGCCTGCACATCATCGCCGACAACCAGAACCGTCTGTACGCCCACCTGTCGCGCCTGGACCTCAGCTTTTTCCACCGCAACCCGACGGGAAAGCTGATCTCGCGGTTTACCTACGACATCAATCTCATGCGCGGGGCGGTATCGAACGTGTTGACCAGCCTGGGCAAGGACCTGTTGTCCGTGGTCGGACTGGTCACCGTGATGTTCATTCAGGACTGGCCGCTCGCGGCTCTTTCGTTTTTCGCCTTTCCCCTGGCTGTTTTTCCCATCGTCCGCCTCGGCCGGCGGGTGCGCGCGGTAACGGCCGACACCCAGGAGGAAATGGGGCAGTTGACAACCCTGCTGGAACAGACCTTCCAGGGCATCCGCGTGGTCAAGGCCTACGGCATGGAGGAATACGAGAAACGCCGCATGGGCGAAATCATCCAACGCATCGTCCGCCTCGCCTTCCGGGCGGCGCGCATACGGGCGTTGTCCAGCCCCATCATGGAGACGCTGGGCGGGGCGGCCGTCGCCATCGTCATCATCTACGGGGGCTTCCGGGTGATCGGGCAGCAGACCGATCCCGGCGCCTTTTTCTCCTTTCTCACGGCGCTCCTGCTCGCCTACGAGCCGATGAAGAAGCTGGCCATGCTCAACGCCAACCTCCAGGAAGGGCTGGCCGGCGCGCAGCGGCTGTTCGACCTGCTGGATGTGGAACCGGGCATCCACGAAAAGCCGGCGGCGCGCCCACTTTCGGTCTCCGCCGGGCGCATCCGCCTGGAAGACGTGCGTTTCGCCTACGAGCCCGGAAGACCGGCGCTGAACGGGATCACCATGGAGGTGCCGGCGGGAATGACGGTGGCCCTGGTCGGACCGTCGGGGGCCGGCAAGTCGACCATCCTCAACCTGATTCCCCGCTTCTACGACGTGGCCGCGGGCCGGGTTCTCATCGACGGCGCCGACGTGCGCGACGTCACGTTGGCCTCGCTCTATGCCAACATCGCCCTGGTCAGCCAGGAGATCACCCTTTTCGACGACACGGTCAGGGCCAACATCGCCTATGGCCGGGCCGGGGCCGACGACGCCGACATCATCGCCGCCGCCCGTAACGCCGCCGCCGATGAGTTCATCCGCGCGCTTCCCCAGGGGTACGACACCATGGTCGGCGAAAAGGGCGTCAAGCTGTCCGGCGGCCAACGCCAGCGTCTGGCCATCGCCCGGGCGACGCTCAAGAACGCCCCCATCCTGCTGCTCGACGAGGCGACCTCGGCCCTGGACACGGAATCCGAACGCCAGGTGCAGGCGGCCCTCGGCAAACTCATGCGCGGGCGCACCACCCTGGTCATCGCCCATCGCCTGTCGACGGTGGTGGACGCGGGCCTGATCCATGTGGTCGAGGCGGGCAGGATCGTGGAATCGGGCAGCCACGCCGAGCTGCTGGCCCAGGGCGGCGCCTACGCACGCTTGTATGCCCTGCAGTTTGCCGAGGAGGCCCCGTCCCCGGAAACGGCCCAGGCCGCGCAGGCCTGAACATCCACGGGGTCGCGAAACCGTGACGCCGTTTAAGAAAACCTTGCGCAACGACACCGTGCGCCGGGTCCTGTGCTGGCTGGGCGCCCAATACATCCGCCTTGCCCATGCAACCGGCCGGTGGACGGTGGTGGGCGGCGAAACCCCCCGCCGTTTCTGGGACGCAGGCAAGCCTTTCATACTGTGTTTCTGGCACGGCCGGCTGTTGATGATGCCCTACTGTTGGGATCGCCGCCGCTCCATTTCCGTGCTCATCTCCCAGCACCCGGACGGACAGATCCTCGCCCGCACCGTCGGCCACTTCGGCATCGACACGGTGGTGGGGTCGACGACCCGCGGCGGGGCGGCGGCCCTGCGCACCTTGCTTAAGACCTTGAAGGCCGGAGCATACGTGGGCATCACCCCGGACGGGCCGCGCGGGCCGCGCATGCGGGCCGGCGACGGCGTCATCACCGTGGCCCGGCTGTCGGGCGCGCCCATCATCCCCGCCGCCTACGGCATAAACCGGCGCCGGGTTCTTGGCACCTGGGACCGGTTCGTCCTCGCCTGGCCGTTCGGCCGCGGCGTGCTGGTGTGGGGCGATCCGATCCATGTCCCCCGCGACGCCGACGCCGACGCCCAGGAGACGGCGCGCCGGCAGGTCGAGGACCGTCTCAACGCCGTCACCGCCGAGGCCGACAGGTTGTGCGGCTGCACGCCCGTCGAGCCGGCGCCCGTGGCCGGGGAGGCGACGCCCGTGGCCAGGGAGGAGGCGTCATGATGCTTCCGCTGTATCGCGCCGTGACCACGGTGGGGGCGCCGTTGATCCATATTTACCTGGCCTACCGCAAGGCGCGGGGGAAGGAGGACCCGGAACGGTTCGGAGAGCGGTTCGGGCGGGCGGGCCGGCCCCGGCCCCTGGGTCCCCTAGTCTGGATGCATGCCGCCAGCGTCGGGGAATCGCTTTCCATGCTGCCGCTGATCGGGCGGATGCGCGCCGAGGTCAAGGGACTGAACGTGCTGGTGACCACCGGCACGGTGACGTCGGCGCGGCTGTTGGCGGAGCGCCTGCCCGAAGGGGCCTTCCACCAGTACGTGCCCGTCGACCGCCTGAGCTATGTGCGGCGCTTTCTCGATCACTGGCAACCCGATCTCGTGCTGTGGGCGGAGTCCGAGTTCTGGCCCAACCTGGTCAGCGAGCCGTCGGCGCGCGGCATCCCGATGGTGCTGGTGAACGGCCGCGTCTCGCCCCGGTCTTTCGCCGGCTGGAAACGCTCGAAAGGGCTGATCGGCGACCTGCTGTCCGGGTTCACCCTGTGCCTGGGGCAGACCGAGGCGGATGCGGAGCGGTTGCGCAGCCTCGGCGCGCCGCGGGTCAAGTGCGTGGGCAACCTCAAGTTCGCGGCCCCGCCCCTTCCCGCCGACGCCGACGAGCTGGCGCGCCTCAGGGCGGCCATCGAAGGCCGGCCGCGCTGGCTGGCGGCGAGCACCCATCCCGGGGAAGAGGAGATCGCCGGTCGGGTGCACCAACGGCTCAAGGCCGGCCATCCCGGCCTGCTGACGACCATCGCCCCCCGCCACCCGGAGCGCGGCCCCGCGATCGCCGAAATCCTGCGCACCATGGGCGCGGAGGTGGCGCTGCGCTCGGCCGGCGACGCCATTGCGCCCGGGACGGACATCTACGTCGCCGATACCGTGGGCGAGCTGGGATTGTTCTATCGTCTGGCCGATGTGGTGTTCATGGGCAAGTCCCTGGTTCCCCTGGGCGGGCAAAACCCCCTGGAGGCGGCGCGCCTGGATTGCGCCCTGGTTCACGGCCCCCACATGACCAATTTCGAAGACATCGTCCGCCGCCTGAAGGACGCCGACGCGTCCGAGGAAGTCGCCGACGAGGCGGGCCTCGGGGCTGCCATCGGCCGGCTGCTCGGCGATGACGGGGAACGGGCGCGCCGCGCCGCGGCCGCCCAGGCCATCGCCACCGCCGAGGCCGGCGTGTTGGACGCCTTGATGGCGGAACTTTCGCGGCTCCTCGTGCGGACGCCCGGGAGCGACAACGGCCATGCGGGCGCCTGACTTCTGGCATGGGCGCGGTGGCGGCGTCGTGGCCGCCCTGTTGACGCCGCTGGGGTCGGTCTACGGCCTCGCGGCGCGGGCCCGGTTCGCCGCGGCCCGGCCGTGGCGGGCGTCGATCCCGGTGCTGTGCGTCGGCAACCTGGTCGCCGGCGGGTCGGGCAAGACGCCGGTGGCGCTGAGCCTGGGGGCGCGGCTGGCCCGACGCGGCGACGACGTCCACTTCCTCACCCGCGGCTACGGCGGACGGCGCGCCGGGCCCCTGCGCGTCGATCCCGACCACCACGGCGCCCGGGAGGTGGGCGACGAGGCGCTGTTGCTGGCCCGCTGTGCCCCCGCCTGGGTCGCCCGCGACCGGCCCGCGGGCTGCCGCGCCGCCATCGCCGGCGGCGCCCGGGCGATCATCATGGACGATGGATTCCAGAACCCGTATCTCGCCAAGGACATCTCGCTTGTGGTCGTGGACGGCGCCTACGGCTTCGGCAACGGCCGCGTCATGCCGGCCGGGCCTTTGCGCGAGCCGGTGGAGGCCGGCCTCGCCCGCGCCGACGCCCTGGTGCTGATCGGCGCCGACGGCGCCGGCGTCGTGGAGCGCGTCGGCGGGGACGCGCCCACCGCCGTTCCCATCCTGCGGGCCAGGATCATGCCCGGCCCCGAGGCGGCGCGGCTGGCGGGCAAATCCGTCGTCGCCTTTGCCGGCATCGGAAACCCTGAGAGGTTCTTCACCACCCTTCGCGACCTCGGCTGCCGGGTCGAACAGGCCCACGCCTTCCCCGACCATTACCCTTATGATTCAGGAGAGGTCGAGAGTCTGCGCAAGGACGCGCGCGCCCTGGACGCGCTGCTGGTGACCACGGCCAAGGACCTGGTCCGCCTTCCCCCGGCGGCGCGGGACGGCATCGAGGTGTTGACGATCACCGTCGAGTGGGAAGACGAAGCAGCCGTCGATGACATCCTGGAACGCCTGATGCGCCATGGCTGCTAGTACTTACTTTCACGATTTCGCGTACCATACGACGGTCTTGCGAGGTTTCCGGCTAGGAGCGCGGCGCGCCGTGATGCTGGAGCATCACAAGCGGCGCGCGACGACGTCCGGGGGCCTCGCAAGACCGCCCTTCGGGTCGCGTTTCCCGTTCCCTCGGGGCGTCGGGAACGCTTGCCGATGGGTCCCCATCGCCCGCGCGTCCCCTCCTGCCGAGGAAACGGGAAACGCGATCGTATGATACGCGAAATCGTGGAAGTAAGTACTATGCCGCCGGCGATGGGCGCGCCGGCGCGCTGTCGCGATGATTGCACGGGTGTCCGTGGGTGAAGGATCGCCTATACTGTCGGTGGGGGAATCCTCCGCTGTCGGCCACCGGCCGATGGTGCACGCGGGCGAGGGAGTTCACGGGTTGACGTCAAGGGAGGTATACCTTCCCGAGGTTCTGTTCGAGTTCCAGCGGGTGGGAAAGGCGTTGCGCGTCGTCGCCATCGACCCCATCACCAACACCGAGGTCACCATGGTCGGCGACCCCGGGTGCGGCCGGGAAACGTTGAAACGGCTCGCCGCGCGCAAGCTCGCCTATGTGCTGGCCAAGCGGCTGAAGGGGAGAGACGGGACGGCGTGAACGGGCCGCGCCCCGCCGGCCGCGGCCGGGGAATATCCCTTGACACCAATAGGCCCTGGGTTAGGGTCCGGACAAGGGAAGGCCGGCGAGGGGACCCTGATGACCTTCAGCCCCGACCCCCGCAAGAACCCGGTGGCGAAGCCGGTGGTCGACCGCTTCCTCAAGGCGGGCTACAAGCCCGAGGGGTACACGCTATACACATACGGCGCCATCCAGGTCTGGGCCCAGGCGGTGAAAAAGGCCGGCACCACGAACACGGACAAGTTGATCGCCGTCCTCAGGTCCAACCAGTTCGAAACCGTGCTCGGCAAGATCGGATTTGACAAGACGGGCGACGTGACCGCCCCGGGCTACGTCTTCTACGAATGGAGCGGAGGCACGTACGATTACGTCAAGTAAAGCCCGCTCACACGTTGAAAATTCAGGCCCGGCATACGCCGGGCCTTTTTTCGTCCGCTCCGCAACGGCGGAAACGAAACCGCGCCCCGCAACGGCGGAACGCGGCTATTCTTCACGACACCGGGCCGCCGAGGTTATTTGCGCCGCCCCTTGCTTTTACGCTTGACCGTGCCCTTGACCGTGCCTTTGCCCTTGACCGTGACCTTGCCCTTCCGCGTGGTCTTGCGGCCGAGCCCGATCTTCTTGGCGAATTCCGAGCGCTTCTTGGCATAGTTGGGAGCGACCATGGGATAATCGGGCAACAGGTTCCACTTGGCGCGGTATTCCTGGGGCGTCATGTTAAAGGTGGTGCGAAGATGGCGCTTGAGCATCTTCAGCTTCCTGCCGTCTTCCAGGCAGACGATGAAATCCGGCGTCACCGAACGGCGGATGGGAACCGCGGGCTTCTGGGGCTCTGTCATGCCCCCGGCGGCCGCGGCATCCGCGGCGCTCAGCGACTCGAAGATGGTGCTTATGACCTCGGGCACCCCGCCCGTCGGCATTTTATTGTTGCTGAGGTAGGCGGCGACCACGTCGACAGCCATGCGCAACATATCATCGCGGGAGACTTTCTCTGGAACACTTTCTTTCATCGGTCGACGCCTCGCACAAGTTTACGTTACATATTGTTTTATCTAACGCATGAAGGGATTACTCTGTCAATTTAAAACCAGAAACCGCTCAGTATTTGATTCTTAAACACGGCGACATGGTCAGTAATATTGACTGGCGGGCAATTTTCAGGCGCCGATGTCCAGGAATCACCTTCCGTACTGTATAAATCCCTATTTCCCAAGTGAACCCGATATTCCATGCCGCGATAGGACGGTCAAATCACCAAAATCCGGCTGTCAAACGGCTGCGGAGATGAAACTATTCCGATGACGGTGAAGGTTGGATACTGTCGGAGTCGATTTGACGGTTATCTCAGAAATGTCAGCTAAAAATAATCCCAAGAAGGTCCGGAAGTGGCTGAAAACGATGCCCACACTCAGTGAGCTTTGCGAAAAATACCCAGAGGAGTGGGCGATCGTGCAGCGGGATATTTCGGCCGCTTACGAGCGGAGAAGGTCGGAAGAACAACCGCCAAAGCGCCTGTATCGCTCTTCGAATTCTGCAAAGACATTACCTAAGCCTGCCCGAAGAACACCAAGAGCGGGAAAAGCATTAGATCCCGCGCTGTCGCAATACATTCGCAATCGCATGGCTCGAATGGCTATCAAGAATTACGGCTTGATCGCCGCCTCAGGGATCAAGGAAGGTGTCGTTAGATTCAACTGGTTGAATGGGTACATCATCAAGGGGCTTCTGTTCGCGCGAGAGTTGGAACGTAAGCCGGTATCGCTGTTTTGGTTTCGCTTGTTGTGGCCACTTGTCTGGCAGAAAGAGCGGCTCATGCCCCTGGCGGAACCGAAGGGGATTTATTGCTTCTATTCCCGGCAACTTATCGAAAAGTTGGCCGTGCTGATAGGGTCCAGGTCTTGCCTTGAGATCGCCGCGGGCGATGGGACATTGACGCGATTCCTGAAAAATCATGGCGTCCGGATAACCGCGACGGACGACTGCAGCTGGAAGTACGCCGTGCACTATCCCGACTCGGTCGTCAAGCGCGATGCGCGAGAGGCTTTAAAAGTGTACGCACCCGAGGTGGTAATCTGCTCCTGGCCTCCTGCCGGCAACGACTTTGAACGCCGGGTCTTCAAAACCCGCGGCGTTCAGATCTATATCGTCATCGGTAGCCGTCACCAATTTGCGGCCGGGAATTGGAACGATTACCAACGTCAATCCGCCTTTACCTTCGAAGAAGAAAAGGCACTTAGTAGATTAGTATTACCGCCAGAGTTGGGATCCGCCGTTTATATTTTCCGGCGCAAAACCAAATGTGAGGGCGCAACACCGCCTCGCAAGCCCTTCCCATTGTTGTCTGAGCCTGTCGGTCCTGCGCTCACCTGACAGCGGCGCACGGGCGAAAGCTACCGCCTCAACCGGAGTTGACCGCGGGAAAAGGCAATTAAAGAAATTTACCACGAAAGCGCTATCCTCCGAGCCATGACACCGAGCCTGGGTTTATCCCGCACCTTGAAGGGCTTTGCGGTCGCCCTTGGTTCCTTGGTCGGGCTCGGCACCGTAGCGGCGCTTTGGGAGAATCCGCTGTTTGTCCGCATGACCCCGGCCGGCGATCTCGAGGTCGTGTTGCTGGTGGCCTGTATCAGCTAAATTGCACCCATACGATCACTTTTCCCGTTTCCCCGGCAGGAGGGTCGTGCAAAGGCGCCCGGCAGGCGCTACATTTGCCCAAGGGCCGGGCTATGTTTAGCGATACCGTGCTATTGCCGGTCTCGCCCCGATGGAACGCCGGCCGCGGGACCGACGCGATAACTTGTGGCAGGCTGGTATGGCAATTCGATATATGGTATCTAGCAGGATATATAGCGGGTCCGTTCGGTTCATCCAAAAAACGCACGCGTCATGTCACGGAACACCATCGCCATCGCCAGTGATCACGCCGGGCTGGAGCTCAAGTCCGTGCTCAAAAATGACCTCACGGAGCAGGGTTTCAGCGTACTCGACCTTGGCACCGACAGCCCCGAGTCGGTCGATTATCCGGACTTCGGCTATGCCCTGGCCGCCGCCGTGAAGGACGGCAGGGCGGAGCGGGGGGTATTGATCTGCGGAAGCGGCATCGGTGTCAGCATCGCCGCCAACCGCACCCCGGAAATCCGTGCCGCGTTGACCCGTGACGTCGAAGATGCGCGACTGGCGCGCCGGCACAACGACGCCAACGTCATCTGTTTCGGCGGGCGGACGATGGCCGCCGATACGGCGCGCAATTGCCTGCGGGTGTTCCTGGAAACCGAATTCGAAGGCGGCCGCCACGCCCGCCGCGTCGAAAAACTGTCCCATCCCCAATGATTCATAAGAAGGACCACCGTTGATGTTTGCCGCCGATGCCGAAAATTCCTCCGAAATCCATGACCGGTTCTTCAGCGAGCCGCTGGCCGACAGCGACCCCGATGTCCACGCCGCCATCCAGGGCGAGCTGCGACGCCAGCAGGACCATATCGAGCTGATCGCCTCGGAAAACATCGTTTCACGCGCCGTCCTCGATGCCCAGGGCGGGGTGATGACCAACAAATATGCCGAAGGCTATCCCGGGCACCGCTATTACGGCGGGTGCGGGTTCGTGGACGCGGCCGAATCCCTGGCCATCGAGCGGGTGAAGACATTGTTCGATTGCGCATTCGCCAACGTCCAGCCCCATTCCGGCGCCCAGGCCAACGGGGCGGTATTGATGGCGCTGCTGCGGCCCGGCGACACGATCATGGGCTTGTCCCTCGCCGCCGGTGGACATCTGACCCACGGCGCGCCGCCGTCGCAATCGGGCCGGTGGTTCAACGCCGTCCAGTACGGCGTCGGCGGTGAGGACGGCCTGATCGACTATGACGAGGTCGAACGCCTGGCCGGGGAACACCGGCCGAGGCTGATCATCGCCGGCGGCTCGGCCTACCCGCGGATCCTCGATTTCGAACGGTTCCGCGCCATCGCCGACGCCGTGGGGGCGTACCTGATGGTGGACATGGCCCACATCGCCGGCCTGGTGTGCGCCGGCGTTCATCCCAGCCCGCTGCCCCACGCCCACGTGGTCACCAGCACGACGCACAAGACCCTGCGCGGGCCGCGGGGCGGCTTGATCCTCACCAACGATCCCGAGATCGCCAGGAAGATGGATTCCGCCGTTTTCCCGGGCCTCCAGGGCGGCCCGTTGATGCACGTGATCGCGGCCAAGGCGGTAGCCTTCGGCGAGGCCCTGCGTCCGGAGTTCCAGTCGTACGCCAAGACCACGGTGGAGAACGCCAAGGTCCTCGCCTCGATTCTTGTGGAGCGCGGCTTCGATATCGTGTCGGGGGGCACGGACACCCACTTGTTGCTGGTCGATCTGAGACCCAAGGCGCTTACCGGCAGGGCCGCCGAGGCCAGCCTGGAGCGCGCCCACATCACGTGCAACAAGAACGGCGTTCCGTTCGACCCGGAAAAGCCGACGGTCACCTCGGGCATCCGCTTGGGAACGCCCGCGGGAACCACGCGTGGCTTCGGGCCGGGCGAATTCCGCCAGGTCGGCCAGGCGATCAGCGACGTGCTGGAGCACCTTGCCGCCAATCCCGGCGACAACAGCGCCGCCGAAGGCACGGCGCGGGAAAAAGTCGCGGACTTGTGCCGGCGGTTTCCGGTCTATCCGAACGCGTGACCGGACGACAATCGGGGAGGGGGAGGACCAAAAAACATGCGCTGTCCGTTTTGCGGCCACGGTGACACCCAGGTCAAAGACTCGCGTCCGACGGAGGAGAACGCCACCATCCGGCGGCGCCGCTACTGTCCCGAGTGCGGATCCCGTTTCACCACCTTCGAGCGGGTCCAGCTGCGCGAGCTTTCCGTCATCAAGAAGGACGGCGAGAAGGTCCTGTTCGACCGCGAGAAATTGATGCGCTCGCTGAGGATCGCGTTGCGCAAGCGGCCGGTGGAAGACGACCGCATCGAACGCATCGTCAACAGCATCCAGCGGCGCCTGGAGACCCTCGGCGAGAGCGAGATTCCGACCAAGGTGGTCGGCGAGATGGTGATG
>Ga0209997_10000409_pt1 | contig 14143 bp, 7 predicted proteins | sample CR04metaG_FD_182079 | JGI IMG/M metagenome (GOLD analysis project Ga0209997, IMG submission 182079) | Deep subsurface microbial communities from Mariana Trench to uncover new lineages of life (NeLLi) - CR04 metaG (SPAdes) (version 2) | ecosystem: Environmental > Aquatic > Marine > Ocean trench >...
GATGCACCACATCGCCGGCAACTTTCCTCCTGCCCGACGAGCCGCCTACGCGATCTCTATGAGTCATGATCAGCGCTCCTTGGTATGAGGGCGCGCCGGCCGGCGGGCGGTGCGTCAGAACGCCGCCACCGCCCCGTCGCCGCGGGGATCGGCGGCGCCTTCGATGAGGCCCGAGGGATGGCCGGCCAGGGCGCCGGCGTGTCCCATGACCGGATCGAAGGCACCCACCACCTCGACGTCGTGGCCGGCCGCCTTCAGGGCGTCGATGACGTCCGGCGCGAACCGGTTCTCCACCCTGAGATTGGTCGTTTCCACGCCCCAGGTGCGGCCCAGGAGCCACCGGGGCGCGGTGACCGCCGCCTGAAGGTCCTGACCGAACAGCACGTGGCGGGTGAACAGGGCGGCCTGGGTCTGGGGCTGGCCCTCGCCGCCCATGGTGCCGTAGGCCATGACCCGGCCGTCGCCGAGCACGGCCATCGCCGGCTGGATGGTGTGGAACGGCCGGCGCCCCGGCTCGAGGCAGTTATGGGCGCCGCCGATGAGAGTGAAGCTGGTGCCACGGTTCTGCCAGGTGATCCCGGTCTCCGGCAGCACCAGGCCCGAGCCGAACTCCCAGTAGATGCTCTGGATGAAACTGACGGCCCGGCCCTCGCCGTCGATGGCCCCCAGCCACACGGTGTCGCCACCGGGCGCGGCGTCGGGCCAGGGCGCCGCCCGGGCCGGGTCCACCGACGCCGCCATGCCGTCGAGCGCCGCGCCGCTCAGAAACCCCGCCGGGTCCACGTCCATGTAGGCGGGGTCCGTCACGTGGGCGTCGCGTACGCGAAAGGCGCACTTGGCGGCCTCGACGAGGCCGTGGACGAAGGCGAAGCCTTCCGCCTCGCCGACGCCCAGGCGCTCGAAAACCCCGAGCAGGATCAACGACGCCAGACCCTGGGTCGGGGGCGGCAGGTTGTAGGCCGTCCCCCGGGCCAGGGTCAGTTCCAAGGGCCGCACCGTGAGCGGCCGGTAGCGCGCCAGGTCGGCCGCCGAGACGGGGCTGCCGGCCTTCGCCAACCCGGCGGCGATGTCCCGCGCCAGGGCGCCCCGGTAGAAATCGTCAAGCCCGTCGCGGCCGAGGCGCGCGAGAGTCCCGGCGAGCGCCGGGTTGCGGAAAAGCGCGCCCGGTTGCGGCGCCTTGCCGTCGTTCAGATAGGTTGCGGCGAACCCGGGCACGCCGCGCAATTCGTCGAGCTTGTCGCGGGTGTTGTGGTGCTGGCTGGTGGTCACCGGAACGCCTTCGCGGGCATAGTATTCGGCGTCCTCGAGGAGGCGGGAGAGCGTAAGCGAGCCGCCCCAACGGGCGCTCACGCCCAGCGCCGCCTGCCAGCCCGAGACCGCCCCCGCCACCGTCAACGCGGCCAGCGGGCCGCGCGCGGGAATGGTCCCGGCGCCGCGGTCCTTGTAGAAGGCGATGTCCGCCTTGGCCGCCGCCGGCCCGCAGGCGTCGATGCCGAGGGGCGCCCCGCGGCCGTCCCCGATGAGCCAGAAGTTGTCGCCGCCAAGGCCGTTCATGTGCGGATAGACAACGGCGATGGCCGCCGCCGCCGCGACCGTCGCCTCGATGGCGTTGCCGCCGTCGGCGAGCACGCGCAGCCCCGCCTGGGCCGCCAGGTGGTGCGGCGCGACGACCGCGCCGCGGGTCGCTCTCGGCGTGTGCAGCATGTCTAGTGGCCTGTATCAGCTAAATTGTACCCATACGACGGCGTTGCGAGGTTTCCGGCTAGGAGCGCGTCGCGCCTTGGTGTGCACGCACCACAAGCGGCGCGCGACGACGTCCGGAAGCCTCGCAACGCCGCCCTTCGGGTCGCTTTTCCCGTCCCCTCGGGGCGTCGGGAAGGCTTTCCGATGGGCCGCCATCGCCTGCGCCTTCCCTCCTGCCGAGGAAACGGGAAAAGCGATCGTATGGGTGCACTTTAGCTGATGCAGGCCACTAGGTCCCGGTTGTGCGGACGGCGCGCCGCCCGGTTGCGGCACGATGGGTAGCGCGTTCGCGCCCGCACCGCAAGGAAGCGTTGAACCCGCACGGTCCCAGCCCCGGTCCGGTCTCCCCGGCCCGGCCACCGGCCCCGGCATTTCCCCCTTGCGTCCCGCCCGCGATGCCGTAAGTTTTGGCACATCGCATTTCTCGTTCCCGTGGAGAACGCCATGGACGATCCGGCCGGGCCGGAGTCGAAACCGCGCAGGCCGGTCGACAGGGTGGCCGTGGGCCTTGGGATCGCGCTGCTGACGCTGGTCGCCGCGGCCCTGTATTTCACTCCCAAATTCGTCGACGACGAGCGCCAGCGGGAAATGCAGGCGTGGCAGATCCGCTTGGGAATAGTCGCCGACAGCCGCGCCGCCGCCGTCAACGAATGGGCGGACCGGAATTTCGCCGCCGTGCGCGAGTTGACGGAGAACGCCTCGCTCCAGCTTTACATGACCGAGCTCACCATGGGCGAAGGGGACAAGGCCCGGGTCACCGACGAGGCGGCGGAGGCCGGGTACCTGCGCAACCTGCTTACGGTTACGGCCAACCGCGCCGGCTTCACGCCCCCGCAGGCGGGCTGGGACGTGCGGGCAAACGTGGAACGGGTGGGCGTCGCCGGCATCGGCGTGTTCGACGCCAACGGCCGGTCCATCGTCGCCACCCCGGGAATGCCGCCGCTGGCGGGCCGCATCCGCGACGCCGTCGCCAAGGCGCTCGGCGGCGAACCGGCGTTGATCGACATCTACACCGGCGCCAGCAACCTGCCGACCATGGGCTTCGTGTTGCCCGTGTTCGCCGTTCAAGGCGAGACCGTGGGCGCCAAGGGCATCGGCGTCGTGGTCGGCATACGCGTCATCGGCCGGGACCTGTTCGAGCGCCTGGCGCAACCTGGAGAGATCGCCAAGACGGCCGAGACATACCTGGTCCGCTCCGCCGGCGCGGTGGTGGACTATCTTTCCCCCCTCGCCGACGGGACGCTGCCGCTGAAGCGGTCCCTGGCCCTCGACACGGCCGATCTGGCGGCGGCTTATGCGCTGGAAAGGCCCGGCGGCTTCGCCATCAGGAAAGACTATGCCGGGGACGAGGTGCTCGTCGTCTCCAGGTCCCTGGCCAGCCTGCCCTGGATGCTGGTGCGCAAGGTCTCCTGGGCCGAGGCCCTGGGCGAGACGGAAACGCGGCTGAGGACGATGTTCGGCGTTTTCGTGTTGCTCATTGTCGCCGTGACCGTGACCATCATCGCCGTGTGGCGCCACGGCACCGTTCTGCGCGAGAAGGAATCCACGGAGAGATTCCGCACCACGGCCGAGCGCCTCGAAACCCTGAACACGTTCTTGCGCGTCGTCACCGACAGCCAGCCCACCGTCATCGCCGCCGTCGACGGCGATGCCCGGTACACCTTCGCCAACGAGCCCGCCGCGAAAGAGGCCGGCATCGCCGTCGACGACATGGTGGGCAAGCCGCTCGCCGATGTCATCGGGCCGGTGAAGGCGAAGGCGCTTACCGAGATCAACCGCCGCGTGTTCGCCGCGGCCGAACGCGAATCGCACACCCAAAGGTTCGGGATCGACGACGAGGAGCGGGTGATCAAGTCGGAACACATTCCGTTGCCCGGCACCCGGGATCATCCGCCCGGCGTTTTGATGGTGCTGGACGACATCACCGAACTGACGCACGCGCGCCGGTGCAGCGAACAGAGGCTGCGTCAGCTCATCGGCACGCTGACCAGCGTGGTCGACCGCCGGGATCCCTTCTCGGCCCACCATTCCGCGCGGGTGGCGGAGGTCGCGCGCTGCATCGCCGAGGAAATGGGTGTGCCGGACGGGGAGGCGCAGACGGCCGAAATCGCCGGCACCCTGATGAACATCGGCAAAATCTTCATCCCGCCCGAGGTGCTGACCAAGACCGGGGAGCTCACGGCCGAAGAACGCACCCTGGTCGCCAACAGTTACATGGTCAGTGTCGATCTCCTGGACGGCGTGGATTTCGAGGGCCCGGTGGCGGAAACCATCCGCCAGATGCGCGAGGCCTGGGACGGGACCGGACCGCTGGGCAAAAAGGAAGAGGAAACCCTGCGCACGGCCCGCATCCTCGCCGTCGCCAATGTCTTTGTCGGCATGACGAGCCCGCGCGCCTACCGCGAGGCTTTGACCTTCGAAGACGCGTCCACCATCCTGCGCGAACGGTCGGGCGCCACATACGACCCCAAGCCGGTAGCCGCGCTCATCAATTTCCTGGAGAACCGGGGCGGTATGGAAAAGTGGGCGTCCTTCCGCGACGCCCCGGCGTAGACATCTTCCTAGGACCTTGAGATTCCAGGCCCCCCGGTGTGTTGCCCGGTGTGTTGCCCGGTGTGTTGGGTGTCGCTTCCGCCGCCGCGGCCGTCCTGGGAGTCGGCATCCCCGCCGGCGACCGGGAGACTGATGGTTATTTCCGCGCCGTCGTCCACATTCCGCGCCTCGAGCACCCCACCCATCTCGGTGACGATGCCATAGCTGATGGACAGCCCCAGTCCGGTCCCGTTGCCGACCTCCTTGGTGGTGAAGAACGGCTCGAAGATGCGCCCTATCACCGCCTCGGGGATCCCGCTGCCGGTGTCCCGGACGCGGATTCGCAACATGTCCGCGCTCGGGTCGTCCGAGACCTCCAGGTCGATGCGGCGCTCCGACGTCGCCCCGTCCTTGTCGCCGCCACGCAGCTCGATGGCGTCCCGCGCGTTGGTCAGCAGGTTCAGCACCACCTGCTCGAACTGGACGTCATGACCCGACACCTTGCGGCAGTGTTCCGGAATACGGGTGACGACCCGTATTTCCTTCAGGCGCAATTGTTCGCCCATGAGCGACAGCGCCCCCAGCACGGCCTCCCGCGGGTCGAAGACATGGGGTTTGCCGTCGTCCTTGCGGCCGAAGATCCGCATGTGGTCGATGATGGCCGCGGCCCTTCCCGCCTGCCGGCTGATGCGTTCGAACTTGCCGCGCAGGAACGGCACGTCTCCGGTGTCCGTGTCCACGGCGTCGATGGCGCTGTCGGCGGCCATGCGGATGATGTTGAGGGGCTGGTTGAGTTCGTGGGCGACGGCGGTCGCCATTTCACCCAGAGTCGCCAGCTTCGAGGCCTGGATGAGCTCGGCCTGGATACGGCGGCGTTCGGTGATGTCCTGGCCGACCCCGATGACGCCGAAAATCGTCCCATCGGCGTCCCTGCGGGCGGTGAAATTCACAAGAAGCACCGGCACCGTGCCGTCCTTGGCGCGCAACGACACCTCCGAGCTCGCCGGCTGCCGGCCGCGCAAGGCCTCGGCGACGCACGCGCGGACGTCTTCCCTGTCCTCCGCGACGACGAGATCGTCGACCAGATCGCGGCCAAGAACCTCGCCCCGTTCGCACCCGGTGACGCGGGCGGCGGTTTGATTCCACAGGTTCACCTTGCCCGAACCGTCGATGCCGAAAATGGGTGCGGTGTTGGTTTCAATCATCCGGGTGATCTCTTCGGCGATGCGCTCGCGCTCCGATATTTCGTGGCTCAGGCGCCCCACCATGGACTTGAAATTGCCGATCAGGGACTCGATCTCCACGAGCGGACTTTTGGGCCAGTCGACGGCCCGGCGGTGAAGGATCTTGTCGGGCAGGTCGGTCGTCACCCGCGCCAGGGACACCAGGGGCGCAACCAGCTTGCGCCGGAGCAGGGTGCCGAGAACCTGTGCCGCCAGGACGACGGCCAGGATGAAACCGAAATCGTAGGCGTAGCGGACGCGCAGGCCGTCCACGTAGGCGGCCGCGGGGACCCCCACCACGAGCCGCCACGCCCCGGCGTCGTCAAGGGCCGAGACCTTAAGAAACCGGGACCGGTGCCAGCGCGCCATTTTCGGGAGCCCGGCCTGCGGCGGCAGCCAGTGCAAGATTCCGTTCCCGTCGTCCACGGCCTCCAGGGTGCCGCCGCGCTTGAAGTCGAAGGCGGCCCCGGTCCCGGTCGCCGGATCGGTGCTGGCGATCACCCGGTCCGCGCCGTCGATCACGGTGATCTCGCGTTCGCCGTCCCCTTTGATCGCCCGCAGGAACGCATCGAAGTACTCCGGCGCCAGAACGGCCCGGACAATTCCGGACTCGCCGGCGGCGGTCGCAAGCCCGGTATGGGTGATGCCCGCGTCGCGGCCGAAGGGGACGGGCCCGCCGGCGGACCACAGCGAGGGCGTACCCGTTCCGGCCACCAGGCGCAGATGAATTCTTTGGCCGGGGCCGGCCGCCCCCGGCTCCGCGCCATCCCTTCGATAGAACGCGACCACGTCGCCGGCGCCATCGATCACCTCGATGCGGAGCGCCCCCGGAATTTGTCCTCCCAGCCGGGCGACGGCTTCCCTGAGGGCCTCCACCGGGACCTGCCGGCCGCCGAGGGTGGTCTCGACGAACATGGAAAGGTCGCCGAGGTGGCGCTGGTTCCAGGTGTCCAACTGCATTCTGATCAACGACGATTGGCTGGTCAGATCGTCAGCGACATGTTTCCGCATCTGCCGGAACTGGTCGCGGCCCGCCACCACGACCAACAGCAGCGCCGGAACGAGAACGAAGGCCACAAGCAGATTGACGAAGGTCCGTTGAAAGGAGACCGACGCGCGCTCGTCCACGACTCCGGCCCAGCGTCTGAATGGAAGATGGCTGAGCAGGAACCCGGCGACGACGGCATTGAAGAGTCCGTTGACGCTCTGCTTGAGCATGACCAGGACGACGGCGGTGCGGTCCATGTCCAAGGGGCCCGCGTACAACACCCAGATCAGCGGCAGGCCCAGGACCGCCCAGAACACCCCGTCCCGGAGCGCCAGGTCCTCGTCGCGGGCCGTCCACAGGCCGACGACCAGCGCCTCCACGGTAAACACCACGGCTCCGTAAGGGTGGCCCCACAAGACCATCGAATAGCCTGCCACCACCGCCGCCGCCGGTACGCCCCACGCCAGGGGGAAAATCCGCACCGCGAGCATGGCGGCGACGCCGCCGAACAGGAAATCGACGCCGAACAAAAAGGGCAGGCTGAAATGGTTGCCCGCCAGTCCCGCGCCCGTCAGGACAAGGAGAAACAGGGCCGGCCGCAGCGCCGCCAACGGTACCGCGGCCGGACGTTCAACCGCCGGGGCCATATCGTTTCCGGCGCCCGAGGGAGGGCTCATCGCGGCAAGGTGATGACGAATGTCGGCCCGGAGTCCGGTTGCGACTCCAGCCTGACCGCACCGCCCAACATCTGGATCAGACGGCGGGCGAGGGTATAACCGATGCCCAGGCGATCGGATGAGAGGTGGGGCAGGGTCTTGACGGAGTCCCCGCAACGGGGGCCGGCGTCTTCATCCGCGAGCGCCGTTGGCGCCCCGTGCAGGGTGATCCGAAACTGAACCTCCTGATCGAGGGCTTCCGCGCGGAGCGAGAGCGCCCCCCCCATGGGCGCAAGATTGATCCCGGATTCCAGGATGCGGGTCAGGGATTGCACGATGCGCCCATGGTCGCCGCAGATGTCCGGCAGGTCGTGCGGGATGTGCGTCTCCAGGCTGACGCCGGCGGCGGCGGCCCTGGGATTGGCGACGGAAAGCACGTCGGCCAGAATATCCTCCAGGGAGACCGCCGTTTTCGACAAGGTGATCTCGCCGCACATGGCGGCCATGAGGTCGCTCAATGTTTCGGTGAACACATGCGCCTCCCGCGCCGCCTGGGCCAAGTGTTCAAGGTAAAGATCGGCCCCGTCGATGGCCGCGATCCGTTCATCTTCCTCGAGCAGCGCCGTCATGCCGGAGATGGTCTCCACCACCGGGCTCAGTTCGTAGCGCACGCCCGGCAGGAAGATGGATTTTATGCACTCGTCCACGGAGGGCGACGGGTGGCTGGTCAGGAGCTCCTGCTTGACTGCCTCGACCTCGGCCAGAAGCTGCTTCACCTCTGCGGTCCGGCCGTCCAACTCTTCGCTCAGCATCACCCTGTACTGGTGGTCGAGGCGGCGCATGCAGATGGCCTTGTCCGCCTGTTGGACCGTACTCAACAGGTATTTGAGCGAAACCGGCTTGGTCAGAAAATCCACCGCGCCCATCTTCAGGGCCTCTACCGCCTGATCGATGCCGGCATGCCCGGTGAGTATGATGACCTCCAGGTCCCGCTGATCGGACCAGTACTCCCTGAGCCGCTTGGCCAGTTCCAGGCCGTCGATCCCGGGCATGCGGATGTCGGTCAGGACGATGGCGATCTCAGGGTCCTGCTTGATTTTCTCCAGCGCCTCTTGGCCGTCGAACGCGGTCTCGCATTGGAAACCCTTCTTGCGGAGAAACAGCGCAAGCTCCTCGACGATCTCGGGCTCGTCGTCGACGATGAGAAGGCGCCTCTCCTCCTGGAGCGCTTCGGCAAAGCGGTTGGAAATTGGCGGTGCGCTCGGGTTACTGTTTTGTCCGACGACGCCTTTCATTATTCTATTCCTCCTAATTCTTGTTGCTTGTCGGCGGACATCCGGCGTTGCCGGCACCGGAGCGTCATGGACGTCATCGCCCACGACCCGTCGCGAATGAACAAAGGAAAAAACCGTGAGACGCGGTAACCGGCGGCCCGCTGTTTATGTTCCGATGTCCACAAAAAAATATCTTTCGCACGCATTTCGCAAAACACGCCGTCTCGATTTGCGTGCTACTTTGTGCTCTCTCCCCGTGTTCCGGGCGACAAACTCCGTTGCGACCCTTCGTCTCGTTTTATTGCATAATTACTTCGTTCTACATCCCGGCCGCGCGACCCCAACGGACCGCCTGGCCTCCCACCTTATTCCCTGCGGCAGGGGGGGCGCGTTTTCGGCCGTCCGCCCGGCAACCGGGCCCGGCCCCGCCGCCCCCCAACAATAAGGTATATGGACGAGTACGAATTCAATCATTAGATGCGTTCTTTCGAGCCTGTTCCTGTGAAACTCCCGGACCAACCGTCCCGTGCTCCTGTCCTTGACGTTGGACACGCCGTTGAAGCCCGGACAGGTTTCTCCGGGGAATATCGAGGCGGCGAGTATCCCCCGTCACTGCGGTGCCCCGCCCGGCTCCCGACTCGGAGTTAAATGGGTCGGATCGGAGGTCGCAATTGGGCTTTGGTATAGTGCACCCCTATACACTCGTATACCTTGCAGTTTCGGCAAATTGCTTCCATTGTAAACGATAGGCGGGAAGCGGTTTTCGCGGGGCAGGCACTGAGAACAACGTACGCGCCGGCGTCGGGACAAACGGGAAACCTGTTTTCCCTATATATGTCATGTCCAAGTAAATGTGAGATATGAAATACCGTTAATCTAAGTCTCAGGGGTCCAGGATAAATTCCGGAGGGAGCGATGCGAATAGTATTCGCCGATGACCATAATCTCATACGCGAAAGTGTCAGTGCGTTATTGAAAAACATTTCCGGAGAGGTCGAGGTGCTCGAAGCCTCGAACTTCGATGAAGCCGTCGACAAGGCCTCCCTGGAACCCCTTCCCGACCTGATCATCCTCGATCTGTTTATGCCGGGAATGAATCACCTCAACGGGCTCGAAGCGATGGGGAGGCGCTTTCCCGGCATCCCCATCGTGATCCTCACGGGCGCCGTGGACCTGAAGGACGCCTACACCGCCCTGGAGCGGGGCGCCGCGGGATACATCCCCAAGACCATTGGCTGCCGAGCCATGCTCAACGCCCTCAGGCTGGTGCTGTCGGGCGAGAAATTCCTGCCCTCCATGCTGGTCGCCGAGGCCGAGCGCGTGGAGGCGGCGGGGGCTGAATCACCCGACGGCAGCATTCACAATCCCTCGCCCCTGGACAAATTGACGCGGCGGGAGCGCGAGGTTCTGGCCCTGTTGACCGGAGGGCATCCCAACAAGGAGATCGCCCGGCGGCTGGGCCTGCGCGAGATCACCGTCAAGGTGCATCTGAAGGGGGTGTACCGGAAGCTCGGCGTGGCCAACCGCACCCAGGCCGTCCGCACCGTCTTCGAGCTGGGGCTGAGCAGCGCGGCGCGGCGCCACCTTTCGTCCAGTGGCATGATACATGGCCTGAGTAAGGAACGCCCGGCGTTCTCGTTTCCGTCGGTGCGATAGGTCCGTCCACCCCGTCCGCAAACCGGTATCGCCTTTTTGGAACCCGGCACCGGAGCAACCCCGGGCCTGTCCCGCGGCCCGGCCCCCGCCTATTTCAGGCTCGCGTAATATTCCTTGAGGACGGCCACCACCTCGGGACGGCTGAACTCGGGCGGGATGTCCTCGCCGGCGGACAGCATCTCGCGCTGTCTGGTGCCCGAGATGAGCACCCGGTCCTCGGCCCCGTGCGGACACGTCCTCCCCGTCGCCATGCCGAGGCATTTGGTGCAGTAAAAGGTGATGTCGATCTTCAGCGCCTTGGTCTCCAGGGCCCCCTCCCAAAGGGTGTCGAAGATGTGCTGGGCGTCGAACGGGCCGTAGGTATCGCCGACCCCGGCATGGTCCCGCCCGACGATCAGGTGGGAGCATCCGAAGTTCTGGCGCAACAGGGCGTGGAGCAGGGCCTCGCGGGGACCCGCATAGCGCATCTCGATGGGATAGCCGGCCTGCACGGCGGTTCCGGGCACGAAGTAATTGTCGATCATGACATCGATGGCCTTTACCCGCACCGCGGCGGGGATGTCGCCGGGCTTGAGCTTGCCCAGCACCTGGTGGATGAAGACGCCGTCGGCGACCTCGATGGCGATCTTCGCCAGATATTCGTGGCTGCGGTGCATGGGGTTGCGGGTCTGCAGCGCGACCACGCGCGACCATCCCTTCTCGGCGAACAGGGTGCGGGATTCGGCCGGGCGCAGGAACAAGCGCGGGTACAGTTCCGGGCACACGCCCTCGCTGAGCGCCGTCACCGGACCGGCCAGGTTCACCGCGCCCTGCTCCATCACGGTCCGCACGCCGGGATGGTCGGTCGCCGTCGTGCCGTAGACCTCGCCGCACTCGAAGCGCTTGTCGATGGCATAGATTTCCCGCACCGTCATGATGGCCATGATCTCGCCCGAATCCCCATCGACGAGGGCCACCTCGTCGGCGACGGCGACGCCACAATCCTTTTCCGCCGAAAGGGTAATGGGGATGGGCCAGAACAGGCCGTCCGCCATCTTCATGTCCTGGCAGACGCCGCGCCAGTCCGCTTCCCCCATGAACCCCGTCAACGGCGTATAGGCGCCCATGGCCATCATGACGAGGTCCGAGGTTTCCCGGCTGGTCATCGGCACTTTTTTCAGCCCGTCGGCCCGCATCAGCGCCCCGTCGCGCCCCGCCGCACCGATCAGCAACGGCTCCAGTTCGCCGCCGCCATGCGGCCGAACCAATCTGGACAAGGAGTCCCCCATGAAACGATCTCCCTATGATCGACGTGTGACGGACATGTGAACGGGAACCGGCGGCCCCGGCCGGACTTGCCTACATGGACCTGTGGGCGCCGATCGAAGCCAGAAATTCTTTCTGGGAATCGGCGCGCAGCAGCGCCAGGGCGCAGCCCAGCGCCCGGTCCTTCTTCTCGCCCACCGCCGGACAATCGGCCTCTTTCACGGTCAGGCGGGTGTCCGGCTTCCTCACGGCGACCGCCGGCAGGGCGCCGGGCAGATCGGATTCCCGCTGGTGCTTGGACTTCTCGGCATCGGCACGGGTGAGGGTGATGTCGGGTTCGACGCCGCGCGCCTGGATGGCCCCCCCCGACGGCGCGTAATAGAGGGCCGTGGTCAGGCGCAGGCCGCCCTCCATGGGCAGGCGGGTGATGGTCTGCACCGATCCCTTGCCGAAGGAGCGTACGCCCATGACCGTGGCGCGGCCGTGGTCCTGGAGCGCGCTGGCGACGATCTCCGAGGCCGAGGCCGAGCCCCCGTTGATGAGCACGACCATGGGCACCCCGTTGGCCAGGTCCCCGTTTTTGGCTCTGTAGACGGTATCCTTGACGGCGCGGCCGCGCACGGCGACGATCTGGCCGTCTTCTAAGAAAGCGTCGGCCAGGAAAAGCGATTGATTAAGCAGCCCGCCGGGGTTGTTGCGCAGGTCCAGAACCAGCCCCTTCATGCGCGGGCCCAGTTCCTCGCGCAGGGCGTCCATGGCCTTCTCGACGCCATTCTCCACCCTCTCGCTGAAATTGACGACCTGGACATAGCCCACGGCGCCCTCGGCCCGCCAGCGCACGGAGCGGACCCTGATAATGGCCCGGGTGATGGTGAGATCGAAGGGCGCCTGTCCGCGCCGGCTCACGGTCAGGCGGACGTCCGTCCCCGGCGGGCCGCGCAATTTCTTGACCGCCCGCAAAATGTTCTTGGCCTTGATCGGTTCGCCGTCAACGTGGGTGATCAGGTCGCCGGACTTGAGCCCGGCGCGGAACGCCGGCGTATCCTCGATGGGGGACACCACCTTGACCATGCCGTTTTCCATGGTGACGACGATCCCGAGCCCCCCGAACTCGCCCTTGGTGGTGACTTGGATATCGCGCAGTTCGTCCGCGTTGAGGTACGCCGAATGGGGATCCAGCGCCGACATCATGGAATCCAGCGCCGTCTCCACCAATTCTCCCGCCGGCACGGCACCGGGTTCGGCGTTCAGATCGCGCACCCCTTTGATGGCGGCGTCGATGAGCTTGGCGTCCGCGACCTCGCGCACGTAGCTGAAGCGGACGCGTTTGAAGGCATCGCGAAACTGCTCGAACCGCCGGTGCTTGCCAGCGTCGGCCGCATAGGCGTCGTAGACCTCCCGGAAGCGCTCCAGTTCGCGGACCGCGTCCCGGGGAAGGGCGATATCTTGGCCTCTGAGGACGTTGAAAACGCGGCCGAGCGGCGAATCCTCGGTGCCGCACCCGATCAGCGACGGCGACATCGCCGCGCCCGCGGCAAGGAAAAAGGTCAGAATCAGCGCCGGGCGGAAACGCCTCCACCTATTCATATGCCATCGCCTTTGCCGTGGGACCGTCTCACCAAGGAAGGCCCATTGTACCGTATTTGCCGCACCGGCCGAAGCCCTTTCCCACCGGCCCCGGCCCGAGAAGGTGCCCGGCGCCGGCCAAAATATCAAGCAGGAGTTGGCCCTTCGGCGAGTCCGGCGGCGCCGGCGCCCACCCGGCGGGCGGGGCCGGCGACCGCGTCAGCCGGGAGGTCGGCGCCCCTGTCGCTGCCCCGCCGCCGGGCGCAGCTCGTAGGCCGTCCACAGGGCGGCCGTGAACAGGGCCAGGGCGCCCCCCTGGTGGGCCGCGGCAAGGGGCACCGGGACCACCAGCAGCAGGGTCGAAATGCCGAGCACCACCTGACCGGCCGCCGTCACCGCCAGGACGTCGAGGGCAACGCGCCCGCGCGGCGCCAGTCCGGCGTTGCGCGCGCGCAGCCAGAACACCCCGACGGCGGCGAGCAGCAACAGGGCAAACAGCCGGTGGGTGAACTGCACCGTGGCGATGTCCTCGAAAAAGTTGACGAGGAACGGATCCATGGCGAACAGGGCCGCGGGCACCAGTTCGCCGTCCATCAGGGGAAAGGTGTTGTAGGCGAACCCGGCGTCGAGCCCGGCGACGAGCCCGCCCGACAGCACGGTGACCAGGACCGACCCCGCCACCAGGTAGGCGAACCGCCCGAAGGCGGCGGGCCGGTGGCCGCCCTCCGGTCCGGGAAAGAGAAGCCCCAGCGCCACCCACAGCATATACCCGTAGATGACGAACGCCGCGCCCAGGTGGGCGGTCAGGCGGTACTGGCTGACGTCGGGGCGGTCCACAAGGCCGCTTTTCACCATGTACCAGCCGAGCAGTCCCTGGAGTGCGCCGAGGACGAACACGGGGACCAGTTTTGCGGCCAGCCGCCGGCCCACCCAGCCGCGGACCACGAAGACCGCGAACGGAATGAGGAAGGCGAAGCCGATGAGGCGGCCCCACAGCCGGTGCGCGTACTCCAGCCAGAAGATGGACTTGAACCCGCTCAGGGTCATGTCCGGGTTGAGGTCCTTGTACTCGGGAAAGCGCCGGTAGTTGCGGAAGGCCTCCTGCCATTCCGCCTCGGCCAGCGGCGGCAGCCACGCGGTAACCGGCTTCCACTCGACCATGGAAAGCCCGGCGTGGGTGAGACGGGTGACTCCCCCCAACACCACCATGGCGAAGACCATGGCGCAGAGGGCGAGAAGCCATGCCGCGATCACCTTGGG
>Ga0209997_10000411_pt1 | contig 14105 bp, 14 predicted proteins | sample CR04metaG_FD_182079 | JGI IMG/M metagenome (GOLD analysis project Ga0209997, IMG submission 182079) | Deep subsurface microbial communities from Mariana Trench to uncover new lineages of life (NeLLi) - CR04 metaG (SPAdes) (version 2) | ecosystem: Environmental > Aquatic > Marine > Ocean trench...
ATCTTCAAGTCCTTTACTACATACATAGCATCTAGATTCATTAGCAAGAGTATTTACAACGATTTTTGTTTTTAAGAAAACAAAGTCCTGATAAATTCTGGAAGGAATTTTTGTTTCAAGTAATTGATTCATGATATAACATGCTCAAGATCGCATATAAAAGTACCGTACTTTACGGTAATTAAAGGAGCCTGAGGAGCCCAAAATGGAGGGGCATAACTGGGCATTGGGACATCCCTCAGTTCCTATATGACTATAATGAAACTTGTTCAATTAAGAGCATGTTTGTGTCAGAAGAACAAACTGTGCCCTCTCTAACCTATAGAAATCTTAAATATAGAATATAGTTAGGATGACTGACATGGGTGGACATATTTGGACGCGATAATCCTAAAGTAATACCCCTAGAGTTAACTGGCACTCAATTTGAAATTTATAATAAATTATCACGGAATTATTCTCACTCATTTTTGTTTGAATCACTAACTGGTCCAGAAGAATTAGCAGAAACATCCATCATGGGTTTTGACCCAACAATTATTGTAAAAGGTTACTCAGATAAAGTAATTCTATTCTACAAAGATGGAACACAAAAAACTATCGCAACAGATGATCCACTGTCATCTATTAAACAATTACTTGAAACTACATCTGATCAATCTTATCGATATTTAGGCGGAGCAGTGGGAATCATCAATTATGATGCAGTTACATTGTGGGAAAAAGTTCCACAATCACATCCAGTGGATACTCCGTTAATGGAATTTGGAATATATGAGGATGGAATACTGTATGATACTAAACAAAAGAAATCATTTTATTTTTATTATGATGAAAATAGAATAGATCAGATTAAACTTTCTGAGAATAAATTTGAAAATTTCTATGTTTCAGAAATTTCTGTTGATATGAATGAAGCAAAATTCACAAAAATTGTTAATGATGCTAAAAAATACATCTATGACGGAGACATTTTTCAGGTAGTATTATCACGCAGATTTAATTTTGATGCTAGTGGAGATTATTTGAAAGTGTACAAAATATTACGTAGTATGAATCCATCTCCATATCTATATCACATGAAAATGGACGAAAAAACAATCATTGGTGCAAGTCCTGAAATGTTAATTCGAGTAACTGGAAATGTTGTAGAAACATTTCCAATTGCTGGTACAAGAAAAATTACAAATGATGAAACAAAAAATGATCAGTTGAAAAAAGAAATGCTCAATGATGAAAAAGAGCTTGCAGAACATACCATGCTAGTCGATTTAGGAAGAAATGATATTGGAAAAGTGTGTAAATATGGTTCCGTTCACGTAGTTGATTTAATGCAAGTGAAAAAATTCAGTCATGTTCAACACATGGTAACTCATGTGGTTGGTACTTTAGATGAAAAATACAATATGTATGATGCATTCAAGGCAGTATTTCCTGCGGGAACTGTATCAGGAGCTCCAAAAGTCAGAGCGATGGAAATTATTGATGAACAAGAGCTCCATTCACGAGGGCCATATGCAGGCGCAGTTGGGTATTTTTCTTTTAATGGATGTTGTGATTTTGCTATTGCTATTAGGAGTATATTTTTTGATGGAAAGAAAGGATTTGTTCAAGCAGGGGCAGGAATTGTATCTGATTCTATACCAGAAAACGAGCTAAAAGAAACTGAACACAAAGCAGGAGCTATGCTCTTAGCACTAAAAGAGGCTTCAAAATGAAATTTCTCATTATTGACAATTATGATTCATTTGTGTATAATTTAGCACAAATTTTAGGAGAGCTGGGGATAATTTGTGATGTTATACGTAATGATAAGATCTCAATTGATAAAATTAAGGAAAAAAATTATGACGCAATAATTATTTCTCCTGGACCTGGTACACCAGAAGATGAAAAATATTTTGGAATATGCAATAATGTAATTACAGAATTAGGGCCAACAATGCCAATACTTGGAGTTTGTTTAGGACATCAAGGCATCATACATTGCTTTGGCGGTAAAGTAGTTAATGCTGGAAAAGTACGTCATGGAAAAACAAGTCCAATTAAACATTATGATGATACACTATTCAAAAATGTGAAAAATCCATTTCAAGCTACGAGATATCACTCACTAGTTGGCGACAAGACAATAATTCCTGATACATTAAAAATTACTGCAATGGCAGAAGACGATGGAGAGATAATGGGAATTAGTCACAAAAAATATCTTATTGAAGGGGTACAATTTCATCCGGAATCTATTATGACACCAGACGGGAAAAAAATTCTGGAAAATTTTGTTAGTATGGTGAAAAACAAATGATTGATGATGTATTATCTAAACTAAAAGTAGGAAAGAATCTTTCTTATGATGAAACAAGTGATTCAATGGAAAGTATTTTGAGTGGAAATATTTCTGATGAAGATGCAGGAAACTTTTTGAAATATTTAAGAGAAAAAGGCGAAACAGATGATGAATTACTTGGAATGTTAGATAAAATGCAATCCTTTTCAGTACATATATCACCAAAGCGAATAGGTACAATCATCGATGTATGTGGAACAGGTGGAGATAATCTACAAACTTTTAACATATCTACTACAGCTTCCTTTGTGATTGCAGCAGCAGGGGGAATTGTTGCTAAACACGGAAATCGTTCAGTATCAGGAGTGTCAGGAAGTGCAGATATTTTTGAGTATTTTGGCTATGATTTAGGTGCGTCCCAAGAAAGAGTAACTGAAATTATTGATAAATTTGGGATTGGTTTTATGTTTGCCCCAAAATTCCATCCGGCAATGAAAAATGTAGCAAATGCCAGAAAAATGATAGGAGGTAGAACTGCATTTAATCTGTTAGGTCCATTAAGCAATCCCGCTCAAGTAAAAAATCAACTAATAGGAGTATATGACGACAAATTTTTAGAACGACTAGCATTATTATTAAAAAAACGTGGTTCTGAAAACATTATGACTGTTAGATCACAAGATGGACTAGATGAACTATCAACAACATCAAAAAACAAAGTATATTTTTTAAAAGACAATTCAATAAATAAAATGATAATTGATCCTCAAAAACTTGGGTTAACAAAACCAAAAATAAAAGACATTCAAGTCACAACAAAAGATGAAGCAGTTAATGCATTTGTATCTGTTCTAAATAATTCTGCAAACAAAGCTATGATTGAGATTACTGCATTAAATGCTGCAGGAGGCCTTGTTGTTGCAAATGTTGCAAATGATTTCAAAAGTGGATTAGAAATTGCATTAGAGACAATAAAGAGTGGAATGTCTTTTAGTTTATTTGAAGACTTTGTTCGTTACTGTGGTAATGTAAAAAAATTAAAGGAGTTTGAATGAACACGGAAGGAATTCTTAAGAAACTATTTGAAAATTCAAAGACTGCAATAAATGATGGAATTTATAATATTGAAGAATCATTATCTAATTCAGGCAAAGATCTAATTGAATTAATTAATGAAAATCTACATGCCTCACTAATCACTGAAATAAAATTTTCGTCTCCGTCATTAGGCGAAATTAAAAAAATTTCAGACCCGGTAGTTATCGCAAAATCAATGATTAATGGAGGTGCAAAAGCATTATCAATACTTACTCAACCATATTTATTTTCAGGATCACCAGATTTTTTTATTAGAATTAGAAAAGAAGTCAATGTCCCATTATTGATGAAGGATATTATAATAGATAAAATTCAAATCGATGCAGCTAAAAAAATTGGTGCAGATTATATTTTACTTATTCAATCATTATTTGACCAAGGTTTTATGAAAGAAATTGATGAATTTATTAATTATAGTCACAAAAATGGCCTAAAAATATTACTCGAGTCTTATACAAAAGATGAATTTCAAAATTCATTAAAAACTGATGCAGATATCCTAGGGATAAATAACAGGAATTTAGATACACTAGAGCTTGATATCAACAATACAAAAAAAATTCTAGAGAATTTTGATAAATCGAAAATTATAATATCTGAAAGCGGTATTGAAACCCCAGAAGATATTCGTTTACTTCATAATTCTGGAGCAAGTGCTTTTCTTGTTGGCTCAAGCATAATGAAAAGCGATAATATCAAAGAGCATGTCAGTCAATTGGTGAATGCAATATGAAAACAAGGTTCCCAAAACAGGGCAGGTTTGGAGAGTTTGGTGGAAGATACATTCCCGAAACACTTGTACCTGCAATAGAGGAGCTTGAAGAAAATTATCAAAAATTCAAAGATGATAAAAATTTCAAAAAGGAACTAGAGTATTATCTCAAGTATTTTGCTGGAAGACCAACTCCATTGTACTTTGCAAAAAACCTTACAGAAAAAATTGGAGGAGCTAAAATCTATCTAAAAAGAGAGGATTTACTTCATGGAGGAGCACACAAGATTAACAATACACTAGGTCAAGCGCTTCTTGCAAAAAAAATGAAAAAGAAACGCGTCATTGCTGAAACAGGTGCAGGCCAACATGGAGTTGCAACTGCAATGGCATGTTCATGTCTTGGAATTAAATCTGAAGTCTATATGGGATACAAGGACACTATTCGTCAAAAACTAAATGTTTTTAGAATGAATCTTTTAGGTTCAGAAGTTCATTCAGTAAAATCAGGTTCTCAAACACTAAAAGATGCAATTAATGAAGCAATCAGGGACTGGATTACAAATGTAGATACTACTTACTATCTATTAGGTTCTGTAGTAGGACCACATCCATATCCAGTTATGGTTCGTGACTTTCAATCAGTAATTGGTGAAGAGGTAAAAAAACAAATGAAAAAAATTAACAACAAGATTCCTGATACACTTATTGCATGTGTTGGAGGAGGATCAAATGCAATTGGAACGTTTTATCCATTTCTAGATGACAATACAGAAATTATTGGTGTTGAAGCAGCAGGCCATGGATTAAAAACGAATATGCACTCAGCCACACTTAGTGCAGGCACCAAAGGAGTGTTACACGGAATGATGACATATCTATTACAAGATAATGAAGGGCAGATTAGAGAAACGCATAGCATTTCTGCAGGATTAGACTATCCAGGAGTAGGTCCAGAACACTCGCATCTTAAAGACATTGGCAGAGTAAAATATCATAGTGCTACAGACAGTGAAGTAATTGATGCATTTTTGTTATTAACTAGAACTGAAGGAATTATCCCAGCACTAGAATCTGCACATGCTATTGCAGAAGTCATTAAACTTGCAAAAAAGAAACCAAAATCAGAAACAATTGTTGTTACCTTGTCTGGACGGGGAGACAAAGATGTAGAAGTTGTTGAGGAGTATATGAAAAAACATGTCAAGAATAAAAAATAAATTTTTAGAGCTTAAACAAAAAAATGAAAAAGCTCTCATTGCATACATTATGGTTGGATATCCAAATGAAAAATCTACAATATCTGCAATAAATGGATTAATTAAAGGAGGAGCAGACATTATAGAACTTGGTTTTCCATTTTCAGATCCTATTGCAGACGGCCCTGTGATTCAAAATGCAAGTAACATATCATTAAACAATGGAATAAAAATTGAGAAATTTTTTCAAATAATAAAAAAGATCAGAAAAGAAACTGATATTCCATTAGTATTGATGACTTATACTAACATACTTTACAAAATAGGGTATCAAAAGTTCATGCAAAAAGCAAAAAATGCAGGAATTGATGGATTTATCTTACCTGATATGTCAATAGAAGAATCAAAAAACTATGTGAACGCAGCAAGAAAAAGTAAACTAGATACCATTTTCTTAATTTCACCTAATACAAGTACAAACCGTATCAAAAAGATACTCAAGGTTACCTCCGGATTTTTGTATCTAGTGTCAATGTATGGAACAACTGGAATGCAAACAAAAATTCAAAAATATACAATTGACGCAATCAAAAAAACTAAAAGAGTTGTTAATAAGAAAAAACCCATTGGAATAGGTTTTGGCGTAAATACGCCTCAAGACGCTAAGAAATTTTTATCCCTTGGCGTTGATGCAGTAATTGTTGGCAGTGCATTTTTACGTTTAATCGAAAAAACTCCAGCAAAAAAAATTGAAGCAAAAATCACCAATTTTACGAGGAGTTTGAAGAATACCACCAGATAATGTGACGAATAAATATGGGATTTGTAGTTACCATATGTGCAGACGAAATTTATCTTCATAACGGGGGGAGTGATGTCAGGCCTTGGAAAAGGTGTTGTTTCATCATCTATTGCAAAACTACTTCAGCTTTCAAACCAAAAGGTATCTTGTGTAAAAATAGATCCATATCTGAATTTTGATGCCGGAACAATGAATCCTGTTGCTCATGGGGAGGTCTTTGTCACAGATGATGGTGGCGAGTGTGATATGGATATAGGCAACTATGAAAGATTCCTAAATCAAGATATTCCAAAATCACATAATATCACCACTGCGCAAATTTATTCCAAAGTAATCGAGTCGGAGAGAAAAGGGGAATATCTTGGAGCATGCGTGCAAATAATTCCTCATATTACTGATGAAATAAAAAAGAGAATTCGAAGCATTGCAGAAGATGAAAAACTTGATATTTTGATTGTAGAATGTGGGGGAACCGTCGGAGATATCGAAAGCCTACCGTTTCTTGAAGCATTAAGACAAATTAGATCAGAAGACGGTCCTGAAAATGTCCTTTTTGTTCATGTTACATTGGCACCATCGCTTGATGTTGTTGGAGAGCAGAAAACTAAACCTACACAACATAGTGTTCAAGAATTAAGAAGGATTGGTATTCAACCAGATTTACTTTCGGTTCGCTGTACGATTCCATTATTAGAAAAAACCAAGAAAAAGATTTCAATGTTTACTAATGTTTTAATTCAGGATGTTTTTTCTTGTCATGATGTGGATAATATTTTTCTAATACCACAAATTTTGAATGATCAAGGAATTGTAGATATAATTTTTAAAAAATTTAGAATGATTGGATTAGTTAATGCATCAGAAAACTGGGACAGATGGAATAAGATAGTTAATTCAATAAAAAAATACGAAGATACAATAAAAATTGCGATGGTTGGCAAGTATGTTACATTAGCTGATAGCTATGTTAGTGTAAATCATTCACTAAAACATGCAGCAGCTACTATTGGCAAAAATGTATCAATAGAATTGATTGATTCAGAAAACCTAAATGGAGATATGACAAAATTAGGAGGTTTTGATGGAATATTGGTTCCGGGGGGATTTGGAACAAGGGGTTCAGAAGGAATAATTAAAACTGCAAACTTTGCACGTGAAAAAAACGTACCATATCTGGGAATATGTTTTGGATTTCAATTAGCTGCAGTAGAATTTGGAAGAAATGTTTGTGGTCTAGATAATGCTAATTCAGCCGAAATTGAACCTAAAACTCCAAATCCTGTAATTGACTTGTTGCCTGAACAAAAAGATGTTGATAATATGGGAGGATCGTTACGATTAGGTGCAAACGATATCATCATAAAAGACAACTCATTGGCACAAAAAATCTACAATAGTAGTGTGATTTCAAAACGACATAGACATAGATTTGAATTTAACAAACAATACATTGACAAATTTATTGAAAAAGGGATGGTTTTTTCTGGAGAAAGTGATAATGGTAAAAGAATGGAGATACTAGAAATACCATCACACAAATTCTTTTTTGCTGTTCAATTTCATCCAGAATTCAATAGCAGACCTGGATTTCCAGAAGATGCGTTTAAAGCATTTTTAGAAGCAGCCGCTAATTAAGCTAATTTAGAAATTTCATAGATTTTTTGTCTTGCATCTCGAATTGAAACTTTTTTCTTTAGGTATCCCTTTCCTAATAAGTGACTTAATGCCAATCTTACTGTTCTATCTGGAAGCATAGTTTTTGTTCCAAGTTCTTTTTGTGTCATAGCCCCTTCGTACTCTAGAATTTTCAATAGTAATTTTGAGCTAGGGGGCATTTTTAGGAGATCTTCTGCAAGATGTACCTTTTTTGTTAGAGCAGATATTGCAGTAGAATCCATTTTCATTCTGATAATTTTTACAGGGTCATATTTTGTGCATTCTAGAATTTTATCTACTTTGTATCTATCAATACCATCAAGAACTACTTCGCAATGTAATCTTGCAGAAATATCATCAATCTCAATTAAACTCTCATTGGAAACGATCAATGGACGCCTTGTTACATTTAAAGAATTTACAGATATGATTCCAAAAACTGGAGATTCTTGAAAAATAACTGGACCTCCTGCAGACATCGAATATGCTGATGAACCAATTGGGGTAGATATAATCACACCATCACTACTATCATGCCATACTTCTTCATCATTTACTCTCAAAGTATACTCCATCAATGTAGCACTCTTTGAAGTAAATACTGCGACATCATTTAGAACTGGATACACGCTTTTTCCATCAATTTTTACTCCAATTCGAGGAACATCTTCAATTTTATATTTTTTATTTTTTAATCGATTAATGTAAGACGAAAATTCTTTAAGATCTATCTGAGCTAAAAATCCGCTTGATTCAGATTCACTAATACCTAAAACTGGAATATCTGAATCATAACTTCCATGAAAATAATTTCTGACTCCTCGGTCTCCACCTAATACAATAATGCAATCAGCCAATTTAGATTTAGCATGAGAACTAATATGAAAAGAATCAATTCCCATGTTAGCAAGATCATGTTTAATGGATTTAGCCGCAGAGTCAGCTACACCTGCATCAAAGATGCCAATTTGCATAAAGCAATTATTATATCTTGTATAATAAAAACTAGACTTGTTTGAATTTTACTAGATTATAGAAATAGGCCGCATTAGTCTCTGTAGCTCCTTTTGCAGGTACTTTATCTAACCCAAATTTTTTGGATTCAATAGCAGCTTGTGCTGCACCACCTGCAAAACAGAGCGCCCAAAAAAAATCCTTTTCTTTTAACATTGTACAACAAAATGTTGAGCAAAAAATATCCCCAATTCCAGTAGTATCAAATAATTTTAAGTTAGGCAGAGTAATAGAATATAATTTATCATTAACAAGTAGAGAAATTTCTCGTTTGTTAATAAAAATGACATTTTCAACACCTCGTTTTTGAAGTTTTTTCATTGCTTCAATTCCAGTTTCGTTTGTGAGACAATAAAGTTCATCATGATTTACCTTGATTGCAGAAATTTTTGATAGATCAATATCTGTTTTTTCTAAAATAATTTTTTTTTCAGAATTTATTTGTCTTATAAAACCTTGTGGATCTATTAATATGAAATCAGAATCATTTTTGATCTTTTTATAAACATCATTAGAAATCTCATGGTATACTGGACTGATAATTACACCGTCTGCATTAATTTGAGAATATTCTATTGACTCACAAACATTTTGAAGGTATAAAATTCGATCAGAACCATTAATTGTAATTTTAAATCTAGTAGTAGATTGTTCAGATAATGAATTTTCAAAATCAATATTTTTACTTAGCAGAAGATCTTTTGGAAAATCATTTCCAAATTTTGTATATAATATAGTATTAAACTTTAGATTTTTAGCAGTAATGCTACAATAACATGCTGGTCCACCAATCTGTTCATTAGATATATTTCCTATCTGGATAGTATCAATTACGCAGTGAGAAAATATAGCTACTCTCATTTCTTATTAAATATTTGATGATGATAATTACTTTTCTTTTATTTTTTTATGGCAGTCAGCACAGAGTATCTTTCCTTTGATCATGACTAGCTCAACATTTGAAGTCAAACAAGAATGACATAGTCCTTTCATATTTTAATTAGTATTATCTTCTTTAAATTATTTAGATAGAATCAGATTTTTGGTAGAATATTTTAGGAAATAATCCCAAAATAATTTCTACCAAAGGGTTATGGTCGGTTCAGACGGAATTTAGAAAAACATGTGTTCTCCCACGTTCCTATCAAATTCTTATTTGTGGTATTTGAATAAAAGATTCGCGTAGAAATTATCAGTGCTAAAACAAGAGCATATTAGTAAGAAAATGAATGAAATATTATGACATTAAAGCGAGCAAGCAGAGGTCGTAGAAAAGGAGGAAAAGGATCATCAGATCGAATACAATGTATCAATTGTGGTGCAACTGTACCTAAAGACAAAGCAAAAAAAGTTACCTCCAGACTTAATCTAGTAGAACATACACTTGCAAAAGAGCTTCGTGCACAAGGTGCCTATATAGCATCTCCCACAGTCCTAAAATGGTATTGTATATCATGTGCAATACATTTCAAGATTTTAAAAATAAGATCAGCATCAAAAAGAAGAGAACGAGGAAGACTACGTTAGTGTTTTCTACTAACACAGTAAATTGGATACATAAACTTCATTCCAACTGAGTATGAATTTATCATTTGGTAACTGTAACTATCTAGTTTTTTTGCAGTTCTATACAAATCGCTTCCTATTACTATGGAATTTTTTGGAGCCCCATGATTGATTTTTGTACACATATTTACTGGGGTTCCAAAAACGTCAATATTTGATGACCCGTTGATTTTCATAATACTAACTTCGCCATAATCTGCACTTATACGATAATTTAGTGAAGGTAACTTTTCTTTTTTTAAAATTTTATTAATAGTTTCATGTTCTTCAATCATACTCAAACCGCATTCTAAACAATTTTTAAAATCATAGCTCTTTGATGATTTTGAAGAATCAGGAAAATAAAATAATAGACTATCACCAATATTTTTAATTACAAAACCTCCAAATTTTTCAACAATTTGTGCCATGGAATTTAAAAAAACTTCGTAATATTTTGATAATTTGTGCTGAGTAAGAGATGCTGAAATTTGTGTTGAATTTACAATATCCACTAGACCTACACAATAGCTTTGAGAGGTTTCTAAAAAATTTACCACGTAGTGAGGTGTTTCTGGATTATTCTTCACTTTATTTATCACAGTACTCATATGAATACTAAGAGATTTTTCAGTATCAACCATAGTAAAAATTCATAGAATATTACTATATGAATACGCTGTTCAAAATTTTGCACATAAAGTTGGTTAAATCATATTTATTCATATCAGATCGTTTAGATTTGTAAGTTTAGAAAATGAAATTATGTATGTAGTTGTTTAGATGTAACAACAATTCTTTGAATTAGAGTAATTCCAGCAATTATTATAACAATCATTACGGCATAGTCCATAAATCCAATCATGCCTATAATTGCAATCACAAGCAATCTTTCCGCTCGTTCCCCAATTCCAATTCCTTCAAGTTTAATTCCAAATGATTCAGCTCTGGCTCGAGCATAACTTACTAGTAAAGATAACGTGATAGCTAATAATACTAAATAGGGTTCTGCATATCCACCAATTAAAATGCCAAGAAAAATTGCAACTTCTGCAATTTTGTCAAAAACAGAATCAAGAAATGCCCCTTGTTTTGAGGTTTTGTTTGTGACTCTAGCTACTTGACCGTCTACTATATCAAAAAATCCTGATACAAGTAAAAACATACCTCCAATGATTAAAGCAAATTCAATGTTTAGTCCATAAGCAATTGCTGATGCAAATGCAAATACAATTCCTATTCCAGTCCAAAAATTTGGAGAGAGACCTGTTGATGCAAATCCATTACCCATTTTTTCTAGAAACGGTTGTAATGAATCTCTTAAGTTGTTTAACACGTAATCCCCCTAATTTTCATATATATAAAAAAATTCATAACGTTTTATTTTTATGCTTCAATTTAGGCATGGCTTCTTGTAGATTTTTTTGGACATACAATTCTCTATAACATTATACATGAAAAATTACCTATGGTCATAACTACACATATGATTAATCAAATATTTCTAGAGTCACAAAAAAAAGTAAAAAATATCAAAGTGCCTAACAATCACGACTCCACTTTGATTAAATCGTTTTTAAAAGATTCTAGCAAGTTTAAAAATACTGAAAAAAAAATTATTTCTTCAAGTTCATAGCTATTAGTGCAGACATTAGTCTTGCAGCCATAGATGAGGTGGCACCATTATCAAATGTTGGACATAATTCGACAATGTCTGCACCTGTAATGTTTTGTTCCTCTAGTGAACCAATCATTTCATATAATTCTCTGGAGGTTATTCCAACGGCTTCAGGATTTCCAACACCGGGTGCAAATGCAGGGTCTAAAACATCCAAATCTATACTTACATACAATTTGTCAAATACTGATACTGCATCTTTGACTAGCTTTGGAGCATTACCGTGTCGAATATCCCAATCAGAAATGGCCTTAATTTTATACTCTTCTTTAAACGCTAACTCTTCTTTAACATAAGATCTTGCACCAACATGAATAATTTTGTCAGATCCTTTTTTTTCAATAATTCGTCGAAGATATGCAGCGTGACTAAGTTTAATGTCAGCATATTCATCACGAAGATCATAATGTGCATCAAAAACAATGTATCCAGTTTCTTTGGGAAAATTAGGATAAGTCCCAAGAGTGATTAAATGCTCACCGCCTAGAGCGATAATTTGCTTTTCTCTTTTGATGAGTTCAGATGTAATTTTAGAAATCATATCTAACATTTCTTGTGCTACAACTGTATGTTTTGTATTTCCTAAATCTTCAATTTTTACCGATTCTAAATCAACAGAAAATTGTGGCATAAAAATTTCTATGTTGTTAAATGCGTCTCTAATTGCATCAGGTCCAAATCTTGTTCCAGGTCTATAAGAGTGAGTTGAATCAAATGGAATTCCATACAAAATCGTTGATGATTCACCCTCTTCGTTGGAATTAGTAATCAGAGGGCTCTTATTCATATACAAATCAAGAAAGCTCATATCCAATCACAAGCTAGTAAAAAATATACCCTGTAATAAATTCAAAGTGGTTTAATTATCAGAGAGGTTCAGAAAGTCCTTCCCCATCCCACGTTTCTTGAGCAGTTTTTTTAATCATTTTTTTCTGCCATCTTAATTTAGCATTTTCAACTTGACTAATCATCGCACTTATTCTAAATGGTTTTTGCATCAATTCGATTTTTTCACCTATTTTACGGACTCCTTTCATCATGTCTTTAACATGACCTGTAACAAATAGAATTCTTTGTTTGGGATTCATCTCTATAATCTCTTTTGCTACATCAGTTCCTGCCATTCTTGGCATTTTATGATCTAAAATCACTAGATCATAAAGAGATGTTTTTTTCTTATCATCTCCACGAAGTTTGAAATCATCAGTATATTGATAGAGACATTTTAAACCATTTTCGGTAATTATTACCATATGTCCTCTTTTTTCTAATGTTTTTTTGTATACCAAGGCTACAGATCTACTATCTTCTGCTACTAGTATTTTCATTCCCATTTAATTTCTAAATTAAAATAAATCCAAATGAATTTCTACATTAGTGTGTTTGATTTGAACGCACCTAAAATAAAATCTAGACCATTATTTGTGGCCGTATAGAAACGAAGCGATTCGAGTTTAGATGCGAAAATGGTTTATTTTTAATTTGTTCGTGAATTTTGCTTATAAAATCATCAAAAGATATTTGTTTTAGTTCACCAGTTTCTCTATCTCGAACATTAACATCCTTTGAATTGACTTCCTTTTCACCAATTACCAAAATATATCGTATCCATTCAGTTTCAGCTTCTCTAATTCTTTTTCCAATACTTTCATTTCTATCATCAACGTCCACTCTAATCTTTGAGTCAGTAATTTTATCAGCCAAGTTCTTACAGAACTGTAGAAATTCTGGCTTTATTGGAATTAGTCTTACTTGAGTTGGTGAAAGCCATAAAGGCAAATGAGCCTTCTTTCCTTCTTTAGAATCCTTTGCAGCCTTTTCAAGAAGAGCAAAAATAACTCTCTCAATTGCACCGCTAGGAGAATTATGTAAAATAATTGGGTATTGTGGCTTGTTTTGTTCATCAAAGAATTCTATATTGTATCTTTTCCCATTCTCTACATCAATCTGATCAGTTGATAATGCTGAAGCTTTACCTTGACTATCTATGTAATTAAATTCCCATTTTAGTACAAAATAGAAGAATTGTTCTTTCCACATTTCTATTAGAACTGGCTTGCCAATTTTTTTGACGGTTTCTTCAATGAGTTGTTTGTTTTCATTATAAAATTCCT
>Ga0209997_10000413_pt1 | contig 14101 bp, 14 predicted proteins | sample CR04metaG_FD_182079 | JGI IMG/M metagenome (GOLD analysis project Ga0209997, IMG submission 182079) | Deep subsurface microbial communities from Mariana Trench to uncover new lineages of life (NeLLi) - CR04 metaG (SPAdes) (version 2) | ecosystem: Environmental > Aquatic > Marine > Ocean trench...
CCCATAATTCCCGTCATCCAGACACACCTCTCCCATCGTTTTCACCTCGCCGTCGAGTTCCTCGGCCTACGCCGGAACGGGTCTTCGTCGCAGGTCATCAATCAGGCCCAGGATTTTCCGGAACACGTTCCTCGGCACCGCCACCTCAGCCAATTGGACCGTGACGTATCGACCGTGCCGGATCACCTTGGCGCCGATCTTGATCAGCTTGCCCCGGGGTGTCGTCAGCGACCACGTTTGTGAGAAGGGCCGAATGTCTCCTTCGGGTCATGTGTGGACGGCTCCCTGTTGGCAAGCCCGGCGGTTCGCCGGGTTCGTTACGGTTGACCCGTGTGGACCCGTGAGCGGACATCGCCACTCGCAACACCGGTTAATGAGTCCATGCCCTAGCCGCTGAGCACCGAACAGCGCTGGATGGAGCGCTCGGCGACCATGTGGTCGGTGGCGTCGCGGAACTTCTTGTAATGGGGGGTTTCGCGGTGGGCGTCGAGGGAGGCCGCCTCGGTGTATTCCTCGTAGAAGAACAGCGTGTCCGCGTCGTCCTCGGAGACCAGAACGTCGAAACGGTGGCAATCGGGCTCGTCGCGCCGCGCCGCCCGGGCGTTCTCCAGGACGTGCGCCCGGAAATCGTCGGCGGTCCCGGGTTTCAGCTTGACGGTCACGATGATGGCGAAGTGGTTCACGATGTCCTCCCGTGGCGGCGGCCCGGCGGGCCTAAGGGCCGGCGGACCGGAGATGTTCAGAGATGTATGGACAACCTTACCCCGATTTTTAAGTATGCGGACCCTGACATTTCATTGGGGAGGAACGAATATCATGGGGACGGACACGAAGATCCTGCGCACGGCGGACATCTGCGACGACCACGGGGACGCCGTTTCCGTGTGCGAGCTTTCCTTCAATGATTACGCCGCCCACAACCATTTCCACGGCGAAATCGTGACCTTCAACACGTTCGAGGACAACAAGGGGGTGCGCGACGTGCTCGACAGGGGCGGCCGGGGCAAGGTGCTGGTCATCGACGGCCGCGGCTCTCCGCGCCGGGCGCTGTGCGGCGGCAACATCGCCGCGCAGGCCCAGAAGAGCGGCTGGGAGGGGATCGTGATCAACGGCCGCATCCGGGACGCACACGAATTCGCCGACCTGGATTTCGGCGTCAAGGCGACGGGCACGACGCCCAGGCGCCCCAACCACGGCAGCATCGGCAAGGCCGACGTTCCGGTGACCTTCGGCGGCGTCACCTTCCGCCCCGGTGAATACCTGTATGCCGACGGCGACGGCGTCATCGTCTCCGGGGCCCCCGTCCATGACTGAGGCGGCGGACGAATTCCAGACGCTGCACGAGATCATCCAGCAGGCCCGCAAAAATCTTTCCCGCGACGTATGGGACTACGTGGTCGGCGGCGCGGAGACCGAGACCACCCTGAAGCGCAACAGAACGGCGCTGGATTCCATCGCCTTCCGGCCCCGTGTGCTGCGGGACATGTCCGCCGTCGACTGCTCGTCCACCTTCCTGGGCGACAGGTTGCGCATTCCGGTCATGCTGGCGCCCATCGGCTCGCTCGAGGCCGTGGAACCGGGCGGTGGCATGACGGTGGCCAAGGCGGCCGGGGAATTCGGCGTCGCCACCATGCTCAGTTCCGTGTGCAAGCCCGGCCTGGAGGAGGTCGCCGCCGCCTCCGACGGTCCGCTGATCTACAACCTGTATGTGCGCGGGGACGCGGACTGGGTCGCCGATCACGTACGCCGTGCCGTGGACGCCGGCTGCCAGGCCTTTTCGGTGACCGTGGACTCGGCCATCTACAGCCGCCGCGAACGGGACATCGCCAAACGCTACAAGAGCCCCTCGGTCCGCCGCGCCACCGGCATGGAATTTCAGGCCGGGTTCACCTGGGACGACGTGAAACGGATCCGGGACGCCATCGATATCCCCATGATCCTGAAAGGCATCGCCACCGCCGAGGACGCGGCGATCGCGTGCGAGCATGGCATCGACGTGATCTACGTGTCCAACCACGGCGGCCGGCAGTTGGATCATGGCCTGGGCGCGATCGAGATCCTGCCCGAGGTGGTCCGCGAGGCGGGCGCCAAGGCCGCGGTCGTGGTGGACGGCGGTTTCATGCGCGGCACCGACATCGTCAAGGCGATTGTCCTGGGCGCCGATGCGGTGGGCATCGGCAGGCTGCAGTGCTTCGGCGTGGCGGCGGCGGGCCAGGCCGGGCTGGTGCGCGTCCTCGAACTCCTGGAGACCGAGATCAGGGCCTGCCTCGCACTCCTTGGCGCCGACACCTTCGACGCCCTCGACGACTCCTGCCTGCGCCCGGCGCAACCGGTGGACAAGGCCCATGGCCTGAGCGCGTTTCCCCTGCTCGACGAGGGATACTGACGCGGCCTCCCCCTCACGTCTTGGCGCCGCCGCGCACGAAATCGTAAATCCGGGTGAAGTCGCTTCCCGGCATGGCCGCATCGGCCCGCCGCCACAGCTCGGTGACCGCCGCGCCGACGGCGGCCGGCGTGTCCTGGGCGCGGACGGTCTCCAGGTAGAGGCGCAGGTCCTTGGCCATGAGCGCCATCTGGAAGCCCGCGTCATAGGTGCCGGTCTGGATGCGGTTGGGGAACTTGTCGCTGGTCGCGGTGTTGCGCCCGGTGGAAACGTTGACCACGTCGAGCATGGTCTGCAACCGGAGGCCCTGGGCGAGCCCGAAGGCCATCGCCTCGGACGTCGCCGCCATCGCGGTGGCGGACAGGAAGTTGTTGATCAGCTTCATGGCCTGCCCCTGGCCGGCCCTGTCCCCCACATGGAGCGGGTTCCCGGCTATCGCCTCGAGGACGGCGCGGTGGCTTTCCAGCAGCGCCGCGGGACCCGCCCACATCACCGTCACCGTGCCCGCCCGCGCCCCGGCCTGGCCGCCGCTGACGGGCGCGTCCACGTAGGCGACGCCGGCCCCGGCGAGCACGGCGTGAGCCTGCTCCGCGGCGGCGATGCCGATGGTCGAGAGGTCGACCACCGCGGACACGGCGCGCCCGGCCAGCGCCGCCAGCTCCCCGGCCACGGCCAGGGTGGCGGCGCCGTCCGGCAGGCTCAGGAACACCGTCTCCACCGCCCCGCCGACGTCGGCGAGGGACGCCGCGGCCCTGGCGCCGCCGGGCGTCCGGGCCTCGGTGCCGGCCTTGTCGTAGACGATGAGGTCGAACCCGGCGGCGGCGATGTTGGCGGCCATGGGGCCGCCCATGGCGCCGAGCCCGACGAAGCCGAAACGGGCCGGGCTCATGCACCGCCGCCCGGGTCTATGCCGTCTTCGTCGAGGACTTCGCGGGCCAGCCGGAACGCCCCGACGCCGGCGGGGACGCCGCAATAGACGGCGATCTGCAGCAGGGTGTCCTTGAGTTCGTCCAGGCTGCAGCCGTTGCCCAGCGCGGCGCGGAAATGCAGCTTGAATTCAGCGGGCCGGTTGAGCGCCGAAAGCATGCACAGGTTGTTGAGGCTGCGCTGTTTCCTGCTCAGCACGCCGCGGCCCCAGGAGGCGCCCCAGCAGTATTCGGTGACCAGCTCCTGGAATTCCCGGTCGAAGTCATCGGCGCGTGCCAACGCCCGCTCCACGTGTTTCTCTCCCAGGACTTCCTTGCGAACCCTGAGGCCGGTGTCGTAGCGTTCCGATGCCATGGTGTTGCCCCTCCTGTCATTGAACAAAGCGATTGCCCGTGCGGACGCCGGCAAAGGAAGGCTCGCGCCCCGCCCGGCTTGTCGCCCGGCGGTTCGCCCAAACCGGTCGTCGGAGATCGGTTGGAGCCTTTACGGCGGGTCCGTCAACTGCCCACGTTGGCGTTCCAGTAATCGATGCTCAGGTCCCGCATGAGCCGGTCGTGACGCAATTCCAGGCAGTGCCGGAGACTGTTAAAGCGGAACCCACTGATGGATTCCCTGCACCAGTCGTATTCCGCCTTGGCGCGGGAGAGCGCCGGGCTCTCCGTCGCGTCGATCCCCTCTTCGCCGGTCACCTCCTCCCACAGGGCGGCCCGGCGCTGGGCGCCGACACGGCCGTTCCGGGGAAGCGCGTTGACCATGCGCCCGAGCACGCCGGCGGCCTTCGCTTCGGCGCTGCCGTCGACGACGCGGGAGCCGAGGCTCCGCAACGGCCCGATGGCGCGGGCGATCTCGCCGGCCGTCAGCGGATCGGGATCGCCTTTGCGGGGCACCGGCACCAGGGATGCGTTGGCCCCCACCTCGATCCTCGCGCCGACCGCGCCCAGCGCGGCGAGGACGTCCTCGCGAAGGCGGGCGGTAACGGCCGTGAACCCGCGACGCTCCACGAACACCACGTGGGGCGCGGCGGGCAGCCGGCGCTCGGCGCCGTCGGCGTCCGTCACCACCAGGGTGAAGGCGCCCGGCGCCGCCGGCGCGTACGCGGCGCCGATATCCGGCGGCGGCCGGTCGCGCTGCAGGCAAAAGGTGCTGATGTCGGCCTCGCAAACGCCTTCGGCGCAGGTCAACGGGATGCCGCCGTCGGTGGCCAGGGCGGCCAGAACCTGGGGCGCGGCCCAGGCCCCGTGATGGGCGGCGGCGAGGACCAGACCGGCGGCAAACGAGAAAACGAACCCGGTGCGCATCGAACCCTCCCCTGGCGGCTAAGGACGATAAGGCCCGGAAACGGGCGGGAGCCGGGCCGATTGTGCGGCGATCCGCGGGCGGCCGCAACCACTGTATGACGGTGATGATGGTGCGCCAAGCCGACGGGATACCGGACCCCCGGGCTGCGGACCCGGCGACGCCGGTGGGGAAACGTACGCCCTGACACGCAAATTCGGCCCTGGGACGAATATTCAAGGGGATATTTGACATCAAGGCCGCGTAACTCTACGTTTTTCGCGCCGGACGCGGGCCACAAAAAAATTGGGAGGAATCGTGCCGCCGCTGCTCGAAATCAACAACCTGTACACTCAGTTCTTCACCTCCGCCGGCACGGTGAGGGCGGTAGACGGAATTTCCTACGTCGTGGAGGAGGGAGAGACGGTTGCCATCGTCGGCGAATCGGGGTGCGGCAAGTCGGTCAGCGCCCTTTCCATCCTCAGGCTCATTCCCGACCCTCCGGGGCGCATCGTGGAGGGCAGCATCCGTTTCATGGGCAGGGAGCTGCTCCAGTTGAGCGACGATGAGATCCGCCACGTGCGGGGCCGCGAGATCGCGATGGTGTTCCAGGAGCCCATGACCTCGCTCAATCCCGTGCTGACCATCGGGCGGCAGCTTACCGAGACGTTGACCCACCACCTGGACATGGACGACGCCGCGGCGCGGGCGCGGGCGCTGGAGCTGCTGGACCTGGTCGGGATTTCGGACCCCGACCGGCGGCTGGGCCAGTATCCCCACCATTTGAGCGGCGGCATGCGCCAGCGGGTGATGATCGCCATGGCCCTGTGCTGCGAGCCCAAACTGATCATCGCCGACGAGCCCACCACGGCGCTGGACGTGACCATCCAGGCGCAGATCCTGGAACTGATGAAGGAGTTGACCCGGAACATGGGCGTCGCCCTGATCATCATCACCCATAACCTGGGCGTGGTGGCCCGGTATGCCGACCGGGTAAACGTCATGTACGCCGGCAAGATCATCGAGCGCGGCACCGCCCTCGACATCTACCACAGCCCGGCCCATCCCTATACCCTCGCCCTTCTGCGCTCGGTTCCGCGCATGGACCAGCCGCGCAAGGAAAAGCTGGACCCGGTGGAGGGCCAGCCGCCCGACCTGACGACACTCGACGAGGGGTGCCCGTTTCGGCCCCGCTGCCGCTATGTGGTGGACCGGTGCGCGGAAGAGAATCCCCTGCTCGAGCCGGTCAGCGAGGGGCATCTTTCGGCGTGCTGGGAGAAGGACCGCCTCCGCGGGCCCCTGAAGGAAGCCTCATGAGCGATCAAACCACGGTCACCGAGGGCCCGGAAGCGGTCCCCGACCGGGTATCGGGAGAGGTCCTGGTCCAGGTGAGGAACCTCAAGATGCATTTCCCCATCACCTCGGGGGTCCTGATCCAACGGGAAGTCGCCCATGTGAGGGCCGTGGATGGGGTGAGCTTCGATATTCGCAGAGGCGAAACCCTTGGCCTGGTGGGCGAATCGGGGTGCGGGAAAACCACGACCGGCCGCTGCATCCTTCGACTCGAACGCCCCACCGCGGGGGAGATTTATTTCGACGGGGTCAACGTGGCCAACCTGGGCAAGCGCGAATTGATCGCCCTGCGCCAGAAGATCCAGGTCATATTCCAGGACCCCTACAGTTCGCTCAATCCGCGGATGAAGATCGGCGACATCATCGGCGAGCCCATGCACGTCCACAAGATCGAGCCCGACCGGAAGGCGCGGGACGAGCGGGTGCGGGAACTTCTCAATCTCTGCGGCCTCGACACCAGGTTCGCCGACCGCTATCCCCACGAGATGAGCGGCGGACAGCGCCAGCGGGTGGGCATCGCGCGGGCCCTGGCCATGAGGGCGCAGTTCATCATCTGCGACGAGCCGGTCTCGGCGCTCGACGTCTCCATCCAGGCCCAGGTCATCAACCTGCTGGAGGATCTGCGCGAGGAATTCCACCTCACCTACCTGTTTATCGCCCACGATCTCAGCGTCGTGCGGCATCTCTGCCACCGGGTGGCGGTGATGTACCTGGGCAAGATCGTGGAATTGGCCGACTGCGACGAGCTTTACGACAACCCCCTGCACCCCTACACTCAGTTATTGCTCTCGGCGGTCCCCATCCCGGACCCCGAGGTGGAGGCGAAGCGCGAGCACCGTATCGTCAAGGGGGAGGTTCCGAGTCCGATCAATCCGCCCAGCGGGTGCGTGTTCCACCCCCGGTGCCCAATGGCGGTCGACGGATGCAGCAAGAACGTTCCCGAATTCCGGGAAGTGAAGCCGGGCCACTGGGTGGCCTGCACCGAGGTTTGAACGCCCCCGTTTAAGAAAGGGCGATGCATATCAAGGGAACGGAAAGGTTCCCATTAATCAGGGAAGGAGAAAAGACTATGAGACGTCTGTATTCGAAAATCGCCATTTCCGCGGTGGTGGGGGCCGTCCTCGCCATCGGTGGGCTCGGCGCGGCACAGGCCCAGAAGGTCAAGAGGGGCGGAGTCCTCAACCTGGTGGTCGGCTCGAAGATCCCGTCCTATGACGGCCACGTCGAATCGACATTCGGGATGATCCATCCCATCCGGCCCTTCTACAGCCTGCTGATCCGGATCAATCCCGACAACCCGCAGTCGCCAACCGACTTCGTCTGCGACCTGTGCAAAGGCAAGGTGCCGACGGGCACGGACGGAGGCAAGACGTACACCTTCAAGATCCGCACTGGCGTGCAGTTCCACGACGGCACGCCGCTGACGGCGCAGGACATCGTCGCCACATACAAAAAGATCATTTTCCCGCCGAAGGGAATCGCCAGCAGCCGCAAGGCGTTCTTCAAGATGGTGGACTCGGTGAGCGCGCCGGATGACTTCACCGTCGTCTTCAAGCTGAAGTTCCCGTCGGGGGCCTTCATCCCGGCCGTGGCGACGCCGTTCAACTTTGTCTATTCGAAGAAGGACCTGGATACAAACGGCTACACCTGGCACAAGAAGAACATCAACGGCACGGGCGCCTTCCGCTTCGTGCAGCACCAGCCGGGATCGTTCGTCGAGGGCAAGGCGTACGAGCGCTATCACCACATCGGCAAGCCCTACCTGGACGGCTTCAAGGCGATCTCCGCGCCCAAGATGGCGCTCCGGCTCCAGGCCATCCGCGGCGACCGGGCGTCCATCGAGTTCCGCGGCTTCCCGCCGAAGGCCCGCGACGACCTGGTGAAGGCCCTGGGCGACAAGATCACGGTGCAGGAGAGCGACTGGAACTGCGTGCTCCTGTTCACGCCGAACCAGAAGCGCAAGCCCTTCGACGACGTCCGCGTGCGCAAGGCGCTCAACCTGGCGGTCGACCGCTGGGGCGGCTCCAAGTATCTTTCGAAAATCGCCATCGTGAAGACGGTGGGCGGGGTGGTGTTCCCCGGTCACCCGCTGGCGGCGACCAAGGCCGAACTGGTCAAGCTCACGGGCTTCGGCACGGACCTCAAGAAGAACAGGGCCGAGGCCAGGCGGCTGCTCAAGGAAGCGGGCGTCAAGGAGGGATTTACCTTCGACTTCTCCAACCGCGGCGTCGACCAGCCCTACAAGGTGGTGGGGACCTGGCTCGTCGGCCAGTGGAAGAAGATCGGCCTCGTGGCCAAGCAGCGGGTACAACCGTCGGGGCCCTTCTATAATACGCTTCGCAAGACCGGTGACTTCGATGTGTCGATCGACTTCAACTGCCAGTCCGTGATCAACCCGATTGCCGACGTCACCAAATTCCTGGGCAGCTCCGGCAGCAATTACGGCCATTACGATGACCCGGTGCTCGAGAAAATCTACGACAGGCTGCTGCGTGCCGAAACGGAATCGGACCAGCGCAAGATTATGCGCGAGTACGAGAATCGGGCCATCAACGAGATGGCACACCTGGGTATTACGCTCTGGTGGTACAAGATCAACCCGCACCGCTCCTATGTGAAGGGTTGGAAGATCGCGCCCAGCCATTACCTGAACCAGTCTCTCGACCAGATCTGGCTGGACAAGTAGCGGCGGCCAATAAAATAGAACCGGCCCCCCGCCCGCCGCCTTTCCGGTGGCGGGCGGGACTGCCGGCGCGGCGAACAGGCGATGTATAAATACATAGTCAAGCGCGTGCTGCTGATGATCCCGACCCTGATCGGGGCGGCCGTGCTCGTTTTTTTCATTTTGCGCCTGATTCCCGGCGACGTTTGCGAGTTGCGTCTCGCCGGTTCCGGCTTATACGCCGACCCGGCGGAAATCGAACTGTGCCGGACCAATCTGGGCCTCAACGACCCCATTCCCGTTCAGTTCGCCGATTTCGTCTGGGGGTTCTTCATTCTCGATCTCGGCGATTCCATGTGGACGGGCAAGCCCATCACTTTCGAGATCGGACTCCGTTTCCAGCTGTCGCTGCAAGTCGCGTTCATGGCCACCTTCGTCGCCGTGCTCATATCGATCCCCCTGGGCACGATCTCGGCCATCAAGCAGGATACCTGGATCGATTACGTGGTCCGGATATTCAGCATCGCCGGAATCGCCATACCGTCCTTCTGGCTCGGCATCATGATCATTTTGGGACTGTTGATCGCCACGCAGAAGTTTTTAGGCACGCCCTGGATGCCGCCCATCGAATACGTGTCGCCCCTCGAGGACCCGCTGGGCAACATGGCCCAGCTGATATGGCCGTCGGTGGCCACCGGGTACCGGTATTCGGCGGTCGCCACCCGCATGACCCGTTCGGCGCTCCTGGAAGTGCTGCGCGAGGATTACATCCGCACGGCGCGGGCCAAGGGTTTGCTGGAGAAGGTCATCATCAACCGCCATGCGCTGAAGAACTCGCTCCTGCCGGTGGTTACCGTCATCGGCATCGAGTTCGCGTTTCTCATGGGCGGGCTTGTCGTCACCGAACAGGTGTTCAACCTGAACGGCCTGGGCAAGCTGTTCGTCGAATCGGTGCTTAACAACGATTATACCATGACCCAGGCGCTGGTTATGATCGTGGTCGCGGTGTTCGTGTTCACCAATTTCGTGGTCGACCTGTTCTATGCCTGGCTCGACCCGCGCATCCGCTACGGCTGAGAGGAACACTCGATGGCAGTCGTGTCAGGAGTCCCGGTCGAAGCCGGATTGGAGCAAATTGCCCCGGCAAAGCCCTGGCACGCGGTCGCCATCGACCTGACCCGCAGATATCCGTTAGGCACGGGCGGGGCGGTTATCGTGGTGGTCATGATCGTGCTGGCGGTCTTCGCCGATGTGCTGTCGCCCTACGATCCGGAAGAGAACGCCTTCGAGTTCATGTTGACGCCGCCCGGGTACCAATTCTGGATGGGGACGGACCAGTTCGGACGCGACATCCTGACCCGACTCGTGTACGGCGCCCGTACCGCCCTCTTCGTCGGCTTCTCATGCGCGTTCATCGGCGCCTTCACCGGACTCGTCCTGGGCGTCGCCAGCGCCTATTTCGGCGGCCGCTTCGACCTCATCTTCCAGCGCGTCATGGACGTCTTCATGGCCTTTCCGTTGATCATCATGGCCCTGGCCGTGGTTTCCATCTTCGGCACCGGCACCCAGAACGTGATCATCGCCATCACCATTCCGTTCATCCCGCGCTGCGCCCGCGTGGTCCGTTCCAGCGCCCTCGCCATTCGCGAGATCCCTTACGTGGACGCCGCCCGGGCTTGCGGTTTCAGCGACGCCCGGATCATTCTCCGCCACATGGTGCCCAATGTGATGGCGCCCTTCCTGATCATGATCAGCGCTTTCGTCGGGCAGGCGATCCTGCTCGAGGCGTCGCTGTCGTACCTCGGACTGGGCGTCCAGGAGCCGACGCCGGCATGGGGCCTGATGCTCCAGGGCGGCGCCGAGGAATACGCGGAAAGCGCGCCGTGGGTGGCGATCTGGCCGGGCATCGCCATCAGCCTCGCGGTTTTCGGATTCAACCTGTTCGGCGACGCCCTGCGCGACGCCCTCGATCCCAAACTGCGCTCGCAATAGGGTTTTTTCCGAAAAGCTCCGCCACGTGCATGGCGCCCGCCGGCGAAATCGGGTAGATCGGCGGTGATGGCGAGCATCGTCGTACACCTGGTCGGCGCGGCGCGGCCCAACTTCATGAAGGTGGCGCCGCTTTTCCACGTGCTTGGGCGCGAGGCATGGTGCCGGCCCGTCCTCATCCACACGGGCCAGCATTACGACGCCAACATGTCGGGCGACCTGTTCCGGGATCTTGGGCTGCCCGAGCCCGAGGTCTACCTTGGCGTCGGCAGCGGGAGCCACGGCGAGCAGACGGCCGGCGTCATGGCCGCCTACGAACGTATTTGCCTTGAGAACCGGCCCGACTGGGTGGTCGTCGTCGGCGACGTCAACTCGACCATGGCCGCCGCCCTGGTCGCCGCCAAGCTGTGCATTCCCGTCGCCCATCTGGAAGCCGGCCTGCGCAGCCGGGACCGCACCATGCCCGAAGAGATCAACCGCATCGTCACCGACGCGGTCGCGGACCTTCTGTGGACTCCGTCCGCGGACGCCGATGACAACCTTCTGGCCGAGGGCGTGGACGAGGACCGGATCGAGCGCGTCGGCAACATCATGATCGATTCCTACGAGCTGTTGCGCCCCGAGATCGAGCGCCGGGACACGCCGCGGCGGTTCGGCTTGTCGCCCGGCACATACGGGGTCGTCACCCTGCACCGGCCGTCCAACGTCGATGACGAACAGGCGCTCGGCACCCTGGTCGATCAGCTCCGGGGCGCGGCGGAACGCCTGCCCCTGGTCTTTTCGGTCCACCCGCGCACCCGGCACAGCCTTGACAAACACGGCCTGATGGAGCGGCTGTCCTCGGCCGATGGCCTGCGGCTGACGCCGCCGATGGGCTACATCGACTTCATGAGCCTGGTGCGCGAAGCCCGGCTCGTGATCACCGATTCCGGCGGCATCCAGGAGGAAACGACCTATCTGGGCATCCCGTGCCTGACGCTGCGCGACACCACCGAGCGCCCGATCACCATCACCCAGGGGACCAACCGGCTGGTCCGCCCGGAGGACCTGCTGGACGCCACCGCCCGCGTCATGGCCGGCGACAGGCCAACATCCCGCTGCCCGGAGCTGTGGGACGGACAGACCGCGGGCCGGGTCGCCGCCAGCCTGAAGTCCCGCATAGCGTAATACCGAACGTCAGGACGACGGGGTCGTATCGACCTTCGGGATCATTCCCCGGCCTTGGGCAGGACGCTTTTGGCGATTCCGGCGTCCAGCGCCTCATAGGCGTGGTAGTCGATGATCTCGTACAACTGTTCGCGGGTCTGCATGCGCCCGACCATCCCCTCGGTGCCGCCTTCGGCCTTGATGTGGGCGTAGAGATCCTCGACGGCGCGGGCGGCGACCCTGAGCGAGGACGCCGGCCAGATGACGATGCGAAAGCCGAAGTCCTGGAACTGCCGCGCCGTGAAGTGGGGGGTGCGGCCGAACTCCGTCATGTTGGCCAGCAGCGGCGCGTCCACGGCGCGGGCAAAGGCGCGGAAGTCGTCTTCCGAGGCCAGGGCCTCGGGGAACACGATGTCCGCCCCGGCCTCCAGGTACAGCCGTCCCCTGGCGATGGCACCCTCCAGGCCGTCGGCGGCCGCGTCCGTGCGCGCGATGATGCGCAAGTGGCTGCGCGCCCGCCGCGCCGCCTGCACCTTCGCCGCCATGTCCTCGGGCGGGATCAGCCGCTTGTCGCTGAGGTGGCCGCACTTCTTGGGCAGCATCTGGTCCTCGATCTGCACGGCGGCCGCCCCCGCCGCCTCCAATTCACGCACCGTGCGCATGACGTTGATCACCTCGCCATAGCCCGTATCGCCGTCCACGATCAGGGGTAGATCTGTGGCGCGGAAGATGGCGCGGACAAAGAAGCACAGCTCCTCCAACGTCATCACGCCGAGGTCCGGCAGGGCCAGGCTGGCCGTCAGCGCGCCGCCGGAAACATAGAGGGCCTGGAACCCCGCCCGCTTGGCGAGGAGGCCGGCAAGCGGGTTGTGGGCGCCCGGCACCTGCAGGATCTCCGGCCTTTCCATCAGCGCCGCCAGCCGCTCGCCGGGCGGGCGCGACTCCCTGCCTTGTCCCTCCAACCAGGTCATGGTCTCAAACTCCTGCGCCGGCCGCCGCCGTGCCGGCCCTTTGCCAATGTTCAGTATTAATCGGGCGGCACCGCGCCCGTGCGCTCGGCGATCAGGCGGTAATGCTCGGTTCGCCTGTGGGCGGCGAAATTGAACACGGTCTCCTTGATGAAGGCGCAATCGTCGAGATCGCATTCGGCCGTGATCAGCTCGTCGTCCAGGGTTTCGCAGCGGGCCACGATCTCGCCGGTGGGCGCGATGATGACGCTGCCGCCCAACATGGGATGGCCGTCCTCGGTGCCGGCCTTGGCCACGCCGACCACCCAGGTACCGTTCTGGTACGCCCCGGCCTGCATGGACAGGTCACTGTGGAACATGCGCAGGTTTTCGGGCTCGTCGGAGAGCGCGTTCTCGGTCGGGGTGTTGTAGCCGAGGAGGACCATCTCGACGCCCTGCAACCCCATGACGCGGTAGGTCTCGGGCCAGCGGCGGTCGTTGCAGATGCACATGCCGAAGACGCCGCCCAGGGTGCGCCACACCGGAAAGCCCAGATCGCCGACCTCGAAATAGCGTTTTTCCAGGTGTTGGAATTTCCTCTCGGGGTCGTATTCGGCGTGCCCGGGAAGGTGCACCTTGCGGTACTTGCCGACGATCGTCCCCGTCTTGTCGACCAGGATCGCGGTGTTGTAGCGGCGCACCCCGCCCGCCTCTTCGGCCAGCTCGGCATAGCCGAGGCTGAACCCCAGCCCCATGGCGCGGGCCGCATCGAACAAGGGCTGGGTTTCCGGGCCCGGCATTTCCCGTTCGAACCAGGAATCGATCTCCGCCTGGTCCTCCATGTACCACCGCGCAAAGAAGGTGGTCAGCGTGAGCTCGGGAAAGACGACCACGTCACAGCCCCGGGCGTGGGCCCGGGCCATGAGATCGAGCATGCGCCCGACGGCGACGGCCCGGCCGTCGCCGCGCTGAATGGGGCCCAGCTGCGCCGCCCCGACGGTGAGGACCCTCGACATCTCCTCCCCATCCCCGCCTCGAAATCCGGCCCGTGCCGACCCGGCGGAGTCTGGCAGCAACGGCCCGACCCTGTCGATGCATTTCTGCCGGGCGGCGGGGACCGGTCCTATGATTGACGCGCGAGATCGATGCACCATTAATATTTCTTAACCTCCGCGGTGGTAGAACGGACACCATGGAAGCCGTTGCCGTGCAATCGAATCTGACCGGCATCGCCATCGTCGTGCTGGCGGCGCTGCTGTGCGGCCTCGCCATGGAGCGGCTGCGCCAGCCCGCCATCGTCGGCTACATCCTGGCCGGGGTCCTTTTGGGACCCTCCGCCCTGGCCCTGGTGGAAAACCGCGACCAGGTCAACGTGCTGGCGGAACTGGGCGTGCTGATGCTGCTCTTCGTCATCGGCAT
>Ga0209997_10000415_pt1 | contig 14089 bp, 15 predicted proteins | sample CR04metaG_FD_182079 | JGI IMG/M metagenome (GOLD analysis project Ga0209997, IMG submission 182079) | Deep subsurface microbial communities from Mariana Trench to uncover new lineages of life (NeLLi) - CR04 metaG (SPAdes) (version 2) | ecosystem: Environmental > Aquatic > Marine > Ocean trench...
AAGATATTCAAATTCTCCAACACCGAGATAAATCAAGTATGTTGAGACTAGTGGAGTCCTTGCAAATTTGTAAATGGTTTTGCTTCCAACTTTTTTCTTTGATTTAACTGGCATATTTGAGATTGCGGTGAATTTGTTCTCTGCAATAATTGAAATCTCAAATGTTGCCTTTGCATCAGGTTGATCCCAACAAGGAAATGCACGTCGGGCGTCTGCTGACTCAAACTGTGTTGTAGCAAGATATTTGGTCTTGCCACCTTGTTTGTACTGACTGCGATAAAATCCAAGTAGTTTATCATTTAAAATTCCTTGAAATTCCAAGTTGATTGTTACTTTACCTTTGATTTTTTCCCCCAATGTGATTTGTAATTCTTCTTTTTTCTCATTTGTTTTTGGAGTAGATTTGATGAGTTTTCCTGCAGATTTCACTTTACATGATTTTATCTTTAGTTCAGCACAATTCATTGTTATTGTGTTTGTAGGTTTTTTGCAATCTACTGAAATGAATTCGGTTCCATCAAATGTAAATTTTTTAAGATCAGGCTCAAAAGTTAATTTATAATTAGTTGGAGTAGTGTTCACATTTGAGATACTTTAGTTACGCTTTAAGTAGATTCTCTATTTTAGTATACTACAGATTATTTTCACAGATTAGAAAAATCAAATAAAGTTTTAAAATATACAATATACAATTATAATTATGAAGCAAAAGACTGCATCACGAAGTATCAAAATCTTGGTTGCCAAACTAGGTCTTGATGGTCACGATAGAGGTGCACTAGTGCTTTGTAGAGCATTCAGAGATGCAGGAATGGAGGTAATCTATTCAGGACTCTTTGCAACACCAGAAAGAGTGGCACAGATTACAGAGGATGAAGATGTTGATGCAGTTGCAATGAGTTTGCTAAATGGTGCTCATGGAACGCTTTTTCCCAGAGTAGTTAAAGCAATAAAAAAGAAAGGAATCAACGACGTTCTTGTTGTTGGGGGAGGAGTTATTCCAGATGTAGACCACAAAGATTTGATAAAAGCAGGGGTGAATCATGTGTTTGGTCCTGGTACACCATTGCCAACAATCATTGATCATATTACCACTGGCGTTTCTAAATTAAGAAAATTATAAAAAAGATTATTCTGTGGAACCAGGCCACATCATTTTACGCATTTCTTTACCAACTTTTTCAATTTGGTGTTCGTCATATTGTTTCATGTATTTGTTAAATGCGTCTTTGCCGTTTTTCTGATATTCAGAGATCCACTCCTTGTTGAATGTGCCATCTTGAATCTTGTCGAGAATTTTTTTCATCTTCTCTTTATTTGAAGCATCCATAACCATTGGCCCGCGAGTTAGACCGCCATATCTTGCAGTCTCGCTGACACGTCTCCACATTCCATTGATTCCATATCTCTGAATGAGATCTACGATGAGTTTGAGTTCATGTAAAACTTCAAAGTATGCAATTTCTGGCTGGTATCCTGCTTCAACTAGAGTTTCAAATGCATTTGTTACCATAGATGCTGCGCCACCACAAAGATCAGCTTGCTCACCAAACCAATCAGTCTCTACTTCTTCTTTGAAAGTAGTTTTAATTAATCCAGCTTTTGCGCTTCCAATTGCTTTTGCCATTCCCAATGTCCTGTCCCAGGCTTTTCCTGTAAAGTCTTGTTCTACTGCAACAATTGAAGGGGTTCCAAAGTTCTCAAGGTATGTTTCTCTAACTTTGGAGCCAGGTCCCTTTGGTGCAACCATGATAATATCAACATTGTTTGGGGCTTCAATCCATTTCCAATAGATTGCAGCTGCATGAGAAAATGACAATGCTTTTCCTTCAGAAAGATTTGGTTCGATTTCATCTTTGTACACTTGAGCTTGAATCATGTCTGGAATCAATACATGAACAATGTCTCCTTGCTTGGTTGCATCTGCAATAGACATTACTTTGTGACCATCAGCTTCAGCCTTTTTCCAGCTTTTACCGCCTTCCTTGAGACCAATTATTACATTTAGTCCAGAGTCTTTCATGTTGTTTGCTTGTGCATTACCTTGTATTCCATAACCAAGTATTGCGATTGTTTGATCCTTTATTGGATCAAGACTGATATCGTTATCTTTCCATATTTTTGCCATAACTTTGGCAAGAATATTGCAAATATTAACTATGTAATATTGGCTAAAATGCAAATATTACAAAATTTTATTCTGATGAATCTTCTTGGTTAATAGTTTGTATGTTTTTTTGATTAAAAATAGCAATGACATGGGGTAGGATCATCATAATAACAAACTATACGTTTTCCGTCCTTATTATTCAGAGACAGTTTGCATAAAGTGTTGATAAAAAAGAAAAATTACAGGGTACGAATTGTAGTACCTCTGGCAGAACTGATTTTTAGTCCTTTTGTTTGAAATTTTCTTCGAGATTTAGGATACCCTGATGCCATTATCCCAACAGTGCCACGTTTTGTGCAAATTATGGTACTTGCTGGCAAAGAGGCCATCTTTTCTTCTTGATATTCGTTGAAGAGTTCGCCTGACCAATTTGGTAGACCGACTTCAAGTAAAAGAGTTTGTGTTCCTTTGTTAGTTGTTATTTCTACTTTCATTATTGATACACTAAACTAATACCGGATAAAACATCTTGTTTGTTATTTTTAACACTTTATGATACTATTATAATAGTTTTATAATAATTTCATCTAAAATTACAAGTTTTAATGATTTTTCTATAATAATTTTATTAAAAAAACTGCAAACCTTTGTAATGTTTAAAAAATAACTCAAAAAATCAAATTCTTAAATAATGCTCAAAAAGTGTGAACTGACTAACTATTCCTACTATAACAAGAACACTTTACATCCTTATTATTCAGAAAAATTATAATAAACTTTGAAATTTAGATTTCAATTATTTTATTGCATGAACGGCATTTTACCCGGTCACCAGGTAGCTTTACAAATCTCTTTGAACCACATTTAGGACAAATAGGACAAGCACGTACTGGTTCCATCAGTGTTTAGTAGAATTTGCTTATTATTTGATTTTACCACTACCTAAAATTCGGATACTGGTAGATTCTGGTTTTAAAATCACAGCAATTTGATCTTTTTTGCATACAATTGGTTTTTCAAATGTTAGTTTTAGAGGAGAAATTGATGAGAATTTTGCAGCTTTAATCTGTAGTCCAATATTGACCAAACAGCCTTGGTTTTCTGTAATCTCACTCTTGTAGAAAGGATTCTTTTTAAAATCAAGTTCAATCTCTGTTTTTACATCCACCACTCCTTCTTGAGAAATCACATCTCCTCGTCCAACTTCTTCGGGTTTTGCCCCTTTTACTGCAAGCCCCACTCTTGCGGGACAGATAGATTCTGATACAGGATCATCATGCATTTGAATTGACTTTATGAGAAGATCAATTCCTGCAGGATATAGTTTGAGATTATCATATTGCTTTACTTTTCCACTAGTTACTTTACCCAAAATTACAGTTCCAACACCCTTAACATCAAAGCAGTGATCAATTACCATCTCAGATGGTCCATCATTTGAGATTGGTTCAAGCGTATTCATTTCTTCTTTGATTTTATCTTGATCAACTTTTGTGTATTTTTCAACTACAGTTCCTTTGATCATTGCATCTAACTTTGAGTCGTCTACATCAAAAGTATGAGACAAAATTCCTTTTTCTTTTTTTAGTGAATCAAGTGCAATAATTTGTTCTCCAGTGAATTTATCTAATTTATCTACATGAAATATTACATATTCTGCTAAATTAATTGCCTGAAACAATGGCTGTATTTTTTCAGGAAACCCACTGGGGGTCACCCAAGTTTTAATTACATCAGACTCTTTTCTGTCAAAAAGAGTAAGATCAGATTCAGTTCCCTTTTTTCCAAACTCAGATGCAATGTCTTGTTTACCTAAAACTACAAAGTTTACAGACTGTATCATTAGTTTTGAGTAAAAAATTGGTTTAATGTAGGTTATTGTAATGAGTAAGGTCAGCTTTTTGAGATTATTTTTTGGTAAAGATGAGGATTAAAAAAATATTGGATGGTAAACTCTATGCGTGTTCATGCACTACTTTTAGAATACCATCTATGGTTTTGTTTTGTTCACCTGTATTGTTCATTGTTGCAAGTAGCAAAAACCCATCTTCTAATGGCACTGTTACCCTGTTCAACTTCTCATAAGCAGTTAATGTGTAAAGTCCCTTTCCAATCTTTTTAGATATGGTTTTTCCAGCATGTAACCATATTTTAGCTGCATTTTCCAAGTTTTCTTTTGTTTCTTCCATGGTAAGAAATTTTTCGATACCTTCACTCTGTCCTGTAACTTCAATATTGCCAACCATGTTGCATATGGTCGCAAATCTAATGTTTTTATCATTGTTCATAATGGTATCAATTAGCTGTTGATGATTCATTAGTATGCCATAGTGATAATGACACAAATACTTTGATGGTAAATTGATATAATGAATACATGTAAACATGAAAAAATAGCGCTAGATGATTTTATTTCCCAGGAAACTGACAAAAAAGGCAGATGTATAAAATATATCTGTTACAGTCATTGCTTGACGTGTAATCTTAAATTCAGAAAGTTTTTCAAATTGCTTGACAGCAAAGGTAAGATTAAGATCTTTGTGATGGCAAAGGAAGAACGTGAATAATGAATCTGAGATTTACTAGTGGTGCTGAAAAATTTTGTGAAAATGATTCAAAGTGTCATGAAATTAAGGAGTGGAAAAAGATAGATTGAAAATAAATAAAATTTCTGCAGTAACGTTATTTGTTAAAGACATGCACAAATCTTGTGAATTTTACTCAAGAATACCAGGTTTCAGACTGGTATGTGGTGGACCTTCTGTTAATTTTACTAGCTTTGAGATAGGTGAAGAGGAACAAATGTACCTGAATCTTGAATTAAAGACTGAAAATAAAAACAGAGATTTCGGAAGGATAATTTTTTACACAGATGATGTTGATGATCTATATTCACATTTGAGTAGTGACCAAGATTTTGCTAAACTTGTTACTTTTGAAAATGAGCCAACCACAGCAGATTGGGGTGAACGTTTTTTTCACTTGAGAGATCCAGATCACTATCAGCTTTCTTTTGCAACACCCATTACATCTAAAGAAAAATCTCTAGCTGAGCCCTAAAAATAAAAGAACTAGGATTGATTCCAAGAAGCAAAGCCACCATCCAAGGTTACTGCATCAAATCCTTCTTTATTTAATTCGTCTGCTGCAATATTTCCTCGATAACCAGTGCCACAATAAGTACAAATTTTCTTTCCTCTCATGTCTTCTATCTGTTTTTTCTTTGCATTTCTAATTGTCAAACCTAGTGGCATGTTAATGGAACCTTCAATCTTTCCACTTTCTATCTCATCAGCTTCTCTAACATCGATAATTACAAATTCATCTTTTCTAGACTTTAGATCTTGTCCGGATATTTTTTCAGCCATACATTTTATTCCGTATTTGCTAATTTAATCTAAATGAAAATGTTAATCAGGTGTTATTTTTACAGTGAAATTCCAAATTCAAGTGAATTCTAACAAGGATATTCAGAAAGGTCAATAGAAATTTCAGATTCTTCATCCAAAATTTGTAAATGATACAGTATAGCATTCCTATTAGATGAGTGAGATACTCTAGGTTCCATAATAAAGTATGAACTTAATTATTGTATAAAACATTAACGTTCAAATCATACTACACCAATAGGTCTAGAAAATCTATGGAAACGAATTTAGCACCGCAGCATAACTGGCAAATCTATGATTTTTTGGCTTTACTAATTTTTGATGGTATTTACTGATTGGCTTTCCGATTGCACCATTGAGACCAAGTGGCACTAGAACATATTTTTCAGTATTTGCCCAATTAAGAACATCATCTGTTGGAGCATAGTGATTTATGATTTTTTTATTGATGATATTTTGTAGAATTTTACCATATTTTTTAGATGATGGAACATCTTCAGTAATTGATGCGCCAAAAAAGTGAACGCTTTCTATAATTCCCATATTTTGTTTCTTTTTTGAAAGATGCTCAACACTACTCAATATTACCTGAGAACCCAAAGAGTGGCCCATTAGGCGAATCTTTGTTTTTGGGCTACTGGTTTTGAAATCTTCAATGAATTTTCCAAGATTACGTCCATTTTTCTTTGCAATTCTTTGACCTACTGCTAATGCATGTTTTGCATGTTTGATTAAATGAGCGCCAGTAGTGTTTGAATCATAACTAAACCCAATTACGGGGTGAGTGTATCCTAGTTTACGTAATCGATTTCTTGCCAGAAGAACTTTGGCAATTGCTCCTGCATTGTTGTTTTGTAAACCATGAATCATTATTGTAATCTCTCTGGAGTCAATTAATTTTTTGAAATCTTTTTTTGGATACAGATAGTATGGATTAGTTTTAATTGTTTTTCCAGTAGTTAGATCATAATATCCTCTGGTAGAAATTCGTGGAATAGTTTTCATTTTTACTCAGATGGTCCTAGTTGTTTTTTGTATTTTTCAATATCAGATTTCTCAACTTTTACAAACAACGGGGATGCATCACCTAAAGCATAACCAGGAGAGAGTCCTAAAACAGAAATATCATTCCAAGAGGATTCATTTACATTTCCATCAAGGTCTAATTGATTCCAAATTTTTTGAGCAGATTCCGGCAAAAATGGGAAGATGGCAATTGCCAAGCTCCTGACAGCATTTACTGAAAGAAATACGCAATTTGCAGTGCCGGGACCATTTTTCCAAGGTTCTTTGTGCTGGAAATATTGGTTAAAGAATGACGAGAATTCCATTATTTTCTTCAAAGCCCTATCAAGATGATTCTGCTCCATAAGTGAGCCTATATTGGTTGCAAGAGTTTTGATTTTTTGTTCTGCTTCAGAGTCCTTCTCATCAAAGGATTCAGTTTCAGGAATTTTTCCATCAAATGATTTTTTGGTAAATCCAAGAGCACGGTTAACAAAGTTTCCAAGATTCCCAATCAATTCAGAGTTAATTCGCGTAGTGAAATCATTCCAATCAAAATTCAAATCATCTTGAGAATATGGATTAATTGATACCAGATAATATCTAAGATAATCTGCAGGATAGTATTCTAAGAATTCTTTCAGACCAATGTACCAATTTCTACTTTTAGAAATTTTCTTTCCTTCAAGTGTCAGATGACCTCTAGTTGGAATGTAGTCAGGCAATTTGTACTCACTGTTTATTCCTAATCTCATTGCTGGTAAGAAAAGAAAATGATGATACACAATATCTTTTCCAATAAAGTGATAAATGTCAGCAGAATTCCAAAATTCTTTTCCATCAATTCCTTTATCGTTTAGAAATTTTACTGCAGTTGAAATGTATGCTAAGTGGTTATCAAACCATCCATAGAATACTTTGTTTTTAGCATCATCAGGTACTGGAACGCCCCAAGAGATATCTCGAGTGATATCCCAATCAATTAAACCAGATTTTATCCAGTTTTGAACATACTTTTTGACGTCTTTTTGGAGATGTTCATTTTCATCTAGCCATTTGGATAATGACTCACTAAAGTTCTTGAGTTTGAAAAAATAGTGATTTGTTTTTTCTTTAGTTGGAGGTTGGCCACATAGAGAACATTTTGGATTACCAATTTCATCAGGAACGCGACCACAACTTTCACAGAGATCAGAGTATTGATCCTCTGCTTTACAATATGGACATGTGCCTTTGACGTATCTGTCAGGTAAGAATTTCTTATCGTTGTTACAGTAAAATTGAATAATTTCTTTCTCATAGATGTGGCCAGCATCATTTAGTTTTTTGAAGACCTCCTGAACAAAGGCTACATTTTCAGGAGAACTAGTCTTGTAAAAATAATCAAATTCAATGTTAAATGCAGTAAAATCTTCATAATCACGCTTGTTCCAATGAGCGACATATTCAGCAGGAGTTTTGCCCTCTTTTTCTGACTGAATTAAGATTGGAGTACCAAAATCATCAGTGGCGCAAACATAGTAAGTCTCTACTCCATTTAGTTTTAAGAATCTATTAGTTACATCTGCAGGAAGATATGTTGATGCAACATGTCCTAAATGGATCTCGCCATTTGCATATGGCAATGCACTTGTAATGATAGCCTTTTTGTTCATAAGACAATTGTCAAAAGCAATGTTGGGGTTAAGAAGTTTTACCAGCTGCTAGCATACTTTACTTGTTCTGGAGTAAGTTTATCGATTTTAACATCCATTGCATTTAGAGCATCAACTGCTACTTGTTTATCAATTTCTTCAGGAACATTAATAATTTTATTTTCCATTTTTTTATGATTTTTGAGAATATACAAAATAGATAGAATCTGATTTGAGAATGATTGTGCCATCACTTCTGGAGGATGTCCTTCTGCTGCAACCAAGTTTGCAAGACGACCCTGTCCAATTAGATAAACTCTTTTTCCATTTTTCAAAATACATTCATCAAGACTTGGTCTTACTTCTTTAACAGATTTTGATTTCTTTAGTAGGAATTCACTGTCAATTTCTACATCAAAGTGACCAACATTGCCCATGATGGCACCATTTTTCATTTGCAAGATGTGCTCTTTTCTAATTACACTTGTCATTCCAGTACATGTAACGAAGATATCGCCAATCTTTGCTGCTTTTGCCATTGGCATTACTTCAAATCCATCCATATGAGCTTCAAGGGCTTTAACAGGGTCTATTTCAGTAACAATTACTTTTGAACCCATTCCATGGAATCTTGATGCCACACCACGTCCTACCCAACCATATCCAACAACTACTACACGCTTTGAGGCCATAAGCAGATTCATGGCACGTAGATAACCATCAATTGTACTTTGTCCAGTGCCATATCGATTATCAAACAAATGTTTTGTATATGCTTCATTAACTAAAATAATCGGATAGCGAAGTTTGCCCTGATTTTCTACTGCTCTGATTCTAGTAACACCAGCAGTAGTTTCTTCAGTTGCTCCAAGAATTTTCATGTTCTTGAATCTCTTGTCAAAGTGAGCTTTGATATTCATGTCAGCGCCATCATCAGTCAAGATAGTTGGTTTGTGTTTCAATACTTGATCAATGCACCAATCATATTCTTTGACTGATTGCCCATACCATGCATAAACATGGATTCCTTGAGATGCCAAAAATGCAGAGACGTTATCTTGAGTAGTTAACGGATTGCCACCACAGCATACAACAGTTGCGCCTAGTTCTTTAGCCCCAATTAATAAAACCGAAGTCTCTTTTGTAATATGCAAACAAAATCCAAGCGTTACGCCCTTTAGTGGTTTTGATTTTTTAAAGCCATTAATGGTATTATCGAGAATTTGCATGTGTGATCTAGCCCATTCATAAGACAGTTTACCTTCTTTGATCAATTTTTGACTAGTCTTTACTTTACTCAACGATCAGACTCTCGAATCAGACTATAAAATCCTATCATGCGAATGTAAATAAATGCCAAAGATTTCACAAAATTATTGACTTGGAAGAAAATTGCTGAGAAAGGAGAAATTGTTGCAGGAAAAAGCAAAGCTTTCAAAATTGATGGAAAACAAATAGCAATTTTCAATCAAGACGGCTTTCATGCATTAGATGATCTTTGTGTTCATCAAGATGGTTCAATTGCTTCGGGTACACTAGATGGAGATATTATAGAATGTCCATTGCACTTTTGGCACTACAATATCAAGACAGGGAAACTTAATGATTATCTCAAAGATGTTAAACTGGAAACATATCATGTAGAGTCAAGAGATGATGGCATCTATGTGGATGTCTAAGGTAGAAAATTTTTCTTGATAATTAATAGTAAAAATTTTGAAGGTAAATGCAAAAGGAGAAGGGAAAAATCCCCCTCCCTTGTGCTAGGTATGGGTATGGTGGGCACAGATAAATCTGTAATTATACAATACCAAATTAGTATAAGGAATATTGTGTGTTCAAAATGAACTAATTCAGATTCAATATTAGGCATAATTTTTATTCATATATTCTGCAAATCAGTTGTTGAACCAAGATATCATAAATGAGATAAAAAATAATGACTATACTACAATTACTGAAACGATTGAGGAGTTCTTATCAGACCAAATAGAGAAAAATGATGTAAAAGGCGTCGTTCTAGGATTAAGTGGAGGAATTGATTCAGCAGTAATAGCTTACATCTGCAAAAGAAAACTAAAAGAAAAGACTCTGGCAATTATAATGCCAGACACTTCAATAACGCCAAAAACAGAAACTGAAGACGCTCTCAAAATGATTGCATTAACAGGAATCGAATACAAACTAATTGATATCAAGCCAATTGTAGCCGAGTACACAATGTATCTTGAACCAAATGAGAAATCTAGAGGAAATCTTCGTGCAAGAATTAGGGCCAACATTTTATTTTATTATGCAAATGCAAAAAACTATCTAGTTTTAGGTTCAAGTAACAAAAGTGAATATCTGATTGGTTATTTCACAAAATTTGGTGATGGTGCAGCTGATCTTACACCAATAATTTCACTATACAAACTCCAAGTAAGAGAGATTGCAAGGCATCTAGGAGTGCCAGACAACATCATTTCAAAAAAGAGTAGTCCACATTTATGGAAAGAACATTTAGCAGAAGAAGAACTAGGGCTAACATATGAAGAAATCGATTCTATTCTGTATTGCTTGTGTGACAAAAAATTATCGGTTGATGAAACAGTAAAAATAACTCAAATTGAAAAGTCAATTGTAGATAAAGTCCACAAACTGAACATAAACAGTGAACATAAAAGATTGCAGGCACAGAAACCAGATAGTGAATAAGAATGAAACTTCAGGATACACTATCAAATTCAGAACAAGAGTTAGACGTTTCAAAAAAAATTAGAATTTATCTTTGTGGGGTGACTGTTAATGATGAATCCCATATTGGCCATGCAAGGACTATCATAGTTTTTGATGTACTAAGAAAATATCTAGAAAAAAAAGGAATAGAGATAGAATTTGTTCAAAATTTCACTGACGTAGATGATAAAATCATAGATCGTGCACAATCAGAGAACACAACTGCAGAAGAAATAAGCACCAGATACATTAAGAATTATTTCAAAGATTTTGATGGGCTAAATGTAAAGCGGGCAACAAACTACCCAAAGGCTACTGAACATATTGATGACATTATAAAATTCATTGAAAAATTAATTGAAAAACAAATTGCATATACTTCTAAAAATGGAGTCTATTTCTCAGTATCAAAATTCCCTGAATATGGAAAATTATCAAAAAAGAAAATAAATGAACTCCAATCAGGAGCAAGAATTGAAATAGATGAATCAAAAAATGATCCATTAGATTTTGCAGTATGGAAATTCTCAAATGTTGAACCTGTATGGGATAGCCCATGGGGTAAAGGCAGGCCAGGATGGCACATCGAATGCTCTGCAATGAGTGTAAAGTATCTTGGAGAGAACTTTGACATCCATGGTGGAGGAAGAGACCTGATATTTCCTCATCATGAAAACGAGATTGCGCAATCTGAATCATACACAGACTCTCCATTTGCAAAAATTTGGATGCATGTAGGAATGGTAACGATAAATGGAGAAAAGATGTCAAAATCGCTTGGAAACATGAAATCAATCAAATGTGTTTTAGAAAATTGGGGTTCCAACATCATTAGATTATTTTGTCTATCAGGACATTATTCAAAACCAATTGATTATTCAGAAGATCTACTAAAAGAGAATCTCACAAAATGGAGACAGGTAGAGACATGTTACTACGAATTAATTCATGCAATTAGTGAAACTCGTGAAGAAATCAATCCAATAATTGAGAAGATAGGTATAGAATTCGACAGCGCATTGGAAGATGATTTTAACACACATCTTGCATTATCTGCATTTTTTCAACTTGTAAGAGAGGCTAATAGATTGGCAGCTGAAGAAAAACTTGGAAGAGATGATGCACAGGTAATAAAAACAGAGTTTGAAAGAATGACAGAGATTTTAGGATTAACTATTCCAAAAATTACAGAAAATGAAAAACAAGAGATAGACAATCTAATTGAAAGTAGAGAACAGTTTAGAAAAGAAAAACAATTTGGCGATGCAGATAAAATTCGTGATAAACTAAATGAGATGAATGTTGAATTAATTGATCACAAAGGAAGAACAATCTGGTTGAAAAAGGAAAACATCAAAGCTGAAAATTAAAAATTAGTTTGCACTAATTAGTTTGTACTAATTATTTTTGTGCGCAAAATAATTAGGTGAATCTAATTAGTTGTATCTAATTTTCATATTGTTTAATAGAATTGTATACTAATAGAGAACATGAATGCATGGAATAAATTTTGGAAATGGTATGAGAGTAAAATCTTAGGAAGTATAATTATCGTTGGAGTGATACAGTTTATTCAGATTCCACACATGATATGGAATGCTGACATTATGTTAGAAGCAGGAATTGTATCCAGAATTCATCCAGCTATTGATTGGTTCTTGTACGGTGTTGATTTGATTGAAATTATTTCAATAGTTAATGTTGGAATGATAATGTACAGTCTGATTAAGAAGAAACGATCTACGAAACAAGTTATTGAAGAGATTGCATAAACACTGTCAGATTTTTTGCTAAAATCTAAAAAAAATCAGACAGAGTCTTTTGTCTAATTATTTTTGAGATGTTTCCATGTGAGAGCCACTCGGATTTGCTGATACTCATTTTATTTGATGCTAAAACGAGAGCACTCTCAAAGTTGTCAGCTATTATTGGAGTCTTCTTCATAGCCTCACGAATACCTTCACGAACTTGCCATACACCAACTGGAATAGCATATTCTGGTCTAATTTCTCTTAGAATCATGACTCCTGCTTGGATTTTCTTTTTAGACAAATATTCCAAAACTCCCAATTTGGCTGCAAAATAAGCACCAGCTATGGCAGGGGGATGATGAATTCCACGAGCATCCTCGGAATCAGACCCAAATCCCAGTATGCCGTTTGAATACCAAGCCTCAATCATTTCATAGATCCACCTATGAGGAAACAAGACAATAGAAAAAGTATTTCCCAAATGTTCGTATGAAAAGACTCTACATGAATCAATCAAACTATAATCTAAAATTTCAGCTGTAAGAGATTTAGAGATAATATCATCAGTTGCAGTTATGCTCCATTTAGTTGGAACTAGCTTTCTTTTTTGACCTAGCATTCCAATACTAAAGCATTTTTGAATTTTGGAAATTTCAATTCCAGAATTATATAAATTCAAAACTGCATCTTGGGCTTTCAAGTCCTTATCATAGAATATTTTTTCAATTGATTTTACAGAAGTAGTTCCTGAAAATTTTGCAGATTTTATCTGACCAATTGGACCAAAAGGGGCACTCTCACCATCAAGAGACACACTTGAAGAGAGCGCCTTTTCAAATATCAAATCAGAATCAGTCGGCTTTGAAGACATTGCAACTTCTTGAAGATTTTCAATGTATCGTCCATCTGTTTGCTCAATTGGAATTTTTTTTATTCCACGAACTAAATTTAATCTAAAATTAACAATTTCCTCAAGGGATCTTCCTTTCCACTTTTCAGGACTGTCAAGTAGACTTGTGTCACCATGAATTGGTGGAACCATTGGACCAACAAAGACTTTAGGATAATTGTATGACCCAACAAAAACTGATGGAGGACTAGTGCCACTAATCGAATCAGAAGAAAATAGATTTCCATATTTTGAAAGAGTTTCATGCCATTTTGCTAAAATTGCACGTCGTATATCTTGAGAATCAGAAGACATGTTTTTTGTGCCTAAATTCTGCCTATTAACTTGCCTGTGCGTTTTTAGAAATGCCTACTATGAATAATTTGACTTGACATAACTAGAAATTTCTAATCCTTCAGGAGGAATTACTCCAACTCACTGTATAATTTTCATAATCCATTCCTCATGCAATTCAGACTATTCACCTGATGCCAAATCTTTGAAATTTACTTTTAGATTAATTCCCACTTTTGGAACTTGGAAAAAATTTAGTGTATTTCGTATTTACACACTTTACGATAAGTGTCATAATG
>Ga0209997_10000416_pt1 | contig 14083 bp, 13 predicted proteins | sample CR04metaG_FD_182079 | JGI IMG/M metagenome (GOLD analysis project Ga0209997, IMG submission 182079) | Deep subsurface microbial communities from Mariana Trench to uncover new lineages of life (NeLLi) - CR04 metaG (SPAdes) (version 2) | ecosystem: Environmental > Aquatic > Marine > Ocean trench...
GTGAGTTTGTGGTTTGCTTTCCCCGATCGATTTAATTGTAATTCGTAAGCTCTGGCCACGCGTTGTTGTACTGTGCGACTATCTTCAGTATCGTTACTGTACGTTTGATGTAAAACGTTTTTCGGGACATTGACCATTTCTATATGTATATCAATCCTGTCGAGTAGTGGCCCTGATATTTTTTGCCTGTAACGACGTACCTGATCTTCAGTGCAATGGCAACGACCACCTGGGTCACCCAGATAGCCGCAGGGGCAGGGATTCATTGCAGCGATGAGTTGAAATTCTGCAGGAAACTCAGCCTGATTTGCTGCACGTGAAATCACAATTCTTCCAGACTCCAAAGGTTCTCTTAGCACTTCCAGAACGCGACGATCAAATTCCGGTAATTCATCAAGAAACAAAACACCGTGATGTGCCAAAGATATTTCTCCGGGGCGTGGATGACTCCCACCACCAACCAGCGCAACTCCTGATGCGGTGTGATGAGGGTGCCTTATCGGACGTTGTTTCCACTTTTTCGGATCGAATCCCTGGCCACTGATCGAAGCTACGGCCGCAGATTCTAATGCTTGGGTGTCTGTCATCGGCGGCAAAATACCGGGCAATCGTTCCGCCAACATTGTTTTTCCGGTACCAGGCGGACCAATCATAATCAGGTTATGTCCACCCGCAGCGGTAACCTCCAGGGCGCGTTTGGCATGATTTTGGGCACGGACATCAGAAATATCATATTCACATACGATCTCATCAGCCAATGGTTTGCCTGCGTACAAGGGTATTTGCTCATTTCCAGCGATATGTGCGCAGACTTCCATTATATGCATCGCGGGATGAATCTCTAAATCGGACACAAATGACGCTTCATCAGCATTTAGGACCGGTAATATCAATTTACGTTTTTGTAGTGAACAGGCATGGGCGAGTGGAAGTGTCCCTTTGATGGCACGAAGTTCTCCGGTTAAAGCGAGTTCACCGGCAAATTCATATTGTTGCAGAGATTCTTTTGCTATTTGTCCTGATGCAGCAAGAATCCCCAGGGCAATTGCTAAATCAAAGCGCGCGCCTTCTTTGGGCAAATCAGCGGGTGCAAGATTGATGGTGATTCGGCCTAGGGGGAATTCATAATGGTTATTGATGATGGCGCTACGGACCCTGTCCTTGCTTTCCCTAACAGCAGCTTCAGGTAATCCGACAATTGAAAGACTGGGTAGACCTCGCGTGATATGAACTTCTATGGTAACCAGAGGTGCTTGAATGCCGACCTGTGCACGGCTATAGGTAATTGCAATACTCATCATCCTTAATAAATCTGTTTGTCGCAGATCAGAATTCCCTCTCTTTTGTTATTTCAGTTGCCTAGCATTAAAAAGTGGCAGCAGTGATAATAGTAGTTAATGGCAATCATATGATGGCAAGTCATCATGTCAATCAATATTAAGTTTTATTCATTGCATTATTAATAGGGTTGAAATCTAGGACTTTCTGGCTTGCTCTAATGTATCAATCTTTTTCTCCAGTTCTTCAACCAGGGCACGTGTACGGGAAAGTAATTTTGTCTGGATATCAAATTCTTCCCTAGAGACGAGTTCAAATCTGGAGAATGTGGCTTGCAATGTAGCCTTAAGATTTTTCTCTACATCCGCCTGTATTTTGCCGATGTCAGATGGCAATGACTCTAGAACCTGCCGTGTTATTTCTTCAAATTTAAATTCGTGTTTCATGTTTTACCTTGATTTGATGTGAATACATCATAAATATTATTTCCAGGCCGTTTGTTCGATCATTGTAGCAAAATTGCCTGGATCGTATTTGTATCGGCTATCAAAGGAATATGCACGAGGAAAACCCCGAGTTAATACAGTGCGCCGCATCAAAATACTGCACCAATGTAGTGCATTCCTGCAATTTCAGTTTACTTTCAAGCTCATAATATTGATTAATAGACTAACTAAGTCATTGTTAACTATATGTATTTATAACATTGGCACAGCATGTGCAGTAATGTTGTCAAGCCTTTTAAAATAGGGTTTATGGATCCATAAATTTTAAAAACTTGTGCATTATTTTAGCTGGGGGAAAATTAAATGAAACAGCTTTCAATAGCACTTTTCACTAGTGCAATAATTATCGCCGCGCCGACAGTAATGGCAGAAGAGTCTCCACACGAGTTTAGTGCAAATGTTGCATTAACAACTGATTACCGTTTTAGGGGTCTTAGCCAAACTAATGAAGACCCAGCCATTCAAGGTGGGTTTGATTATGGATACAGCGGTGATGCCTTACCTGTAAGTTTCTATGCCGGGGTCTGGGCGTCAAGTCTCGATTTTGATGTCGTTGATCCCGATGATGCGGATCTCGAAATTGATTTCTATGGTGGATTTACCGGGGAATTTGCTGTTGGTAATGGTCTCGCTTGGGATATTGGTGGGCTCTATTACTACTACCCAGGCTCAGATACCGGGCCCGGTGCAGCTGATTACGACTATGCGGAAGCGTATGGTTCTTTGGGCTACGACTTTGGTCCTTTCGATGTTAAAGCTGGTTTGGCATACAGCCCGGATTATTTCTTCGAGTCAGATGACGCATTGTATGTCTATGGTGATGTGGGTATCCCGCTTCCCCTTGGAGGATTAAAACTAGCCGGTCACGTGGGTCATCAGGATATTGATGATAATACCCAATTTGGTATACCCGATTATTGGGATTGGAAGGTAGGACTTTCTAAGGACTGGAAAATGTTCTCATTTGATCTTTCTTATATTGACACAGATGTGAGCAAAAGTGATTGCCTTGGAGGCGATAACATTTGTGATAGCACAGCTGTGTTTACTGTTTCAGCTAGTTTCTAGTAGTTTTTTTTAAATTCAAGTTCTGCCCCAATTAAATGCTGCGGGCAGGGCGCGTTAAACGCGAGGTGTATTCCATGAAATTGGTTACAGCAATTATCAAACCTTTCAAGCTTGATGATGTACGTGAAGCATTACACGACATTGGTGTACAGGGGATGACAGTGACAGAAGTCAAAGGATTTGGTCGTCAAAAAGGGCACACAGAGCTTTACCGTGGTGCAGAGTATGTTGTCGATTTTTTACCCAAGGTAAAACTCGAGGTTGCAATTACAACCGATCAGGTCGGGGCTGCTATTGAAGCAATTACCAAGGTAGCAAACTCAGGCAAGATTGGTGACGGCAAAATCTTTGTGTCAGGTCTGGACGAAGTTGTCCGAATCCGTACCGGTGAAACCGGCTCAGAAGCACTTTAACAGCCCGGGAGGAATTTAATAAATGAAATCGTTAATTTGTAGTTTTAAAAATCATAGAGGACTGATAAGCCTGTATGTGTTAATGGCAGGGTTATTCACGCCATCATTAGCAATGGCTGACGAGTTAAACTCTGGTGATACGGCCTGGATGATTACTGCTACCGTGTTGGTATTATTTATGACCGTACCGGGTCTGTCGCTTTTTTATGCGGGCATGGTTCGTAGTAAGAACGTTTTGTCAGTGATGATGCAATGCTTTGCTATCACCTGTCTGATGACGATACTTTGGGCCTTATGTGGTTATAGTCTGGCATTTGGCGATGGCGGTAGTATGAATGGCTACTGGGGTGGTTTTAGTAATGCGTTGCTTGCCAATATGAGTGTTGACAGTATGAGTGGCACCATTCCTGAATCTGTTTTTATGACATTTCAAATGACCTTTGCCATTATTACTCCAGCCTTGATCGTTGGCGCCTTTGCTGAACGCATGAAATTTTCTGCCATGCTAATATTTATGGCGTTTTGGGTAATCTTTGTTTATGCACCGATTTGTCACTGGGTCTGGGGCGGTGGATGGTTAGGAAGTAAATTCGCCATTCTCGATTTTGCTGGTGGTACGGTTGTGCACATCAATGCGGGTGTTGCAGGCCTGGTTGCATGTATCGTCTTGGGTAAACGTAAGGGATATCCAACCACAGCAATGCCTCCACATAATCTAACACTGACCCTGATCGGCGCAGCTATGCTCTGGGTCGGTTGGTTCGGATTCAATGCAGGTAGTGAATTGGCTGCAGATGGTGTTGCAGGTATGGCAATGGCAGTGACACAGATTGCTACTGCGACCGCAGCACTGTCCTGGATGTTTGCTGAATGGATGACCCATGGAAAGCCTAGCGCTTTAGGTCTTGCGTCCGGAGCAGTTGCAGGATTGGTTGCAATTACTCCAGCCTGTGGTTCAGTCGGACCAATGGGTGCAATGGTCATCGGCCTTGCGTCCGGTTTCCTTTGTTTCAAGGCTGCAAGCACGCTTAAACGTAAGCTGGGTTATGATGATTCACTGGATGTGTTTGGTGTCCATGCCGTTGGTGGTATCGTTGGTGCATTACTTACCGGTGTCTTTTCTGCCACAACTCTGGGTGTATTCTCAGGTCAGGGTCTGGCAGACGGTGTAAGTGGTATTGGCGGACAAGTTTTTAATCAATCTGTTGCTGTTATCGTGACTATCATATACTGCGGTACATTAAGTTTTATTATTCTTAAAGTAATTGATGCGGTGATTGGACTTCGCGTGAGTGAAGAGGAAGAGACAGAAGGTCTGGATCTTGCCTCTCACGGTGAACGTGGTTATATCTTGTAATCTTTCATCTCTCAAACTAACAGAAAAGGGCGCTTCGGCGCCCTTTTTTTTGTGCTCCAGTCCGGTTCAAGACAATCTCACGGACGCACCAATATGAATTTGTGTTAATCTTTGCCGCACATTAATTGTGCAATGGGTTTCAGGTTGCCCATGTCTGAAGGTAAAACGACGGGAGTAAATATAATGAAATTATTAATTGCAGTCATAAAACCTTTTAAGTTGGATGATGTTAGAGATGCTTTGGCAGAATGTGGCGTAAAAGGCCTGACCGTAACTGAGGTCAAAGGCTTTGGACGGCAAAAAGGTCACACAGAGCTTTATCGTGGTGCAGAATATGTGGTCGATTTTCTACCCAAGACGAAAGTAGAAATAGCACTGGATGATGAAGAGGTGGAGGCTGCAATTGAAGCAATTATTAAGGCAGCTGGGACTGGTAAAATTGGGGATGGCAAGATCTTTGTTCAAACTCTTGAGCAAGCGGTTCGCATTCGCACGGGTGAAACGGGTTCAGACGCCCTGTAAGAAAATAAAATGGGGAGAGGGGAAATAATGTCTACCAAGAAAGTTATCAGCCTGGCATCAGGTCTATTATTAATGTTGCCCATGACGGTCTATGCCGATGAAGTTAACGGCGCTGACACGGCATGGGTATTAACATCAACGGCTCTGGTACTGTTCATGACGCTACCCGGGCTTGCTTTATTCTATTCCGGTCTGGTTCGGGCAAAGAATGTTTTGTCCGTATTGATGCAGTGTTTTGCTATTGCCTGCACGGTATCTATTATATGGATGGTCATTGCCTATGGTCTGGCATTTGGCGATGGTGGGTCTCTAAACAAGTTTGTTGGTGGCGGCAAGATTTTGATGTCTGGCATCGGTCTGGACAGTGTTAGTGGTACTATCCCTGAAACCGTATTTTTCATGTTCCAGATGACCTTTGCCATTATCACCCCGGCACTCGCTGTGGGTGCTTTTGCTGAACGAATGAAATTTTCAGCGTTACTCTGGTTTACTGCCTTGTTTATGGTGCTGGTCTATGCACCAGTTTGCCATTGGGTCTGGGGTGGTGGCTGGTTAGCTGACCTCGGTTTTATGGATTTTGCTGGGGGTTCTGTTGTCCATATCAATGCGGGCGTTGCTGCGTTAGTGGCAGCATTGATCATAGGTAATCGCAATGGTTTTCCGGATACACCAATGCCACCACATAATATGACCCTGACGGTGATGGGTGCATCTATGCTCTGGGTCGGCTGGTTCGGTTTTAATGCTGGCAGTGCATTAACTGCAGGAAGTAGCGCGGGCATGGCCATGGTAGCAACACATATCTCTGCAGCAGCAGGGTCATTGGCATGGATGGCATGTGAATGGGTTAAACATGGCAAACCCAGCGTATTAGGTATCGTCACCGGGATGGTGGCTGGGCTGGCGACGATTACTCCCGCATCGGGTTATGTCGGGCCTGTTGGTGCGCTGATAATCGGTATTTCCGCTGGAGTGGTCTGTTACTTCGCTACCCAGTATGTCAAGCGCAGCCTCAAGATCGATGATTCACTGGATGTTTTCACTGTGCATGGTCTTGGCGGGATGTTAGGTTTATTACTTACCGCTGTGTTTGCGGCATCACTGGATGGACTGGGACTGGAAACATCGATGGGTGCCCAGTTTGTGACACAGCTGATCGGGATAGTAGCTACTACCATCTGGTGCGCTGTACTGTGTTTCATAATTTTGAAACTTATTGACAAAACAATTGGTTTACGTGTGAGTATAGATGAGGAGACTGAGGGTCTGGATATCGTGCTGCATAATGAACGTGGTTATACACTCTAATCTAAAAGCCTAAGGCTTATTGAGATGGGTAGGGCTATTACAAAGGGGGGGCTGGAGTTTTTATCACATGGTGAAAGAGGCTATATTCTATTAGATAACCCTGGAAAACATAAAGGATAATGTCAACGGGTGCATAGTCGCCCGTTTTCATATTGTGAGAGAGTTTTCTTGTGTAAAAATATTTTCGGGCACGGAAGTGTGGTATTTCATCCGGGATCATTGTGTTAAAATCCCCATCCTGGGAAAAAATCAGTGTCAGAAAATAAAAACAATTGTATAGCTTAGAGAGAAAAAATGTCAGGAACCCTATTAGATAAAGAATTACTAAAATCTTTTGTCCCGCCGAGTGCGCTAAATGCCGAAAACTTTCAAGAGCTGGCTGGTAAGACCCATGTTGAAGAAATTGCGGCGGGCAGGACAATTTTTAAGCAGGGTGATACTGATAAAAAAACGATCTATTTGATCGACGGCGAGGTCACACTGACTTCAGATAGTGGTGAAGTGGTTTCTGTCACATCAGGGACTGTAGCTGCAAAACATCCACTGGCTAGTTTCCAGCCACGAAGACATACTGTTGTCGCCAAATCCGCCTGCAAAATTACCCGAATAGACAGTGATCTGCTGGATATCTTGATGACCTGGGATCAGATGTCTGGCATTGAGGTAGATGAAATTCAGGCCGAAGAAGAGGATGATGATGATGGAGAGGGTGACTGGATGACCAGGATCCTTCAGTCAAAAGCATTTTTGCAAGTACCCCCTGGAAACATTCAGGCAATGTTTATGCGAATTCAGGAGGTACCTGCCAAAGCAGGTGATATCATCATTAAGCAGGGCGATGACGGTGATTTCTACTACATGATCCAAAGTGGCGAATGCAAGGTGACCAGAACATCGAAAACGGGTTCTGAATTGACACTTGCGACCCTCAAGCATGGGGATGCCTTTGGAGAAGAGGCACTGTTGTCAGATGCCAAACGCAATGCCAACATTATTATGAAAACAGATGGAATGTTGATGCGTCTGTCGAAAGAAGATTTTAACGAATTGTTAAAAGAGCCAATGTTAACCTGGGTCACCAGGGAAGAAGGTGACGAGTTGGTTAAGAATGGTGCGGTTTGGTTGGATGTTCGACTTGCTAGTGAACATAAAAACAATGGGCTTGAAGGAAGCATCAACATGCCATTGTTTATGTTGAGACTAAAAGTTGCGACACTCTCCGAAGATAAAAAATATATACTCTATTGTGATACTGGCAGACGTAGCTCAGCAGCGGCATTTTTATTGAGTGAACGTGGCCTGGATGCTGCCTGCTTAAAGGGCGGTTTAACGGGCGGTGGTTGAAGGTTAATTTTTATTTACGCCTGTAGAGGCTGAATGACAATTCGTTTAGATTCATCAATTGATAATTATTGTGTGATGGGAAATCCCGTCGCACATAGCAAGTCCCCTCAAATTCATGCTGCATTCGCAGAACAAACCAGGCAAAAGATTTTCTATCAGGCCATTCTGGTTGATGAAGGAAAATTTAAAGATTCAATCAAAGAATTTCAACGTAAGGGTGGTAAAGGCTTAAATATAACCGTGCCCTTCAAGCCCGATGCATGGGAAGCATCAGATCAGATGAGTCGCAGAGCAGAACGCGCGGTGGCAGTAAATACAATAAGCTTTAATGATGAAGGAAAAATAACAGGTGACAATACAGATGGTATTGGCCTGATTCGTGATCTGACTATCAACCACAAACTCTCAATCAAAGATAAAAATATTTTGATACTTGGTGCAGGTGGTGCAGCCAGAGGGATTCTGGATCCGCTATTCGATGAACAAGCTGACAGAGTTGTTATTGCTAACCGTACGGTTAATCGTGCACAGAAACTTGCCGATATTTTTTCAGACCGTGGCGACATTTCAACTTGTGGATTTGATGAGCTTGTCAGTAGCAATTTTGACATCGTTATCAATGCTACTTCTGCCAGTTTGCAAGGCGATGTCCCCCCATTACCTGAAGGACTCGTTAATAAAAATACCTGCTGCTACGACATGATGTATTCGGCAGCAGATACTCCTTTTGTTGCGTGGGCTAAAGCGCATGGCGCAGGAATAGCGTTAGATGGTTTAGGCATGCTTGTTGAGCAGGCCGCGGAGTCTTTCTTTATCTGGCGTGGAGTTAGACCAGAAACAGGATCAGTAATAAAATCACTTAGAAAAGTGAAAAGTGAAAAATGAAACGTCCCTTCAGGCCTTAAATTTTTCACGTTTAACCTTTCACTCTTCACTTCAATTCCTAAAGTCCGTGAATGTTATCCATTAAATCGGGTAACCACGTCACCAGAATCGGGAAAAGCATCAGTAATATCAGGGTTAAAATTTGTATCATTACGAAAGGGATGATGCCGCGATATATGTCCTGAATTCGTATTTCCGGCGGTGCAACAGCCTTCAAATAAAATAATGAAAAACCAAATGGTGGTGTCAGGAAAGATGTCTGCAGGTTGAGTGCAATTAAAACAGCCAACCAGAGGAGGTCGATTTCCAGGAGATTGGCAATCGGTGCAATGATGGGGACGACGATAAAACAGATTTGTAGAAAGTCTAAAAAGAAGCCCAGGACAAATATTAAAAGCATACTGACAAACATGAACCCCCAAACCCCACCGGGAATGTTTGTCATCATTTCACGAACCAGTGTATCTCCACCCATTCCGCGAAATACCAAACCAAAAGCGATTGCACCAATTAAAATCATAAACACCATGCTGGTCAGGCGCATCGTAAGTTGTATGGCTGCCTTCATGTTATTCATGGTAAGTTGTCCGTGGGCAGCAGAAAGTATCATGGCACCAAGCGCACCGACAGCAGCTGATTCTGTTGGAGATGCAATACCGGCAAAGATTGAGCCAAGTACACTTGTGATGAGTAACAGGGGGGGTGATAAGGTAAATATGACTTTTCTGAGTAAATCCCCGTCTTCATTAATCTCCAGTGCGGGCGCAACTTCAGGTTTTACCCAGGCAAGACAAAGGATGTACAAAAGGAAAAGTGTGACTAGTATTGCTCCTGGTATAACTGCACCGACAAAAAGACGACCCACCGGCACACCCATTACATCACCAAGCAGAATTAATATAATGCTGGGCGGTATGATTTGGCCCAGTGTGCCTGATGCAGCGATCGTGCCCGAAGCAAGTAGAGGAGAATAATGGCGCTTGAGCATGGTCGGTAGCGCGATAATGCCCATCGTTACGACCGTTGCACCGACAATTCCTGTTGTCGCAGCCAGAAGTGCACCAACAACAACGACTGATACAGCTAAACCTCCTCGTATCTTTCCAAAAAGAAGCCCCATGGTTTCCAGTAAATCTTTAGCCAGGCCAGATTTATCCAGTGTGACGCCCATAAAGATGAATAAAGGTACAGCGAGTAAGGTGAAATTAGTCATCATTCCCCAGATTTGCAGAGGGAGGAGGTTGAAGAAATCCAGGCCTAAAAAGATACTGCCGAAGAAAAGTGCTACAGCACCTAAAGTAAATGCAACCGGATAGCCTATCAGAAGCATGACCATAAGCATGACAAACATAGCAATGATGGCAGCAGTCATGTGTCTTTTCCCAGTACGGTACTGAGATTTTTTACAATTTCCGAAACACCTTGTAATAAAAGGAAAGTGAATCCCAATGGGATGCTTGCCTTCAAGATCCAGCGGTACGGTAATCCACCTGGGTCAGGAGAACCTTCCAGATGAATATATGATTGGTATACAAAAGGCCAGGCAGATAAAATGATTAAAATACAAAAAGGTATTAATAGAAAAATGCTGCCAAATAAATCAATCCATGCTCTACGTCGATCATCCATGAATTTACTTTTGTAAAATAAATCTAGCCTGACATGGTCATCATGCTTTAGCGTGTAAGCGGCCCCGATCAGAAATATCAGTGAAAACAGATGCCATTCCATTTCCTGTAGCGCGACGGAGCCACTTTGGAAAAAATATCGCATGGCAACATCGTAACTGACCAACAGAACCATCGCTAAAACCAGCCACGAAACCAACATGCCAGTGCGTTCACTGACTTGTTCCAGTCTAACCGAGAGTTGGTTTAATAGGTGTAAGGCAGATTTTTTATTCATGCCGGTTTAAGATAAGTCCTTAAAATTGAAGGCGTATTATTATTTGGAATAAAAAGAAATGCTATGTCAATAATTTTTTATGACCATTTGACGTCATTACAAAAAACGAAATCGGCAATATCACGTCTGTAATATCAGCTAATATTTATGTCGTGATTTGTATTTATGCACAAGCAATTCAAAAGGCCAGTTTTCACGTATATTTATTGATAGTAGGTACTATTCATAAGAAGAAGATAAATATATGACATATTGATTATAAAGGAAAAATATAAATATTTTATGTTGCAATGAAGCAAACGAGTGAAGATTAAATCCTGAAAATCAATTCTTGGATAATGAAAATTTACACACAGAGTTATCAACAGCTTAAGCTATTGATTTTCCTTATGGTAAGAATTAGCTAGCTGAATAAAATCATCAACTGATAGGGTTTCTGCACGCGCCTCAGGGACAATGCCCAGATCAATGATCTGATTTTTTTCAAGGACCCCTTTCAAACAATTTTTCAATGTTTTTCGTCTTTGTGAGAAAGCCAGCTTCACTATATGTGCAAACCCAGGTGGGTCGTTAATTTCTTTTAAAAATCTGTCACGTGGTTTTAGCTTGATAATTGCCGACATGACTTTGGGTGGTGGTGAAAATGCACCAGGACTGACCGTAAATAATTTTTCAGCATGACAGTGTGCCTGAACCATCACGGAAAGACGGCCAAAATCTTTTTTGCCAGGCGTGGCACAGATGCGATCAACGACCTCTTCCTGAAGCATGAACACCATGTTATCTATAGAATGATGATATCTCAGTAAATGAAATATCAACGGCGTTGAAATATTGTAGGGCAGGTTTCCTACAATACGCAGATGTTGATTACCTATTTTCCCGAAATCATAGCTCAGGGCATCAACACAGTGTATGACAATTTTCTTTTCAGGCCTTATTTTTACAGCCTCGTATTTTTTCGATAGGGCTTGTGCTAAATCCCTATCAAGTTCAAGGACATGTAATGTATCGAGATGTTCAAGTAATGGAAATGTAAGTGCCCCTTTACCCGGTCCAATTTCAATGATTGTTTGATGATGCTTTGGGTCGATGGCTGTGACAATACGATGAATAATATTCTGGTCGTGAAGAAAATGTTGACCAAACCTTTTTTTTGCCCTGTGCTCAGTCATGAATAATCATTGATGATACTGAATTTGACGAAGCAAACATGTCTGGTTTATGGCACGTCATGTCCATGGCACATTTTATTGCCGCCATTAAGCTTGATGAAGATGCATTTCCAGTGCCAGCAAGATGAAGCGCTGTGCCATGATCAACTGAAGTGCGGATAATGGGTAAACCCAAAGTGATATTTACCGTTTCGCCAAATCCCAGAGATTTTAAAACAGGTAGACCTTGATCATGATACATAGCGACAATTACATCAGAGTTATTAATCATTTCAGAGGTAAAAACCGTATCAGCCGGATGTGGTCCTGTTAAATGTAATCCCTGATTTGTTAATTCATTGAGCACTGGGATAATAATATTGTTTTCTTCATTGCCTAAATGACCTCCCTCACCTGCGTGCGGATTAAGACCGCAAACTAAGATTCGAGGATGATTGATTGAAAATTTATTTCGTAGATCATTATCGACTATCTTTAACACCCGCGAGAGGGTTTCTTTTGTGATGGCAGCACTGACTTTTGTTAATGGGATGTGAGTTGTGACCAGTGCGACCTTCAACACATTATTGGCCAGCATCATGACAGGGAAACCCTGGTTACAATTTTCGGCAAGAAATTCTGTATGACCGCTAAATAAGTAACCAGCGTCATTAATGATAGATTTTTGAACGGGGGCCGTGACCATGGCATCAAATGTTTTATCGATACACCCTGCACAGGCAGTTTTTAGCAGGGTCAGTACGTATTCAGCATTGTCTATATTAAGCTGGCCCGGAATGGTGGATGTTTTGGTTTTTACCGGAATGATTCTCAGGCTTTTGGCAATGTGCTTTTGTTTGGTAGCTGCATCAAACTCAGTTAATGACAGAGGCAGGCCTAGTGCAGATGCACGATTTCGGAGCAGGTCCGGGTCACCAATGGCAACAATATCAGCATAAATATCTTCCTGAGAAACTTGAATTGTAATATCGGGGCCAATGCCTGCAGGCTCACCTGTACTGATTAAGATACGAGGTAGTTCAGTATCAGTTCTCATTTAGTCGGTACTCGACATAAGCCTCATCACGTAAATCTCTTAACCAGTTTTGGTGCGCTTCCTCTGACTTCCTTCTTCGAATCGTTTCAGATGCCTTCGTGCGTCTGATGCTTTCAGTGTCGTCATGCTCTCTACGACCCAATACCTGAAGAAGATGCCAGCCGAATTGTGTTTCGAAAGGCTGACTGATCTCACCGATTTTGAGTTGATTCATTACCTCTTCAAATTTAGGTACCAATCTTCCAGGGCTAGACCAACCAAGATTCCCTCCCTCAGCCGCACTGACCGTATCATCCGAGTGTGACCTGGCCAGCTCTGCGAAATCATCGCCGCCCTCAATACGTGTTCTTAACTGATCTAATCTGACCCAGGCATCGTCCGCCGTGGTCAATTCATCAAGTTTAATTAGAATATGACGTGCATTTGTTTGTGTGATCATGTATTTTTCACTTTTACGCACATCAGCCAATTTAACGATGTGAAATCCACTTGAGCTTTTAATCAGGTCGCTGATGTCACCTTTTTCCATTGACTCAATTTGTGTGCTAAATAGAGTAGGTATTTCATTTTTTTTGCGCCAGCCCAAATTACCGCCATCAAGCGCCCTCTGCCCGTCTGAAAAAGTCGTTGCCATCATCGTAAAATCCTGTCCTGCTTTTAAATCCTCAAGCACCTTTTCTGCAACCAGTCTGGCCTGTTCCTCCTCATCTGGAGTCGGGGCTTCCGGTAAGGATATGAGTATGTGACTAAGCTGATATTCTGTTTCTGTCTTTCCCTGAAACTCCAGATTGGAGAGGGCATTGTCAATTTCTTTACTGCTGATTGAAATCCTGTTGTCCACCTGGCGTCGACGAAGTCGTGAGATGATAATCTCGTTACGTATATTTTCTCGAAACTGTTCATAGCTAAACCCATCTCCTTCGAGAATATCCCTGAACTGACTTAAACTAACCTTGTTCTCAGCGGCGATGTTGCTGATTGTTCTGTTCAATGTTTCATCATCAACACGTATTCCTGTCTCTTCAGCCCGCTGAAGCTGAATTTTCGTCAGGATCATACGTTCAAGGACCTGGGTTTCTAAAACGCTGGAAGAGGGGAGTTGAATACCCTGTTGTTGCATTTGACCTACCACCGTGCGGAGTTTTGTATCGAGTTCGCTTTGCATGATGATGTCATTTTCAACCACCGCAACAATACGATCCAACAGTACTTCTGCCAGTGAATTAAATGTTTGACACGCAAGAAAGCCTGCCAGCAGCAGGCGTATAGAATGAAATTTCAACTTA
>Ga0209997_10000417_pt1 | contig 14077 bp, 20 predicted proteins | sample CR04metaG_FD_182079 | JGI IMG/M metagenome (GOLD analysis project Ga0209997, IMG submission 182079) | Deep subsurface microbial communities from Mariana Trench to uncover new lineages of life (NeLLi) - CR04 metaG (SPAdes) (version 2) | ecosystem: Environmental > Aquatic > Marine > Ocean trench...
TTGCATTAATTACTGGAGAGGATCTTATCAACAAAAGAAAAAAACTTTGGATGAACAGTGTAATTTGTGCAACTCCAGAAATTACAAAAAATGATTTAGACAGACAAATTGTTTCATCTGACCAATTCAGTCTTGTAATTTTTGATGAGGCCCATAGAACTATTGGTGATTATGCTTACTCTGGAATTGCTCAACGTCTTATACACTCTAATGCAAGGATTATGGGGCTGACTGCAACTTTACCTAGTGAAAAAGAAAAGGCAACAGAAATAATCAACACACTTAAGATTTCAAGTATTGCTCAAAGAACAGAAGATAGTCCAGATGTTAAACCATACATACAAGATACTGTCACTCAATGGATAAATGTAGAACTGCCACCTGAAATGAAACATATTCAAAGCTTGATAAAAAAAGCCCTTGAACAAAGATACACAGAGCTAAAAAGAAATGGTGTAAATGTTACTGACACCAGATCCCTGTCACAATTATTACGATTAAGGGATTATGTCTTAAGACAAAACAGGCGTTCTGCAAAACCTCTTTTTACTGCCATACGAATTCATTATGCACTAAGTATGTTGGAATCTCACGGAATAACATCATTTTTACGATTTTGTGAGCGTACAAGTAAGAAAAAAGGTGTTGGCATAAAGGATCTTTTTGAAAATGATTCTAATTTTACTCAGGCAATTTTGTTGGCAAAGACTGCACAAGAAAAAGGAATAGAACACAGTAAAATTCCAAAATTACTGGAAATTCTCCAATCAATTAGTGGCAAGGCTATGATTTTTACAAGTTATCGTGATTCAGTAGAGGTGATTCATAAAAAATTAACTGAAATGGGAATTAAAGCGGGATTTTTAATTGGAAAGGCAGGAGAAACTGGATTAAAACAAAAAAAACAAATTGAAACTATACAAAATTTTCGTGATGGAGTCTACAAAGTATTAATTTCAACAAGAGTTGGTGAAGAAGGCTTGGATATTTCAGAAGTCTCTCATGTAATTTTTTATGATAATGTTCCTAGCTCAATAAGATACATCCAAAGAAGAGGACGTACTGGTAGAAAAGATCCTGGAAAACTAATTGTATTGATTGCGAAAGACACTATTGATGAGACATATTATTGGATTGGAAAAAGAAAAATGACTTCCGCTAAAAACATGGGCGATAAAATGTCTAAAGTGTTACAAAATCAAGTCGGTAAACCAAAAGTTGCACTGGATGCTTATTTTTAGCCTAGTCTTTTAATTATGTGATATCCAAACTCTGACTTTACTGGCTCTGATAGCTCTCCTACTTGAAGCTTAAATGCGACTTCTTCAAATGGTTTAACCATCATTCCTCTTCCAAAATATCCCAAACTTCCGTCCCGTTTTGCACTTCCAGAATCTATAGACATCTCTTTTGCAAGTTTTCCAAACTTTTCCCCATTTTTGATCCTTTCAAGAATGGCCAGTGCTTCACTTTGCTTTTTTACTAAAATATGAGAACACTTGATTTTGTTTGACATGACTTTTCACAATAATTTTGTATTAAAATATTATTCTAAACCCCAACTTGATTTTGAAAATGGTTTAATTTTGATAAACGGTGCCTCATTTTCCTCCCATGGTTGATCTTGAACCCATTCAAATTTTTCATGAAATTTTTTATATATTCTTGAAAATTCTTCTCCATTTTCAATAATTAGCACTTTTCCTTGAAGACAATTTTTGAATCTAGTCTGTCTGTCTTTTTTTGGACATATTCAGAGATATCTTCCAATTCCCTCATACTTTAGATACAGCAAATGAAAATCCGAGGGGCTATCTTTCATCCCAGTTGCATATCATACCCTCCCCTCGGATTATTCTTTTATCAAAAAAATACTAAATTGGCCTCTTTAATCAACAAATTTTTCCTCTGATTTTAAGTATTTTCTTTGGCGAATGATTCTATGAGCATTGTGAGAATCTATTTACTATTTAGTATGATGGTGGGTATTGCCTTCCTAGCCTTTGGCACAGCTGATAATGCATATGCTACCACAACCACTCTTGATGTTGCTAATACTGGAATGGCATGTGAATCATTAGGAGGAGTTTGGAATGCTGCAACTTCAACTTGTACATTATCTACCTCACTTACCATTGCTATGGGGGATAAATTGACAGTAACAAAAGGAGTTACTCTAGCATTTTTACCACCAGTAGGGAATTTGGCTAATCAAGGTGAAATTACAAACTTTGGAACAATAACCCTCGTTGGTACTACTACAAACAATGGGGTGTTATCAAATCGAGATACTGCAGAATTTACAAACTTTGGAACAATAATAATCACGGGCAATGTTAAATTTCAGGGGATTCTCCGTAATATCCATACTGCAGAATTTACAAACTTTGGAACAATAACAATCACTGGTACTAGTGAATCAAGTGGACAACTTCGTAATCTAAACTCTGCAGAATTTAAAAACTCGGGAATAATAACCATCACGGGTACCAATGACAGCAGCGGTCTAGTCGTAAATCTTTCTGTTTTGACTAATTCAGGTTCCTTAACAACTAATAACGGATTTGATAATAATGACCCAAATTCAATAATAACAAATTCAGGTTCTATTCAAATTACACTTGACTTAGATAACACTAATGGTTTAATTATTAATAACTGTGGGGAAATCATCTTTGCAAGCATTTCTGGAAATCCAATTCAAGAGAAGTCTATATGTGAGTTTGGTAAAAGTAATGCTTACGAAGATGCTACTATTGGCAGGTCCCACAATGGAAAACAAGTAGTTAAAAATGGAATTTGTATTGATATTAGATGTTGGACGGTAACTGCATATTATCATCAAGACTTTAAGTTAGTAGAGATGTTATCTGACTCTACTCATACTATCTCTACTACTGTTTTTTGTCAACATGGAGTCAACAAGTGTAATTACGTTGCATTTGCTGTTTCACCATATGGCACTAACATTAATGATTCTGTATGGAAAATAATTTTACAAAAAGATCACCAAGATAAATGGACAATGAAAGTAATTGATCCTAACGGATATTTGGGGGAAGTAACATCAACAACTCAAATAGTAAATGATGGTAAACATTTATCTGCATCTGTTACAATAGAATTCAAAAAACCTACTCCTGGAATGATTCTAAATATTGAGGTACGAGATAGCGGAGGTGGTTATAGAGATTTCAAATTCAATGATGGAATAGCAATTGCAGACGCATACGCTTATCCAACAATTGAAACTTCATATGACACACCTTTGGAAATTGCACCATTATGTCTGAATGAAAATTCTAACAAGCGTTATACTTGCGCCTTTGATAAGGTGAGAGAATGGACAATAAAAAATGCTGAATCTGCACTTGAACAAATCACCAAGTAATCTGTAAATTTATTTTATCCAAAAATTCGTTCTCTTATTTGAGGAATTTTTTTGTAAACCATGTCTCTAATTTTTATTTGATCTTCTGGAGTGGGAAGTTCTTTTTTAATTTGAACTAGTCCTGTAATGCCCGTTGTTAAGGCAGAACCAACTATTAATCCATAGACGAATTCTTTAGGATTTTCCACTTTGATAATATTCTTGTTTTGTTCAATTTCATCTAAATGTGCAGGAACAGTGGCTAGTGCTCCATCTAAAGTCTGATTGATGAGCTGCTCTAATTGTTCATCTTGGTTCATAATTGATAGAAATATCTCATATGTAATAAAAATGAAGATAATCTTGAATTTTTATAATAGAAATAGATTTTTAATAAACCAGATTTCTATCTAGCCTGTGTTTTCCTATTTTACTATATCTTCTGCAAACGAGAAACTTCCAGTTATTATTAAAAAATTCAAAAATGTTACTCATTTTAAAAATGAAATAATGAAGATAGAACAACAACTTAGTTCATCATTATCTCCTACAAGTAATTTTGAGCAATATGTAATAATTAAACAAAAACTAAATTCTATTGTAACAAAATTTTATCAAGCAATTGAAGATCTTGAAAAAACAGGGGTTGTAATCAAGGGAATTGATGAAGGTCTATTAGATTTTCCATCCAAAAGATTTGATGATGAGATTTGGCTTTGTTGGAAACATGGAGAAACAGAAATTAAATTCTGGCATGAAAAAGATATTGGATTTAGTGGAAGAAAACCAATTAGTGTTGATGACAAATCATTAGTGTGATTCTACTTTAGTTTACTCATCAATTCAATATATTTTATTTGTAATTTACTAAATTCGTCTTTTACTGAATTGAGTTCACTTATTGTAATTTGATTTTTTGAATTTAAAAGATCCACCAAAGTATTCACAATACGATGAACTCTTTTAGACTCTTTTACATCTCCGATTACTTTTAATTCTTGTGTAATGATGTCAATTGCTTCTTGTTCTGTATGTATTTTTTGTTGCAATAATTCCTTTTTTTCGAGACGCTTTAATTCAAATTTAATTTCATCAATTTGTTCTATCTTAAAATCAAACTCAGTTTGTGCTTGTTTAATTTGATTAGTGAAGTGAATTATTTTACTTTTTATTTCTTGTCGTTCAGTTTCTAAACTATCTAACTCTTGTTTTAGTTTAATAACTTTAACTTCTTTATAATTTAGTTTATTCAAATCAAATTTTATTTTTTGTTTTTTTGGTTTAAGAATTGAAATTTCCTTATCAAATCGTTCTGTATCTTTTTTAAATTTTTTAAAACCTGTGTTTTTATCTTGAATATGTTTTTTAATCGTTTTAAAATATTGTGCAGTATTAGAAAAATCATCTTTTAATTTTGTAGCATCTTTTTCATAAGCTTCAAAATTGTTTTTGTTTATTCTTATAATTTTTAAAGACCTGTCAGGAACTTCTTCAATTATTTGATCTCCTAATTTTTGTCCTAGCGTTGGAATCTCGTTCCATATGTCTTCTTCGGGTATTCCAGATTCTGACTTTTTTATTCGTTTAAGATGTTTTTCAATCATGTTCTTTTTTTGTAAGAATATTAAATATGACTGATGTAGCTCCTGTCGGACAAACACTAATCAAATCATGACTTTATCATTTTATTTTAAAAAACCAAAAAATGTTTAGAGGGTAAAAAAAGAGACTAGTATATGTTATCTGTATGGTTTCGAGTTATTCGAATTCGTTTTCTTTTAGCTTCAGTTATTGCAGTTTCTGCAGGACTTGCTTTGAGCTGGTGGCATGGAATTCAAATCGATATATGGTATGCAATAATGACTCTGTGCGGCGTAATTGCACTACATGCTAGTGTTGACTTGTTAAATGATTATTGGGACTATAAACGTGGAATTGATACTCAAACCCAACGAACCAAAATGAGTGGTGGTACTGGTGTTCTACCAGAAGGTTTACTGGAACCTACTCAAGTTTATCGTGCAGGAATTATTTTTTTGATAATTGGAGGTTTGATTGGTAGTTATTTTGTAGTAATAGACGGAATAATTATTGGATTAATTCTCGCATTTGCAGTTTTATCAATCTATTTTTATTCTACAAAAATTGTTGATTCTGGACTTGCAGAAGTATTTGTTACAGTAAAAGGAACTATGATTGTACTTGGAACATATTTTATTCAATCTTTAGAAATAAATTTTTCGTCTATCATGGCAGGAATTTTTGTTGGAGTGTTATCCTCTCTTGTTTTGTTTATCACATCATTTCCAGATTATGAAGCAGACAAAGCAAAAGGACGAAAAACCCTGGTCATATTTTTAGGAAAACAAAAGGCAACAACTATGTTTTGGATATTTCCAATAATAATTTATTCAGTATTAATTTCAGGAATCATCTATGAAATTTTTCCAATATACTGTATAATTTCTCTTGGGGCAGTTCCATTGATTATAAAGGCCGGTCTTAAATTAAAACAGAATTTTGATAACATCCAAGGACTTGTTCCAGCAATGAGTTCAACAATTACTTTTAGTAGAATTACTGGTGCGTTATTTATCATCGGATTTATTTTAATTCTTTGATATGTTCATAAAAAACATACAATCTAATATTACAAAACTTATCTTAAAATTACTTGTTGATTACTGTAATTGTAGTTGATGATGAATCTGATGTATCTGAGGTATTATGTGAATTTTTAAAAATGAAAGGAATAGAAGTTGTTGGGAGAGGAAATAATGGTCATGAAGCATTTGAATTATTTAAAAAATTCAAGCCAGATGTTGTTTTAATGGACTTGGTTATGCCAAACTATGATGGATTTTATGGACTCGAAAAAATTCGTGAGTTAGATCCAAAGTCAAAAATAGTGATTATTTCAGCATCACTAACGACTTTATATGTTAAAAGACTTCTTGAATTAAAAGTAGATTCAATCTCGCTAAAACCTTATGATCTAAATGATGTAGTTGAAATAATACATAAAGTAAATGAAGGAATAGAATTCAAAAAAGTACCCAATATATTCCAAAGACAATTAAACCAATAGATTTTTCACACATATCATGATAGAAGGATATGCTACATCTGATGGGACAATAAATTTTTTAAAAAAACATAATGATGTTGACCCAAAAAATTTCCGAAAAATTCATGGTTTGACATTATCTAATGCAGGCGTAGGGACATATCTTGGCAATGTCGATAGTCAGACCGATGATTTAGTAACAAAGGCTGTAAAGGAATCCATACTTGCTGGTATCAATGTTATTGATACTGCAATAAATTATCGTTCTCAAAAAGCTGAACGTTCAGTTGGAAAAGCAATTTTAGAATTAATTCAGGAAAAAAAAATTAATCGAAATGAAATATTTGTTAGTACTAAAAATGGCTATGTGACAAATGACGGTGATATTAATCAAGATTTTTGGCAATATGTAAATAAAGAATATGTAGCCACAGGCATCATTCAAGCAAACGATATTACTTCTGGATATCACTGTATGACTGTTCCATATCTTGAAGACCAGCTTGAACGAAGCAGGAAAAATTTAGGACTTGAATGTATTGATCTAATGTATATTCATAATGCAGTTGAGGGCCAAATTAATGATGTATCTAAAGAACAATTTATGAAAAATTTGCGTTTATGTTTTGAATTTTATGAATCTAAAAGAAAAGATAGTAAAATTAGATTCTATGGTATGGCAACGTGGGAATGTTTTCGAGTAACAAATGATGATCCCCAATTTTTGGAACTGTCTAATGTAATGTCTTTAGCAAATGAAGTAGGTGGACCTGAACACGGATTTCGGTTTATCCAATTACCATTTAACATGTATCTTGATCAAGCTCTAATGCTCAAAAATCAATCTTATGAGGGAATCACTGAATCAATATTAGAAGTTGCCAAAAAATTTGACATTGGTGTTTTTACTAGTGTACCATTAATGCAAGGAAAACTTCTCTCACCAGGTGTTATACCAGAATTTGGAAATCTAAAACCATCTTTGAGGGCCTTGCAATTTACTCGTTCAACTCCTGGAGTCCTTGCTCCACTTGTAGGTCATAAATCAGATGCGCATGTTCAAGAAAATCTTGAAATCCTAAAGATACCACCCCTCTCAGAACAAGATTTTAATGTTCTAGTTAAAAAATTAACATATGCTAAAACTAGCTAAACATAACTAAGAATCATTTAAGATTCCACCAAAGTTTAAAAATTCATTTGAAATATCTGGTACTTGTTGTTCAATTCTTAAAACAAATCCTTCAGGAACATTTACTTCGATAAATAAATTATCGCCGCTAGACGGTCTATCTGTTCCAGCATATACTATGACAATTACTGCTAATTCCCTATCATCAATAAAATGATCAAAATTTTGATTAATTACCCAATAAACAAATGCAGTAGTACTTGTAGGTTTTTGTTTATCAACAAACGGATTGTTAGCAATAATTCCCTTGGTTTTTGCTTCATCTACTGCATCCCTAAGTGAATTAAAAGTTTTATCAGATAATCTATCTGCATAGATATTTTCATAATTTACCATTGTGTTGTGTTTTAGAATTGAATTATATGAAATTTGAGTTGTTTGAGGATTCATATTAACAATACCACCTGTAGCTACTCTTACTGGTATTGCAGTTATCATTATTTCATCAGAGTTAACATCTGCCGCAGCAGAAATTCTTCCAGAGATTTCAAGTTGATCTCTTACTTCATCAAAAGCATATTCTACTGCTTGTTTTTGAGTATTGCTAACTGAAAATCCAATGTTGACTATAATAATTATGAAAATTGCGGCAACTACTACAAAAGCTACAATACCTTTGTCATATAATGGAATTAACACTTTGTGTTTTTTCATGTTGCATATTCATCTATAATTTTAAGTAAAATTACTTAGTATCTTTTCTTGTGTGTTTACTGCGAACACACAATATCATCATAATAAACTAGGTTTTAGAATATTATAAATATAAAGCATCAAAGTGAATTACTATGCCAGTTGATCCTGTGTGTGGTATTGAACTTGATGAAAAATTGGCAGTTGTTCATGAACATAAAGGTAAATTATACTATTTTTGTTGTGATGGCTGTAGGCGTATTTTTATCAAAAAACCACGAAAGTGGAAAAAAAATGTTTAGATTGGAAAACTCCCGCACATTTGACAAAACTTTGAAGATTGTTTTACTTCATACTGACAATGAGGACATTTAGATTTTGAATCATGTAGATTTTTTGGCGGTTCAAAATGTTTTCGATATATTTCATAATAATGAAGAGATTCTTTTGTTCGTATAGAAACATTATCTAAGTTATGAATCTGTTTAGTTTTTGATTTAAATACATTATCTGAAATTACGGTATTAAATAACTGAGTCAAGGCAGCAGTTCCTGCACCATCTTGCATTGGAGATTTTTCCCTCCAAACAACACTTTTTGGAAGCTTATTTTCAAAGATTTTACGTAAAATCCATTTTCCATACATTTTTCCATTATCTTCTTTTACTTTCAAATTAGCAGGAATAGTTTTTGCAAATTTCATTACGTTATCATTAAGAAAAGGAGTTTTTACCGTTATTCCGAGTGACTTGCCTATTTTTTTTGATGGAAAGTGCATTACATCCCAAATTCTTTGAAGATCTTTTTGAAGTTCATTTTTATTTTTCTTTAAGAAAAAACTATATCCAGCAAACAATTCATCTGCTCCATCTCCTAAAACTAGATTAGATTTTCCAGAGTCTTTAACAGATTTTAATGCAAGATAAATTACAATAGAGTTTCTTATTTCAATATCATTGAAATTCTTCAGAATTTTGATAGTCTCTTCAATGGCTGTTAACAGTTCTTCTGTTGTAGGCATAATTATTTGTAACGGAAGATTAAATTTTTTTGCAACAATCTGGCAAAAAGTCAAATCTGTAGCAATATAGTCTTTAGTAGTTACTGCAATTGTATCACATTCTTTATCTTTTAGAAAATAAGCAAGTATGCTACTATCTAGCCCACCTGATAATGCTAGAGTTTGTCCAGCGGTCTCTGAAACTGAATTTTCTAAAATCTTGTAAAGTTTTTCAAAAGTCTCTTCCAATAAGGAATTTTATATCTAAAATTATATAGGTTAAGCTAATAGATTTGTGGTTAGCTATACTTGTAATATTGAAAAGCTCATAGTCTTTGAGTGCAACTTTAAATATTCTATAAGATAATTTCATTACATGTTACTTCCCGCTGAAATAGAATCGAAAACTATGATTCCAGCACTGAGAGCAATTTTAGCAAGAAAGCTTGCAGATCAACACAAAATTCGTGAGGATGAAATTTCTAAAATGTTAGGAGTAACCCAAGCAGCTGTTAGCAATTACATACGAGGAACAAGAGGTGATCCAAAATTAATTTCTCAATTATCCTCTCAAAAACAAATTGTAGAGATGATTGATGAAATAAGTGAAAACCTTGCTTCAAACAGAGCGTATACTCCGGCAAGTCTATCAAAATTCATCGGTATATGTAACTACATTAAAACAAGTTTGTTAATCTGCGATATTCATCATAACCTTGAATCAAATATTGATGAAGCGATTTGCAAAGAATGTGAATCTATGCTTCTTAAAGGACCTGGAAGTGTATATTAAAACACTAATTTTTTTGTAAAATAATCTCTATTGTTGAAAGCATCTTTCCAATACCAGCTGGCATATCTGTATCTAAAAAAATACTTTGAACTTTAGAATTACCTTTTAACATTTTTCCGGTTATAATATTTGCAATTGCAACTGCATTTGGAATGGCATCTCCCTTTGCTCGAAGAATGGCTTTATTTGATTTTCCTAAAAGAGTAATTACATTAATTGCTTCTATCATTACAGGTTCATTTCTAACATTGAAAATAGGCAGTTGCTCTTTTTGAACATCAGACACGGTTGATGATAAATTACTTTGTTTAGACTTATCCAATAAAATCAATCCAATACAAAGGAAATTTTTGAGTTTAAAAATATTATCGATGATTTATCCATTAATCAAAGAAATCAATGGGCAGGTTTTGATAGTCACCATTTGGTAATCTACGACGAATTACAATTGGAATTGCTCGTTTTTCAAGCTCTACCATAGCAATATCTAATGATGTTCTTGCAGATGATGGAATTTCAATAAATGGTGGTGCTCCCATTGAAAGTTGTAATGTCCTCGCTCCCACTATCCTAGCTTTTTCAAATCGAGTTAATGTTGGTGGCCCTATCTGTATTTTGCCTTTACCAGGAACTTCAATTTCTTGTGGTTCATGAACTTCATCAATTTCGATAATTTCTCTATTTTCAATAATTTGACATTCTTTATCTAAATCTGATAATTCTTTTTCAGTTAATTCCTTTTTTCCTTCTTTGATTTTTCTATAAGCACTTATGGCATCACGCAAACTTTTTCCAATAGTTGACTGTTCCGCACTATTTTCTTCATCTTTGACATCAGTTTCTTTATCTTCTAATTGAGACAATTAACAAAATTCTCAAAATCGGTAATATAATCGAATATGGGAATTAATGCTTATTTTACATCATATTTGAATATGTTCCAAATGATAGCGTTTATCTATACTCTATTTTGTTGCTAAAACTTATGGGGCAAGACTCAGTATCTAAAATCAAGTTAATTTTGGAAATACGTGGAAAAGCAAAGCTAAACTGTGAATTAAAACGCCATCTTTCACCTAGAACAGTTGGACTTATTTCAAGAAGCTTACCACTGGAGGGAAACGCTCATCAATTTACAAATAATATTTCATATTTTGAAACGTCAATTGATTCTGGCATTGATAGACCTCGAAAAGAATTCAAAAAAGGAGACATCGCTTTTTTACCAGCTAATGGGAGTATTTGTTTTTTCTCTCAAGACATATCTTTATCAAAAACTATGACCCCGATTGGAAAAATCACATCTGATATTGCAGTTTTAACTGAAATAAAATCTGGTGATGTATTTACACTTTATGCAGATATTGGTTGATAAATATGATGGCCGCTAAATCCACCAACTTTTTTGACAGTTCCATCTTTAGATAATTTTTTCAAGAATGTATTTGAAGCAGATATTTTTACTCCAAGATGTCTTGCAAGTCCTTGAATCGTAATCACCTTGGCATTTTTAATAAATTTCATTGCTTGCTCTTCATTTACAATAACAGTAATTTCTGCCTTTGGAGATCCCCCTCCCAAAGTATCTTTTTTCTGCCCTTTCTTCTTTTCTCCTGATTTTTTTAAAGATTCATTCTGTTGAGATTTTTGCTTTTGTGCTGGTGACTTATTTTTTGATCCGCCCATAAAAATTTAAAAATTTATCCGGCTTATAAAGGTAAATACTAATTACGATTAATTTTCTTATAATCGCTTTAGAAAAATTTCAGCATAGTCTGTACCATAAATTTTTTTCGTGTATGGAATAAGTTATTTCCAATTCAATTTAGACATGAATATAACTGATCTAATTGTTTGCAGATATTCTAGTAATGTTGATTTTTCAACAAAATTTTAAAATATCCTGTTGATTTTTTCGAAAGAATTTGTTACTTCAAATAAAATTTTTCAAGTGCACATTTCAACTATATATAATCTCAAGCATATGTCAAATTATGGGAATAGTAGCAAAAGGCGCAAAATGTAATGTAAATGGTTGTAATGATGACGGTGCACGTTCACTAAACACAGGCAAGGTGGAAAATGCCGGTCTACAGGTTTCATCAATAGGGAAAAAAACAGTTCTATGTAAAACCCACTATAAAGAATGGAAAAAGGAATCAAAAGATGATCGTGATCTTGAACGAGCACGATATGATAAATTCTAACTGCTTTTTCTTTCTATAAGTCATAAAATTTTGATGGATTTTCTTTCAAAAATTCTTCTTTAAGATTATTGTAATACTTTCCAAGTTTTTTGTAAAGCCGTTTAGGTTTTCTTGATTTATTATTGCTTAATACATATAATGCAAGAATTGGAAATGCGATTGTAGAGTCTGCATAAACTGTTATCATATCTTTATGAGCATCATGTACTTTGCCCCAGCTCTTTCCTTCTTGTAATGTAGCTCCAGAAAGTCCACCTGTATCTGGCCTCGCATCAGTTATCTGAATAATATAGTCCTGCCCTCCATCCTCTCTTCGTAATATTTGATCTAAAAGAGGACCAGTTTGTTGTGCAGAGTTTTTTGGAACTCCTCCTCCCAACTCTACAATTCCTGATTTTTTAGAATGATAAACAATTGCTGCTTGTTCTATAATCTCTCTTACAAAATCTAAATTGTATATTTTATCTCTAAATCGATGTACTGCTAAATTTAATGCAAGTGAAGAATCAAGTAATGCAGGAACATAAACTGGCACATCATATTCATATGCAGTTGCTATAAAGCTTTTTTTAGGAAATTTTGCTTTTTTCTTTGTAATGTTCCCCATAAGATTACAAAACTCTGCGCTTGTAAATGGTTTGCCTAACAAGTTTTCTTTGAACATTTTTTGCACTACTTGGTCTTCAGATTCTAGTGTTTCATAGAATTTAATAAAAACATCTCGAATTCTAACTATTTCTTTTTCATAAAGCTTCATGTCATCTACTTCATAATGTCCTTGTTTTACAGGAAATCCCCATGCAAAATGATCTTCGTGATACACATTTGCACCAGTTGTAATAATCCAATCAACATAACCCCTTTCAATCAAAGTTTGAACAATCCCGCCAATACCTACTGGTGTCAATGCTCCAGTAAATGTGAGACAGATTACTGCATCTTCTTTAATCATTTTAGAATACAGTTTTGCAGCTTCCCCTAATTTCCTAGCATTATATCCACTTCTAGCGTAAACCTCGACAATGTCCTCAATCTTCATTTTAGGGTCTAGTTTTATGTGAGGAATATCTTTTCCATGAAAATGATGGTGATCCACAAATGGGAAAAAATTTAAACGCTAAATAATACTTTCGTTAACACATTTCACTGATTTTATTTAACTCGTGAACTTCTTGAACCTCAATTCTACAAAAAACTCCTGATACGACAGGACAATTCTCACTAATAGAGCGTGAGTTGAACCTTAATGCAGACAGAAAACGGTTATGGATTGATAGGCTTGAATCAGTTGATAACACTCAAAGCAATATCTCAGTTCCATTATGCCTAGATATTATTCCTAAAATGAACTTGTAATAATTTGGCTAAATCACTTTAAAAAATAAAAAAAATGGTAATCCTACATGTATAGGATTCATTTCTAAGGTTCTTCTTTAGCTGGTTCTTCTTTAGCTGGTTCTTCTTTAGCTGGTTCTTCCTTCTTTTTTTTCCTAAATCTGTCTAAGAATCCCATATTTTTCGTACTCGTCTGAGTTGCAATCGTCTTGGTTATCAATATTTAGCTAAACAGTAGGCATGGAAGCCAACTTCGCAGTTCTATATTACAAAACCAAATCTGCAACGATAACTATCTAATTTCGCTAAATTATTTTGGAAAAAACAGGTAAATTTAAATGGAAAATTTACTATTCTAACAGGATATGTCACAAGACATGAATGATGAGGGAAAACTAGTGAGCATGATGTTAGAAGCCAACAAGAACATCAGGTATGCTTGCATCTGCGATAGTGAAGGAAAAATACTTTGGAATTCCC
>Ga0209997_10000419_pt1 | contig 14035 bp, 12 predicted proteins | sample CR04metaG_FD_182079 | JGI IMG/M metagenome (GOLD analysis project Ga0209997, IMG submission 182079) | Deep subsurface microbial communities from Mariana Trench to uncover new lineages of life (NeLLi) - CR04 metaG (SPAdes) (version 2) | ecosystem: Environmental > Aquatic > Marine > Ocean trench...
AGAAACATAGTAAGCAGGAAAAACGCAGCGCAGCCTAAAAGAAATCCCTTAGTCAATTTCATAGTTTTGTCTACTGCTCTGGAATAATCTCGAAAAATTGTGGGTCCCATGACTTTTACATGAGTCTCATTTTCTAAAATTTCAAATGAAGCTGGCTCTATATTTTTTTCAGACTTTTTTGCAATCTCAAGATACCAGTTTGCCATCTCTTGAGGTTTTGTAACGAGACCAAATTGATAGTATCCATTTCTATTTCTAACCTTTTTGGTAGTATAATGTGAATCTGAAGTACAAATTTCTATTAGTTCATATCCGTTGTTTGAAAAATGTTGTACCACTGCTTCTCTTAGTCCATTTTCCATATTGTTGGCATCTGCCCATCCAAGAAAATACTTTTTTCCATTTATACGAAGACATAAAATTCCAATTCCGGCCATCGCAAGATCTGGAGCATTAATTCCCATGTCTTTTGAATTGGCATAACCAAATTCTAAAGGATGGGTCTCCTTTGTCTTCAAAGTGTCAAGACATGATTTTGATGCAGTCAAAAGATCCTCCGAGTCGATTTGAGAAATTTCTTCTCCCATAGCATTATGACAATCTACAATTAAGACTTGATCAAAATTACGGTTCATTGAAAACTGTTCGATCTCACTTTTAATTTGCAAAGGAATATCTTCCATTCCGTGTGGTGAAAGAGACAAAAACAAAAGTGCAGTTTTACCAAAAAGTATTCCCACACAACGAGTTTTGTTTATATGAACAGTAACTGGCTCTGTACAGCTAATTCCTTCTTGGGATATAGAGCTTTTAGTTAAACTGGCAAGATAATTCTCTACTTCGGTTTTAGATGGTAAATTTAATGAATGATTTGAAACACTATGCAATATCATGGCAGATGATCCCATATTTTTGTAAATCAAATATGGAATATTACTTCCCCCTACTGGATGAAATGGTCCAGGATGAATTTCAGGTATAACTAATCTAAAATCTTTATTGGTATTCTTTGAATGTAACCTAATTTGGGAAGTTAAAACTTTGGACATGTTTGCACGTTCTGAAAGAATATTTTCAACTTCAGAGGGATTGTTTTTGGATATAGAAGAAAGGTAGGCTTGAATCAATTTATGAGTACTTTTAACACCGGGCCTACCCGCTCTGTCAGTTATAACAGACCAAGCAGATGCCAAAGCTAAGAATACTACACCATATACTAATCCCTGATAATCAATTAGTACTGACGTCCACATTTCTACTGGTACAAGAGCTAAGAACATTGCCAGAGGTTGGATCAAACATACTAACAAAGCCTTACCAATGTTTGCACCAAGAACTGTTGTGAATATTCCAATTCTAAAGCTTGCAAACAAAAACATTCCCATGGTAATGAAAAGAAAAGGAATTTGTTCACGAGAGATTAGAATTGATGCCACAAGACCTGAAACTACAGTAACCACCCAAAGACTATTTCCAAAAAGAGACATGTGCAATGATTTGGAATATTCTTTATTTTTTGTAAAACGAGCATCTATGCGTTGAGTGATTAATAATACACCTATGACGGCTAATAATCTAAAAACTAGGTCATCGCTTTCAAGATAAAAAGAAACAGTTAATGTTACAAGTAGTGATACAACAACTATAGAAAAAATTAATGATGTATAGAATGAAGATGGGTTTAGTAATGTTAGAGAATATCGTTTATGAATCTTGGAAACATCATTATAGGATTCTGTCATAATAGATCACGGTATTAGAAAAATATCCATTAACCATGAGACTACAATAAGACTACTAGGTACGGTAACTACAATTTTAGGATCGACTTTGAAACCTTTAGTTTCATCCTCGAAGAATCGTAGAAGACCTGCACTTGATGCAGGTAATGGTGCGCTCTTTTTTTCTTTACCCATAGCTATTTTCAAAGTCAGGATCTTAGAATAAAAACTTTTTTGATATAGCAAAATTTAGCCTTAAAACAGCTAATTTTGAGGGTGAGATTCATTAGGTGATTTCAATTTCTGCCAAGGAGTTTCGAATATTGAAGTGTATTTTTCGGCAAAGTGTATAGCAACTACAACGCCCAAATATATGCCAATCATTGGTGCAAACAGGTCCATGCTAATCAGATCCACCAACTATCAGCACTATTCTAAGTAAAAAGCTAACCAACATGTGATATGATACTATTATTAGATTGATTTTTACTCGTTATGCTCTAAAACAAAAAGTTAACCTTTAGAAATCAATATGACAGATTCACTAAATTTCAGATTTGGAATATAAACAATCTTTCCATCATTTGTTTTTGCAATAGTCCTCATCAAATGAAACTCAATAATTTGAGATTTTATTCCATCAATTTCAATATAGTCACCTATGTTGATATTTTTATTCAGATAAAGCCCTATACCTGATACAATGTTTTTGAGATGATTTTGTATTGCAAAGGTTACCAGAAAAAAGCCTACTCCAATTGTGGCTATTACTTCTGTTGCAACGTCAAACCACCCAAGGTTTATTCCCAAATAGCCAGCTTCTAGAGTTATTATTACCAAAGAGATCAAACCCAAAAGCTTTGTAGAGCCCTTCAGATCAGATAATTTTGATTTGATTACAAATTTTGCTATGAAGAATATGCCAATTGAGATTAAAACCGAGATAATGGCATAAAGATAAATTTCCTGAACCATGATAAGCATTTCCTTAGATAAGCTAATTAGAGTTATTGTAAAGTGATTTAGCGAAATTGGAACATAGCCTTAAAAATCTATATTCAAACTACATTATTTCACATAAACTGTTTTTTGTTAATTCTTTAATTTTGCCAGAATTTCTACTAGGGAATTAATCGATTTTAGAATCTGTTGTTCCTTTTCATGATCTTTTTCTGCTTCTAATTCTTTAGAAAGATTTTGGAGTTTCTTTTCTAAAATACTTAGAGTTGATTCAGTATTTTGAACCTTGGTTAATTCTGGCTCAGTTTTGGTAATTTCAGGTTCCCTGCCACAATTAACACATAACGCATGACCATCTTTCATCACTCTAACACCCTTACAGTATGGACATGGTTCACTAAGCATTCTTGCACCATTTAGCAGCATTTTAACTGCTTTCTTGGTTAGGTCTGATGACACTAAAAATACTAGAAAACGATTTCTAAAAAACTTGATCTTGTTAGTGTTTTTGAAGATTAATTTTTTGAATTCACGAAGGCTTAATAGTATGTTCAAAGAAATTATTATGATTAATGGCGGTAATTTGTAGCACTTGTGGTCTTCCTGAAGATTTATGCGCCTGTGGTGAACTAGAAAAAGACAGCACACATATCATTATAAGATTAGAAACTAGACGTTTTAGGAAAAAAGGAACGATGATTGAGGGACTTGATCCAAAGATAAATGATTTAGAAAATGTGGCTAGGGATTTGAAAAAAAAATATGCTTGTGGAGGTACAGCTAAAGATGGCTACATATTTTTGCAAGGAGATTATCGAGATACGATCAAAGAAGCTTTGGTCAAGCTAGGATTTTCTGAATCATCAATAGACCTACATTAGAAAAGACTTGCAAGAACAAAACAAGTTTATGCAAGTATTAGGAATTCCATTTTCAGCATTAGTTTCAGTAATTTTTGGTTTGATGATTCTTGCGTTTCCTTTAGGAGCTTATGTAGTTTTTAATTCTAATCTAGAAGATTCAGTGAGCTATGATTTCCCACTTAGTAGTTTTAATTTTTTCCCTGTAGGAATAGGTATTGAGATTCCAATAGAATTTGAGCTTGGCGATGTTTTTATTGGCATATGGTGTGTTTTTATAATTTTATTTTCTGTTACAGTCTTAGGACCAAAAACAAATTTCCTAAAAGCTCTTTCGCCCATAATGTCTGAAGGAAAGTATGAAACAAAATCAAATTATTTAGTTTCTGTAATCAAATGGTTTACAATCTTAATAGTAATATCTGGTATAATTGATTTTGTTCAGCAAAGTTTAGGGATTTTCACAGAACCTCCTCAACAATCAGATGTTTTAATTCAATTTTTTAACGTCACCTCAGCACCAATTAGTGAAGAAATTGGATTTAGAGTAATGCTAATTGGGATACCACTCTTTCTAATTTATTCACAGAGATTATCAATTAAATTATTTTTCAAATCACTATGGAACCCAACGCAGTCACTCAACATCCATGAAAATAAAAAGGCAATAATTTTGATAGTGATAGTTGGAATATTTTTTGGATTGGCTCATATTATTTCTGGTGAACCATGGAGTTTTGGAAAATTTGCACAGGCAACTGCAAGTGGAATAATTATAGGATGGGTGTATTTTAAACACGGATTCCCCTCTGCAATTTTGGTGCATTGGGCTACAAATTATTTTATTTTTTCTTATGTTTATTTTCTAGCAGATATTAATGAAATTACTATTAAAAATGCTTTTTCTCATTCGCTTACAAATAGTTTAGAAATCTTATTCATCATTACTGGAGTAATTTCAATTGCAATGCTATTTTTGAATTATGTAAATTTAAAGAAAGAAAAAAGATTAGAGACTACTTGATTTGTTTTAGCTTAAGAACTATCTTAAAAATATAAAATAATGTAGATTTTTAATGTTAAAAATTCTAGTACTAATGCTGATGATTATATCAACGGGTTCTATCTGATTTCCTCAAAACATGACGAATATTGCCTGCCGAATTATGAAGCAAAACAAAATTATATTTTCGTTGTAAAGTGACTTAGCGAAATAGAACACTTATCGTTGTAGATTTGAGATTGAATTAACTAAACATCTGTGATTTTAGACTTGACTTTCTGAAGGATTTCATCTGGTATTTCTGACATGTTATGGGTATCTTTTGCGTGTTCAGCTATTTTTTGAAATAATTCTTCTTCGTCTTTTGCAGTGATGGACCACGCACAACCGTCTACTACATCTCCACAAGCGAATTTTTTAGCCATATTCTTTTTTCTTAGTATTGTAAATAAAGTTGATCAAAGGGATTTATCGGAATTTGAACTATAGTTGCTTTAGTGCCTGAGATTAGATTCCGAGTTAGAGATCTAGAGCTATTTTTAGCCCCTTGTATCTATTTCTTATAGTTACTTCTGTAACACCTGCAGCTTCTGCAACATCTCTTTGTGTTTTACTTTCTCCATTTGTAACACATGCTACATATAGTGCAGCTGCTGCAAGGCCCATGGGATCTTTTCCTGCTGAAATTTTAATTTCTTCTGCTCTTTTGAGAATTTTTGTAGCATCACGTTTGGTCTTTTCAGATAAACTAGCTTTACTAGCAATTCTTGCAACACATTTTACTGGATCAACTACCGGCATTTTTAAGCCAAGTTCTCTGAGAAGTAATCGATAACATCTTGCAATATCTTTTCTTTTAATATTACTTGAATTTGCAACGTCTTTTAAGGTCCTAGGAGTTTCAGTATCACGACATGCTGCATAAAGAGAAGATGCAATCAATGCTGAAATTGAGCGTCCTCGTACTAGTCCTTTCTCCAGTGCTTTTCTATAGATGTATGCTGCCTTTTCTATAACGGCATCTCCAACTACTAGTTTATCTTTAAGTCTGTCAAGCTCACTAAATGCCTGTCTAAAGTTTCTATCTACTGGTTCATGAACTTGACTTCGACTATCCCAAGTTCGAAGACGTTCAATAGTACTTTTCATTGATGCAGAAAGAGGTTTTCCAGTAGCGTCCCTATTTGTGGGTCCAATTATTGTTGCAAGGCCCATATCATGCATTGCCAACGATGTTGGAACCCCAGCACGACTCCTACCGTCATGCTCTTCCTTTGAAAAAGAACGCCATTCAGGACCTGTTTCTACTGCTTGATCTGTTAGAACAAATCCACACTTTCCACAAAAATTTTCTCCGGTATTATTATCAGTAAAAACATTTCCTTTACCACATCTTGGACACTTAGCTTTTTGATTATCATCTTTTACCATTTCTATAACATCTCGTCGAATCGTGAAATTCTCGTATTTATACATTGCTGTATAATTGCTTTTAAATTTTTAGATTAGTTTACAAGCAAGCTAACAAATTTGATTGATTTTGGTACAAAATTCAGGCTTTTCATTATGAGATAACAAAAATTTCAAATCCTCTTGATTATCAATATCCAGCATTATTCTCCTCAATAAAATTAGTGACGTATTTGAAGTCATTGATTTGCCTATCTCTAAATGAATTTTATAGCTATCCTCATCATAATGTGTTTTCATTAAATTATGTGGGCGTCTAAGTAATGCATTTGTTCCATCAAAACGTCTTGAAGGAATAACTAAAATAGATTGTGTAGATTTTGAAAATTGAATAATATCTTCAATGTCTTCAGATTGAATAAATGGAATATCTTGTGGGAAAATAATAGAAGTATCCCATTCATTATTTGCAAGATAGCTGTCAGCAAGTGATACAGCATGATTTACTCCTGATTCATCATCATCAAATATTTCTATTACATCGAATTTTTTTGTAAGTTTAAGAGCTTCTTCATCTTTTGAAACAACAATTATTTTATCAATATTTTTTGTATTAGATATTGTTTCAACTACTTCTTCCAACATAATTCTACAAAGATCTTCTCGTTGATTTAATGATAAATTTAATCTTGTTTTAGATTTAGAAAAAGTCTTTACAGGAATAATAGCTACTATTTTCAAATTATACGTGAACTTGATTCAATACATACGAAGCTAATGCTTGTTCTGCAATTTTATTATTCATTTTTAATTTTGTTTCATAGACTTTTATGTCTAAGTTTTGAATTTTTTTTGTGAGTGCTTTATCTTTATTATCAATTACTATATTTGCACAAACATCAGAGTACATTTTTGCTAATCCAAACGAGGAAACTTCAATACCAGCAGCTTGCAAATATTGAGCAGCAGGGCCACTAAATGCTTTATCACCAATTAAGGGGCTTACTGCAACAACTTTCTTTTTTATTTTAGATAATTCTTTTCTGATTCCTTTAATTGATAACATTGGCCCTATGCTTGTAAGAGGATTACCAGGAGCAATAATAACGAGTTCTGAATCATGCATTGCATTAATTGCTTCAGGATTAGGGCGAGCCTTGTCAGCTCCAATATATTGAATGCCTTCTACCTTGTCTCTACCCCTATATTTTACCCAATATTCTTGAAGATGAAGTTCGCCTTTGTTAGTGGTTATTCGTGTTTCTATGCTGTTATCAGTTACCGGAATAACCTTAGCTTCAACTGCAAATTTTTCACACATCCATTTTGTAATATCGCTTAGATTTTTTCCATTTTTTAGCATGTTAGTTCTAATAAGATGAGTTGCAGCATCTCTGTCTCCAATTCTAAACCAAGTCTCTTCTCCAAAAACCTCCATTTGTCTTAAAAATCCAAAAGTATCTTTTTGAATACCCCATCCTCTTTCGTAGTCCAACAGATCTGCTAAACCATAGATTATTGTATCAATATCAGGGCAGACATACATTCCATATAGCCAATAATTATCACCTACATTACTGATAACATTCACATCGCTTCTCTGGGATGCAATTCCTCGGACTAATTTTACCGAACCTGTTCCTCCCGCAAGTATTGTAATCATCTCATTCAGCTCTAAAACTAAATTTCCATTCGATCGTAGTTCCATATTACTTTATCATTTACAGGGATTATGTCAAAATATCATGGAAAGTTTATTATTTGGAATAAGCGATCAGATTTCGTATTGAGGGCATCCATTTTTGTTGTATTTTTTACAGGACTTTTAATTATTGGAAGTAGCACGTCGGTCTGGGGAGCCCAATTAGACGCAAAAATAATTCCTGATGAACAATCTGTAAAAATCAAAATGACATATCAGCGAACGATATTCGTTGGATATAATGAAGGAGGAGAAATTGCAGACATATTGAGAGGAAAAAACTTGGAAGTGGCATTTAACGCTGATTCTACAAATCGAGGAGTTCAAGACCTGATAAACAAATTGAATCAAAAAATTTTAAGTGATGGCAGTAGTGTACAAATTACAGATTTAGATGTTGAGTATAGTGCTATATTAAACGGAAATCCTTTAACCGCTCTAATTGATTACAAGATTGTATTAAAGCCAACCTTATCAAATTATAATCTTCGCCAATTTTCTCTAAACAGTCCATCTCTTGTCGAAATGGGTTGGAGAGGACTTACAGTGAATTCACCAATAGTAATTAACGGTGTTGAGATAAACTTTCCTGGTTCATTTATACAAAGTATAGAACCAGAAGTATTTGCAATACTGTCTGGCACAGAGGCTGATTCAATTCTTTCGACGAATTTGATTAACGCAGATGGTATAAGAGATCAACCACTAGGAAATTGGCACAGTTTGTTTGATCCTACTGGTATTACTTCTGATGCAAAACAATTTGGAATAGCTGAAGAGATTTCAGGATTTGTTATCACCACATACACAATGGGTGAAAGTAGTATCAGAGAAGGACGACAAGTTGAAAGAGAAATTCAAGTTGAATTTACAAAAGATAAGGAATATTTTGTCAGATCTGTAGAATCTGCTGATTCAGCAAATGTTGCATTAATAGGATTTGCAAGTATTGATATTTTAGACAATACTGAAGTTATAGGGGTTACTCCAAATGCACCTGAAGGTTATGGAGATACCACAGGGGGAGGTTTTCCAATAATGATAATTTATGGCATGGCTGGTATGGCAGGAATTGGGACAATTGGAATTCTAGTTTGGAGTAGTCGAAAATTAAAATCTGAAGTAGGTCAAGGTCAAACAGGCATTGACCCATCCCAATTACAAGGATATGCAACTAGTGCATCTTCTGGAGGATATCAAACAGTTAGAGGGGAAGCACAGTTGAAAGGTGATGTATCTTACGAGCAAACTAGAAGTGTCTATGAACAAGAAAAGAAAGATGAGCCAGCAAGTTCAGATAGCACGAGTAAAAATGGTTCCATGCCAAAAGGTTGGAAGCCATCTTAAAATGTGCGTGCTGGCCGTAACCCTCCTTCTGTTTTAACGATATTTCGCTTTGCGGCCTACCTGAACTAAGTGCAGGATCTTATAGTTCGATTTGGCCTTGCTCCATGTGGGTCAGCTCTTTCATTCCTATTCTAGAAACCTCAGGTTTTACCATCATTGTACGCTAGGTTGGATTTTTTTCTATTCTGTTGCCAGTCATCTCTGACTATCTGTCGCCAGAACACATTTCCTGCATGGAGGGAGGAGTTTCCTCTGCCGTAGCAGTGTGTCGTTCACCAGCTCGCACTTGAGATTTTTACAAACTAGTTGAATTTGAAGATTTCTTAAATTTGTTAGGTGGTTTTTCGTGACTAGTTAGGAACGAAATTTTAAAGTTTGATTTCTAAAACTCAAAAAGATTAAACCTGAAATTTTACATATAGAGTTTCAAAGATTCAGAGAATGCTTAGTCCAATTGGATTAACAATAACTGGATTTGCGGGTTTACTAGCTTATATTGCATATTTAGTAGGTTAAGAAAATCGCCATAAAGAAGTTATAAAAAAATTAGGTAATTAGTTTTGGAATGAATATGTAGAGTACAGCTATAATCTCCAATCTTCCAAATATCATCAAAAAGCTCATGACGATTTTAGTTGTAGGATTTACATCATTTGTTATTACGTTAGCCCAAAGTCCTCCAGTAGTAATTATTCCTGTTGCCTCTACGAATGCATCATTAAATTCAGCACCAGTAACATCTGCGAGATGAATTGCTGCAAAGAAAGCAATAATTGGAAATAAGGATATGACTATTACCGCTGTAAGAATTTCTTTTTTATTTTCATCGGATAATTCGTTTCTGGTAGTAGCCCGTAATGCTTTAACAATATTTTTGAGTTGTAAAAATCTAAAAATTTTGATGCCGCCAGCAGTTGAAAAACCACATCCTCCAATGAACATTAACAAAACCAAAATTGTTTGAGATGCTCCAGATAATCCGTCTAAGCTTTCAATTTGTAATCCAGCTGTAGTGCCAGCAGAGATTGGATAAAAAACAGAACGTATTGGATCTAATCCACTAACTAAACTAAAAATCACCACTGCGCCAGCCAAAATTGCAAAGAAAACTAGCACTTCTTTTCCTAATTTAGGAGACAGGAATCTTTTTCGAACAAAAGCATAGTGAAAAGTAAAAGGCAATGCGCCCAATATCATGGCGCCCATCAAAACAATGTATTCTTCTACTAACATATCTTGTAAAATTGTGGAGCTAGGAACGAACCCACCAGTTGAAACTGTACTCATAGCTAATGAAAAATTATCAATAATGTCTCGCTCGCCGAAGATATACAAGAGGAGAGCAATGATTACTATGTAAACGGCAAAAATCACCGTGATTGTTGCAAATAATTCTCTTAGATGTAATGTCTTTCCTGAAATAAAACCACGCATAGCTTGAAGTTTGCTTTCAGGATAAAACGCAGTGATAACAAGGTAAATGAAACTCATGCCCCCAATTAGTTGCGTAAAGCTTCGATAAAATGTAAAACTTTTTGGCAAATCTTCTGGGGTATCAAATAATGAAATACCACCGGTAGTAAATCCTGCGGCACTTGAAAAGAAGCTATTAGCAAAAAGCTCTACTTCATGTTCTACCTCATAAGGTGAAACATACAGATATGGTATAGTTCCAAATAATATGAGAAGAAATAGGCTGGCAAAAACAAGAACTGATGCTTGTTGTAGATTTAAGCTTGCTTTTTCTCCATATGAGTTTAGAAAAAATCCAGTCACAAGTAAAAGCACAGTCGATAAATAAATTCCAGTTGCAGTTACTGTATCATTTAGAACAGTTGCTAAAACTGCTGGAATAAGTAAAAGTACACCAGAAAACTGGAGTACAAATCCTAAATTTCCCAAGATTGCTTTTACAGGAGGACTCAGAAATCTTGGATGAATTGCTGTGGCTTTTCTAATTGCAGTTGCAATGGTAGCTTGATAAACCATACCAACTACAACTTGCTTTTTTGAAATTACTGGGAGTTTTCTGATGTGATTTTTTCTCATTATTTCTAATGCATTACGTAAAGTAAGAAATTGATCAATTGTGACTAATGGGGAGCTCATAATTTGTTTTAAATTAGTTGTTTCTGCATATACTGTCACATCACTGACCTGAGCTAAAATGTCTTCATCTGTAACAATTCCAACGGGCAACATCTTATCATCAGTAACTATAATATCATGTCGTGCGTATCTTTGTAGTAATCTTGTAGCAGTTGCAGTCGATGTGTCTTGATGTAGAATTAGAACATCTTTATCCATAAATTGTGAAACCTGTTTTGAGAGAACATATGAAACCGATTTTTGTGCTTCTACAGACATTATATCACCTTATTCACCCGTCTGGAAAATGACCGTGAATAAATCTTTAACCATCGATTTAGTTCCAAAATGTGTCAAAATTTTTGATTAAATTGATATGTTGTATTCTTTGAGAAGTGGAATAATCTCATCTTCTGATTTAAGTTTAGAATAGTCTTCTAACAAATTTTGATTTAGCTCAAAAAAGGTGTGACCCCATTTGAATTTATCAAGTAACTCCAAACTCAAATCCTTATTCCCTAAAATGAATACAGTAGCAGCTATTGCTTCTACTGTTGTTAACTTGTTTAATTTTGAATAATTAACTGGATTTCCAGCAAAAAGAGGAGGAAGTTTTCTATGAATGCCGGAAAATTTTGTTGCAAATACCTTGTTAGCTAAATTCCACGAGCAATCAATTGCAGTGATAGAATATGCAAGTTTTTTATCACTAGGCAAAATAGATTTTTTTGCAAAAGGATCTAAAACCAGAGTTTTTGCACTAGTTTTTTTTACATTTTTTGCTAATCCGAATTTTACAAGTTTAGCAGCGGAACATTTTTTCGGGTCATCTTGTTTTAACATCAAAACTTGAATTTTCATATATAGGATTTTTGAAATTTGCTTATTTGAGTTTATCCGGTTACTACATAGATAACTTTGTAGTATAGTCTAGATGACTGTTCTTCTTTAACTACCTCAACATTCCAGATGGAATCAGGAAAGAATGCGTCAGAATCGACTGGCAAAATTGTATATTTTTCTAACAAAACATCTGGTCCGCTATACCTAACATTGTAATCTATTCCATCAACTTGTACTACTTCGTATATTTGTCCTGGAAGTCTAGTAGAGTCTTTTATCAAACAATCAGCATCTGGACCAATAATACAAATACCATTTTCAGCACTTATTTTGAGATTGACATTTGCTTCTTCTCCCCTAAATGTAGTAAAGAGAGAACCTTGAATTACTCTAGGAGATAATTCTTTTTCTTCAACAGTTTTTTTGTTTACAGTAATTTGTATTTCAGGATCTGTTATTCTGTTAACCTTTTCGATAACTCGTTCACCTAATGATGATTCTACGGGTTCAGGAATTTTTTCTGCGAGTTCTATTTGTTTGGTGAAAGTTCCAAATTCTGCATTAAATGTAATAATGTAGCTTCCAAGAGCCGCGTCATCTGGGAATTTATGTTCATAAATGAATGTTCCAGTAGGATCTTGTCTAAGTGTAGTAATTGGTACACCAATTCCACAAATAAATGCACCACAATTTAATTTGGTTTGTTCCTCAGTCGGGATTCCTACTTTGATTGTTTCTACAAAAATCATTTTTGTAGGTCTAGCACTAATGCTTGCTACATCACCAGGGTGATATTCTTCCTTATCACTACCTATGACTAATGCAAGTTCCTCTTCTCCACCAAAAATGAAATCATTGTCTACTTGGAAAAAGTTTTCAGCCCTAATTCCTTGATATACGGCAGTAACCTTGTAGATGCCTTCTTTATAGATAGTTACAGGCATATCAAAAAGGCTTTTGAAATTGCCTCCAGCATCCAGATATACAGATGATGAGTCAAGAGATAATCCTGCGGGGGATTTTATTATAATATCTACTCTATATGGAACTACAAGTCCTTGGTTTCCTTGTACTTTCTTTATTGCAGTACCTAATATTGTGATTTTTTGATTTTCAGCTGCGTTATAGACTGGAACTTCTGTTGTCACGGTTAATGGTTCAATATTTAGAGAATCTTCTTCTGGATTAGGCGATACTTTGAAAAATATTACCATTGGAGCTGTATCAGATTGTGCCAAACTGATTTTATACACTCCATAGTTGCTTGAAAATACATATCTATCATTTTGTATTACAGAAGGAGTTTCTGACAAAGGAGTAGTCCAAGTCCAAGAAAATCTACCGTTATCAATTACACCGCCGAATTTATCTTCATTACCATTAGGTTTTGTTAAAACGATTCCAAAGTCTGGTTTACCAGCTCCTCCTCCTGGAACTAGTGCAGTAAGATGTACCTGTTCACCTAGTCCATAAACTTCTTTGTCTAATGTTACAATTGGTCCATCAATGTCTAATGGATCCACTACTGAAAATGGCGTCGTAGCAAAAAGTTTCCCATTTGCATATGTTGCCCTTATTAGATAATCACCCGGAGGATAAATGGCATTATACAAAGTATCAATAACTTCATAATTTCCAATTGTATCTGGTACAGCTGTTAATGTATAGAATACTATATCAGATTTAAATCCAGTAGGTTTAGAAGCTGTTGAAATAATTGTGGGGCCATCTACTGGTTTAATTCTAATATCAATTACTGGGGATTGAAAAGTACTTGATTTAACTGGATTTTTTACTTTGCCAGAAATAATGATTTTGTCTCCAACATCATAGATTGTTTTATCAGTAAATAGTGTAAATGGAATAGAAGACTCTACAAATTCTTCTGGATTTTCAACTACATGAAATATTACAGTTTCAGAACCAACATCCTTAGAAACTGTAACAGTATAATCACCATATCTTTTGGGATTATCTGCAATTTCAAATTCATATCTAAAAGTGCTATCTCCTTCAAGTCTTACAGAATCTAATACCTTTATTCTATCAAGCACAGTAGTCGCAAGAGAACCCATCCCAACCTGTTGTAACTCAAGATCCA
>Ga0209997_10000422_pt1 | contig 14005 bp, 18 predicted proteins | sample CR04metaG_FD_182079 | JGI IMG/M metagenome (GOLD analysis project Ga0209997, IMG submission 182079) | Deep subsurface microbial communities from Mariana Trench to uncover new lineages of life (NeLLi) - CR04 metaG (SPAdes) (version 2) | ecosystem: Environmental > Aquatic > Marine > Ocean trench...
GGCCGGCACCGGTGTAAAGGTAAATCCTGTCCTGCAACAGATGGTAAACGCCCTTCAAAGAACGCCCCATGCCGATCGGCCAGGTTACCGGCGAACAATCGATATTCAGTACTGATTCGATCTCGTCCAGCAGATCGATCGGTTCCCGTCCATCGCGGTCAAGCTTGTTGATAAACGTCATGATCGGCGTGTCACGAAGGCGGCAGATATCCATCAACTTGATCGTTCGCTGCTCCACACCCTTGGTGCAATCAATGACCATCAGCGCCGAATCGACCGCTGTCAGAGTTCGGTAAGTATCTTCAGAGAAATCTTCGTGGCCTGGTGTGTCCAGCAAATTGATAATGCAGTCACGATACGGGAACTGCATGACCGAAGACGTTATGGAAATGCCCCGCTGCTGCTCCAGTGCCATCCAGTCTGACGTGGCATGGCGGCTGGCCTTTCGGCCCTTGACCGTCCCGGCGAGCTTGATCGCGCCGCCGAACAGCAGAAGCTTTTCAGTAAGGGTCGTCTTGCCAGCGTCGGGATGCGAGATAATCGCAAAGGTTCGCCGCCGGCTGACCTGTTGTTCGATATCGGACATTGGTTTTTGATGTGCGCTAACGCGCATTTGATCGAATGGCGGCGCAGTCTAGCAGGAAAACGGGACAGACCCGGGGACAGACCCGGGGTCCGTCCCCAATTAATCGTTATATTTCAGTATCTTGGAGAAAACGGCAGCATCTTCCCTGCCTGCGTTCGCCTGATAATAAGCCGGCCGGTTGGCGATCTGCCGAAAGCCCTTTTTGCGATACAGGGACAAGGCGCTCGAATTTGTTGGCCGTACCTCCAGAAACACTTCTTTGACATCGGCTGTTCTGGCCCGCCCCAGGATTTCGCTCAGCAATCGATCGCCATAACCGAGCTCCCGGTATACTGGATCCACGCAGAGATTGAGGATATGAGCTTCCCCCGCCGCGACGGATAAGACGCCGTAGCCGGCTATCTCTTCCCCGCGTACCAGCACAATGCACTGATATCCGGCCAGGAGACAATCACGGAAGACACCGTGACTCCAGGGAAACTCATAACTGCGGCGCTCGATATCGGAGACCAGCGGCAAATCGTCATGGATCATGGATCGGATATGCGCCGGGACCTGGGGTGCAGGGCTGATCATGTCGGCGATTCTTGCACTACCTGCCTCGCAAGGCACAAGTCTTCCCAAACCTTTCTTTTCTGAGAAGGACTACGCAACAGATAAGCAGGATGATACGTCACGACGAGCGGTACCTGACCGTTATTCAGGGTGTGGACCCGGCCCCGCAAGCGGCCCAGCGGCGAATCCGTGTGCAATAACTGCTGCGCCGCAATGCGACCAACGGCCAGGATCAGCCGGGGCCTGATCATCTCGATCTGACGCTCGAGATAGCCCCGACAGGCCGCCGCCTCGTCAGCCGCCGGGTCACGGTTGCTCGGCGGCCTGCATTTCAGGATGTTGGTAATAAACACGGTACTGCGATCGAGTTCCACGGCCCGCAGCATTTCATCCAGCAGTTTTCCGGCCCTGCCGACGAACGGTTCCCCACGGCGATCCTCCTCGGCCCCCGGCGCTTCGCCAATGATCATCCAGTCCGCATCCCGATTTCCCACGCCGAAGACTGTCTGCGTACGGCACTGATGCAATGGGCAGCGCGTACAGCCGGCAACGCTTGCCTGCAGCTCGGTCCAGTCCGGCACCGGTTCGTCGGCAGTCACCGCGATCTCGACAAGGTCCGGTACCGATTGACCGGCTTGCTCACGCGGCACCCAGACGTCGATACCGAGCGCCTCCAGGTATTGCATCCTTTCACGCTCAGCCGGCATTGCCCGTTCCGCCCGTTGACCGCAGCGCCTGCCTGCGCCATAGCCAGCAGATCGGGCCGGACGCCGCGTACGCCCCGAACAGGAGCAGCAAGACGACCGGCGGATCAAGAGCAATTAGTATGAAAATCAACACGATACCTACTAAATACGCAAACGGTATGCGGCCTCCGAGCTTGACCTCTTTGCAGCTGTAGTAACAGAAACGGGACACCATGAGTATCCCCGCCGCGGCCGTGACGACGAATGCCAATGCAAGGCCGCCAAGTCCGGCCAGTTCCAGCTCACTGCCAAGCCAGACAAATGCCGCAACAGCGCGGCTGTCGTCAAGAGATTGGGCAACAGGAAGATGCCTCGTCGCCTGAATTTTTTCTCGACCGGAGTCATATGACCCATTGTGACAAATGAGGAGCGCGGCTGCTTAGTGTGCCATTCCACTCGTCGCTTTAACAAATGAGACAACCATTGATTCTATGGGTGCGGGAGTTTTGCCAACACATCTGCGCCGGCCATTACTCGCTGACCGACCTTTACCAGCACACGGCTTGCAATGGGTAACTGCACTTCTGCGTACCGGGTCAGCCTGAGGTAAGCGCAGCGCTGACCCTGGCCCACACGTTCCCCGTAGCGCAGGAACGCCAGTGGCGCCAGACCGAAGCGATGACCGCGAAATTGCAGCACAACGTCATCGCCCTCGTCGCTGCGTACCCAGAGACCGTATTTATCGCTGGTCACTATCCTTTCCAGCGGTTCACCATGCAGGTCCATGATCTTGCCTTCGATCGGACAGCGCGCGGTATAGGTTCCCAGGCTGTTAACACGAATGACAATCCTGTGCGATTCGCCGTCCACGATACCTTTGTCCGTCACACCGACATCGACTACCACGCCGTCTGCCGGGCTCACGACACCCAGGGGTATTGCCGGAATTTGCCGCCTCGGATCGCGAAAGATGAAAAAAAGATAGATAAACAGCGCGGCCGGTAACGCCGCAGTTACAGCGCCCCAGAAGTGCAAAACCACAGCAGTAAGTATCGCCGCTGCCAGCAGAAAGAGAATGCCTTCTTTGGCTATGAACGGAGTACGCCGACCTTCCAACACCAGTCCCCTATTGTCTCAAAATGTATTCGGCTAGAATGTGCGCGCCCCAGCCACTTAATCAGAATATACATGCGTTTCACGGAATTTGGACTTACTACCCTAAAAGAGACTCCAGCGGAAGCTGAGATTATCAGTCACCAGCTCATGCTGCGGGCCGGCCTCATCCGTCGCCTGGCATCCGGCCTGTTTACCTGGATGCCGCTCGGTCTCCGGGTGATGAGAAAAGTCGAAAAAGTCGTCCGCCGGGAAATGAACAGGGCCGGCGCGCTCGAAATGCTCATGCCAGCCGTGCAGCCCGCCGAATTATGGCAGGAATCGGGACGCTGGGACGAATACGGCCCGCTACTCCTGCGCATACGGGACCGGCATGACCGGGAGTATTGCTTCGGACCCACGCATGAGGAAGTCATCACCGACCTCGCCCGTCGTGAGCTCAAGAGTTACAAGCAGCTCCCGGTCAACTTTTATCAAATCCAGACCAAGTTCCGTGACGAGATTCGGCCGCGTTTCGGTGTGATGCGCGCGCGCGAATTCATCATGAAGGACGCCTATTCATTCGATATCGACCAGGCCTCACTCGAAAAGTCGTATCAGAAAATGCATGCGGCTTATTCGGCAATCTTCGAAGGCCTGGGTTTGAAATTCCGGATCGTCGATGCCGACAGTGGTGAAATCGGCGGCAGCCGTTCTCAGGAATTCCACGTGCTCGCTAATTCCGGGGAAGATGCAATCGCGTACTGCGACGAAGACGGTTACGCATCGAACGTCGAAACCGCGGCGACTTTTCCATCTGACGAGAAAGCACCCGCAGCAACGCAAGAATTACAGAAAGTCGAAACACCGCAAATCAAAACCATTGAAGCATTGGCCGAGTTTCTTAAAGTGACACGCAAGCAGACCTTGAAAGTCCTCATTGTCGAAGGCGACGACGGACCTGTCGCGCTGGCATTGCGGGGTGATCACGAATTGAATGCCCTCAAGGCTCAGAGTCTCGCCGGGGTCGCATCACCGATTCAAATGGCGGACGCCGGCACAATTCGCCAGGCGACAGGTTGTGATACCGGCTTCGCCGGACCCATCGGTCTCGATATTCCAATCTATTTCGACCACGCAAGCCGGCAGATGTCAGACTTTGTCTGCGGTGCCAATGAAACTGATATGCATTACACCGGTGTCAATTTCGGCCGTGATATCGATCTGCCGGAGACTGTTGACATTCGAAACGTCGTTGAAGGCGATCTCACACCGGGCGGCAAAGGCACATTAAGCATTGCCCGCGGCATCGAGGTTGGTCATATTTTTCAACTGGGCACCAAGTACAGCGAGGCGATGGGTGCAACGGTGCAGGACAGCAGCGGCGCCGAGACAGCGATGGTGATGGGCTGCTACGGCATAGGCGTAACACGAATCGTCGCCGCCGCGATCGAGCAAAATCATGACGACAAGGGCATCATCTGGCCCGAACAGCTTGCCCCGTTTGACGTCGCTCTGGTGCCGATCAATATGCAGCGCTCCGAGCCTCTTCGCGAAGCGGCGGAGCAACTGTATGCGGAATTGCAGGACATGGGGCTGGAAGTCCTGTTTGACGACCGGGATGCCAGGCCTGGCGTCAAGTTTGCGGATGCCGAGTTGATTGGGATCCCGCACCGCGTCGTCATCAGCGAACGGGGCCTTGAGTCAAATGAGCTCGAGTATCGGCACAGGCGGGACAGCGAGCCACGAATGTTGAAACGTGATGCTGCTCTCAAATTATTGCGTGATTCGTCGATAAGCTAATATATCGGTGCACAATCGGTAAAAATATGCGAATTGCCCAGATAATCTCGATTTTGCTTCTCGCTGTCATGACGAGCCTGGTCACGGCAGAGGAGCAGCCCGACCCGCAACTCCGCGAGTTACTCCGCGCTGCGGCCAACGAGGCCGATAGTTTTCCCGACCGCTTCGATGCGCAGGTCTGGTTGAGCGATATGTCTGGCAGGCTTGCGAGGCAGGTAGAGGATCCCGAAGAACGAATCGCGATTCTGAAGCGCGTGCATCATGAGGCAACGCGCGTCGAGGTCCCACCCGAACTGGTCCTCGCCGTCATCGATGTCGAAAGCAACTTCGATCGCTACGCCATTTCCGTCGCCGGAGCTCGCGGACTGATGCAAGTCATGCCTTTCTGGCTCGATGAAATCGGCAGGCCGAATGACAACCTTATTCACATCGATACCAATCTCCGCTTTGGCTGCACGATCCTGAAGTATTATCTGGATATGGAAAATGGCGACTTGAAACGAGCGCTCGGTCGCTACAATGGCAGCCTCGGCAGGCGGCAGTATCCGAACAAGGTGCTCGATAAGCTCAGGAAAAAATGGTTCCGGGTTTAGCCTTGTTGGATCACTAGCCGATAGAAAAACGCTCGCCTGCCCGATATGCCACCGGCTCGGCATCGACGCCGGTAACAGACGCCATCCGGGGCCCGTTTTGCAACCAGGCTGCAAGTTTGTCGATGGCATCCACGTGGCCACAAGCAAGTACTTCGACTGTGCCGTCTGCCAGATTTCTCACATAACCCGTGAGCGAAAGCTGAACTGCGACATCGCGCGTACTGGCGCGAAAGAAAACACCCTGGACTCGCCCGGTAATTAGAAACCGGCGGCAGGAAAGAGAGTCCGGATCACTCATGTGAACTGCGACAGACTAATCTTTGTCGTTGTTACCTTCGGAAACTTCAAGTGCTCTGCGCGCTTTTTCCTTGGCAAGCGTCGCATCCCGACGTGCGGAACCGTAGGCGCGTTCTGACAGACTCCTTTGTGCACTATCGAGAAACGCTTCGGCCGCGCGTAAGTCCTCGGCAGCAAGGTCTTCCGCACCCGCTTCTTTGGCGGCCGCGATAGCCTGCCGTGCATCGCTCATTTCCTGAACCGGCGGGCCGGCGCTACATGCAAAAAGCAGCATACAAAGCGCAACAATGATGCCGCGCCCAAGCCTGCCGGCTGTCCCGCCGGCTTTTTTAGTCGAATTTACTGTGCGCACCCGGGAAACCTAACAAGCGGCAATGCTGTCAGTCAAGCAATCGCAGGGGGACTGACTGCCGATTCACTGCCTGATAGAGTGGCCCGGCAGTGATAGCGCTGAGGGCGCGGGAAATTACCATGAGTCTAACTATTTATCACAACCCACGCTGCTCTAAGTCACGGAAAACACTGGAGATAATCCAGGACAATGGGATCGAGCCGAATATTATCGAGTATCTGAAGAATCCGCCCGACGCGGCAACGACCGAGCATTTGGCGGCGCTGCTCGGACTCACGGTCGCCGGCCTGCTGCGCAAATCCGAGGCCGATTTCACCGAGGCCCGTGATCTGCCGTCGCTCGAAGATAATGCCGCACTCGCCAGGTGGCTCAAGCAACACCCGAAAGTGCTGCAACGCCCGATCGTGGTGGACACTGATCGCGATCTCGCCGTGATGGGCCGGCCGCCGGAGAACGTGCTGGAGCTTCTCCAAGGATGAGCCGCGAGAAGATACAGGAAGTTCTCGTCCTCTACTACTCGCGCTATGGTGCTACCGAAGCGCTCGCGCGCGAAATCTGCCATGGCGTAGATTCGGTGGAAAACACGGCCGCACGTTTGCGGACAGTTCCGGCCATCTCCGCGGTCAGCGAGGCGGTTGAGGATCCTGTCCCGGAGGACGGCCCGCCTTATGCAACCCGACTGGACCTGAAGGAATGTGCCGGTCTCGTGATGGGCAGCCCGACACGATTCGGCAACATGGCGGCGCCACTCAAGTATTTTCTCGACGGTACCGGAAGCGAGTGGATGAGCGGTACGTTGGCGGGCAAACCCGCCGGAATTTTTACGTCGACATCGACATTGCATGGCGGACAGGAATCAACTTTGCTGACCATGGCAATTCCGCTTCTGCACCATGGCATGCTCATTGTCGGACTACCCTACACCGAAACTCTGCTGACACAGACAACAACCGGTGGCACCCCCTACGGTGCGAGCCACGTAAGCTGGAACAAGGCCCCGGACCCGTTAAGCAAAGAAGAAAAACAGCTTGCTCGGGCCCTCGGTGAACGCGTCGCCAGAATCGCAAACCGGCTTGCGTAAGCCGTTTGCCGACCGCTTTGCGGTCTCCGGCTGGTGGCCAAGCACAGCTGTCGCAGGATCCCGCCTTGTCAGACCACCAGCACGGTCTTGACGAACGGAATCGTCAGGCGTCGCTGCGCTTTGAGTGATTCCAGATCGAGCCTGTCCAGGAGCGCGTAGAGACTTGCCATGTCCCGTTTACGCCGCGTCAAAAGATAGTTGGCTGTCTCAACAGGCAGATCGAGTCCCCGCATACTCGCGCGAAGCTGCAGTGCCCTGACCCGATCTGAGTCGGCCAGTGACTGCACATGAAATGGCGGCAGTCTCGTGAATCGGCTTTCAAGGTCCTTCATTCCGAAACCACTCTCACGAGGTGACGCGCTGGCTGAAATAATCAGAACGCCACCTGAATCCAGGACCTGATTACATAGCTCGAACAGCGAACGTTCCCATTCCGGCTCGCCGGCGATCGTATCGATATCGTCCAGGCAGATGAACTGCCGGGTCTCCAGGCCGTCAAGCACTTCAGGCCCGGCTTCCACGAACCGACCGAGCGGAAGATAGGCAGAACGATCGCCGGTACGATCGCAAACCGCTTGCAGAAGATGTGTTTTTCCGGTTGCAGGCGCACCCCAGATCCAGCACCCGGGGCCGTTGCCCGTGTCGCTGAGTTGGATCAGATAAGCAACAAGCGCGTCGTTGCCCGCAGGCCAGAAACTTTCAAATACGGCGTGATCCTGAAGTTGCAGTGGCAATGCCAGCTGGCTCAAGGTGTGGGCTCTCCTGAGTTTTCTTCAACAGCCGCCGCTGGATGTTCCGCCAGATACCGGTTGTAGGCAAACCTGACCAGCACCGAAAGGATCGCCGCCGCGGGGAGCGCAAGCAGGATACCGAAGAAGCCAAACAACTGCCCACCGGCGACAATCGAAAAAATCACGATTACAGGATGCAGGCCAATCCGGTCGCCGACAAGCTTTGGCGTCAGAAAAGAGCTTTCAATCATTTGCGCAATCGTAAACGTGGCGATAACTCCGGCCAACATCCACAGCGGACTCGGCTCCATCGCGACGGTCAGTGCGGCGAGACCTATACCGAAGACAAAACCGAGATACGGGACGAAGCTGACCAGTCCGGCGACAACGCCGATTGCGATCGCGAACTGCAACCCGACAAGCGTCAGTCCGACAGAGTAGATGATGCTCAATGCGATCATGACCAATATCTGCCCGCGCAGAAATGCGCCCAGCGCATCATCGGTATCGCGCGCAAGCTTGAAAATGGTTTCACGCTGTGCGCTCGGGACCAGCGCGCCAAGTCGCTTCATGATCGAGTCCCAGTCCCGTAGCAGATAGAACGTTAGAATTGGAATCAAGAAAAGGCTCAATAAGGCCGCAACGAGTGCACCGCCCGACTTGGTCAGGCTCAAGAGTACTTTTGCCCCCCAGCTGCCCGCCATGTCGCTGTAACGGGACAGGAAAGCGCCAAGACCAATGTCGCTGCCGGGATCAATGCCAAGGAATTCACGTGCCCACGGCAGCCAGGTTCCTTCCGCCTGGACAATGATGCCGGGCAATGCCTGCATGAGCGCCGATACCTGCGTTTGTATCAATGGGACAACCAGTAGTATCAACAGTCCGAGGAGCAGAAATGTCAGCAAAAAAACGGTGATAACGGCAATGGTGCGTGGAAGCCTGAGCCGTTGCAGGCGGTCCGCAAATGGATCGCCGATATAGGCGAGGAGTCCCGCAGCGACGAATGGCGTGAGTACCGGTGCCAGCAGATACAAGAGCCACCCTGTCAGCGCAGCTGCGATGAGCCAGTTCGTTCGATTGTCGCTTCGTGCCATTGTTATTCCTTACCGAGGATCCTGCCAGTCCAGGCCCAGACATAATCGATGCCGCTGATGACGACCGTCACGAGAACGGCGGCACCGAGAATTGTAATGCTGATCTGATCCGGCCAGCCAAACCCCGCACGGCTCAAGACGAACAGAACTAGACTTAGCTCGAACGCAGTGTTGAGTTTGCTGATGCGGGTCGGATCTCCCTTAACCGGCCGCACAAGAAAATTATAGGCCATGGCGCCACCAAAGATAACAAGGTCACGCAATACGACGATGACGGGAAGCCACATGGGAAGGTGGCCGGTAATGCCTAAGGTCACGAACGTGCCTGCAATGAGCAGCTTGTCTGCAGTTGGATCGAGTAAAGCACCGGCACGAGTATGCCAATTGAAGCGCTTCGCCAGATAGCCATCCACTCCATCCGAAAAGCCGGCAACGATAAACAGGATCAGGGCGATGTCATGGCGGCCGTTCAGCATCAGCCAAAGAATCGGCGGAACGAGTCCGATGCGTAACAGGGAAATCGCGTTTGGCAGCCAGCTTAACGACATACTTTATCCGTATTCAAATCATATCGTTGTCAGAAACTGCGGGCGGTCTTGTGCAATATTCGGGCTGATCAGAAGTTCCGGCCGGGCAGACGGTACATGAAGTCGAGGGAATCGAATTCCGGAAACCGGTGGAATGGCAGGGGCTCGTCGAATTTTTCGATGGGTATCAGTATGTTACTGGCCTCGAGCGCCCTGCTCAGGCGAGCCGAGCCGCCGCGCAGCCGGACCTCGTATCGAATCTCGTCACCCTTCACCGTGTGCACTTCGAAGTCTTCGATCAGACTCAGGTTCTCCAGGAACTGTTGCACGGTGCCGTATGCCCTCACGGAGTCGATGCCGGCAATGTTGAGCGTAACCGTTTCCAAAGGTGCATTGCCGGCAAACGCGAATTCGGCGGCCAGGGCATCTGCCAGGAAATTCACAGCATCCTCGGGTTCACCGCTCCATTCCCGTCGAACGCCGTCGAAATAGTATGTCCATCGATTCCTTTGCACGGCGCTTGCGCGAACCCGTCCAACAAGAATCGAATTCGCCTGATATCGACGGGAAGCTTGCAGCAGTTGCTCGTCAAAGCCGCCCCATATGTCAGTAAAGCTGACTCGTTGCAGGTCTTCTGTATCCAATAGCGGAAATACAATGGGAATGCCGCGTCTCGAGGCGGTCTCGTGAATGCGCTCGCGTATTAAGCGGTTACGGTCTATGGAGCGCGAGGCGCCGGCCACGGGTTCCGGATCATCTGCCGCAACAATCTCCCGCTCGCCCTGTCCCCAGTCGACGGCAAGCCACACCAGTGTCAACGGACGGTCGACCCCCCATACCGTTTCCCCGGCGCTGCGGAGCACGTTTTCGACGGCCGCGCCGTCGAACGAAATCCAAAGCGTCGCGTCCGCGCCCTGGCGAAATTGCAGTACGTATCGGGCAGGGTTCGGAAACAACGCTTCCAGCTGCGGGGTTTCTGCCGGCAGCTCCGCCCCGGTCACGCGTACGACTATCTCCCACAGCCCTCTCTTGTAAGCAGTGGCCCGTGGATTTTCCGCCTCAGGATCGAGTGGCACCTGGACGGTATAGAGAGTCGTGTATTCAATCGCCAGGACCTTCGGTGACGTGAACGCAAGAACTGCCGCCAACAGCCAGAGACAGGAATGCCAATTTGAGATGCCCGGGCATCGGACAAGCTCCTTGCTAGCTGGCGAATCATCATGCATGGGGGTGATTCCAGGAACCGGTATTCTGTAAAACTGGTTTCCCCGTTGGGGGCCAGGCACTATTATATCGCCCTCACAGAGAATGCCACTGCTTGAATTTGCCGGCCGCCGATGACCACAAATCCTCTCACTTATAAAGATGCCGGCGTCGATATCGACGCCGGCAATTCGCTCGTCGAGCGTATCAAGCCACTGGTGGCAATGACACGCCGTAAAGAGGTGCTTGCCGGGCTCGGCGGCTTCGGCGGGCTTTTCGCGATTCCACCGGATCGGTATCAGGAGCTCGTCCTGGTCTCCGGCACTGACGGCGTTGGCACCAAACTCAAGCTGGCACAGCAACTGCAACGCCATGACACGATCGGCATCGATCTGGTCGCGATGTGCGTCAATGATGTGCTTGTCCAGGGTGCTGAACCCCTGTTTTTCCTCGATTACTTCGCATGCGGTCGCCTCGATGTCGACATCGCCGCAGACGTTGTCACCGGCATCGCCGCCGGCTGTGCACAGGCCGGTGCGGCCCTGATCGGCGGTGAGACCGCCGAAATGCCGGATATGTATGCGGAGGGCGAATACGATCTGGCCGGTTTTTGTGTGGGCGGTGTCGATCGAAAGGACCTGATCGACGGCAGCACGATTAAACCTGGCGATACCATTATCGGCATCGCATCCAGCGGACCACACTCGAACGGCTATTCACTCATTCGCCGAGTACTTGAAATCGACAGGCACGGTGACATAGACGGGGTGCCAATGGCGGAGCTTTTGCTGGAGCCCACAAGAATCTATGTCAGGCCCGTACTCGCGCTGCTGGACGAAGTTCCGGTTAAAGGCATTGCGCACATCACCGGCGGAGGTATTACCGGCAACCTGCCGAGAGCATTTGCGAATGACATGCATGCCCGGGTCGACATCAACAGCTGGCAACAGGGGCCGGTCTTCGACTGGCTGGCCCACCGGGGACGGATTGCGACCGACGAGATGCGGCGCACTTTCAATTGCGGGGTTGGCATGACCCTGGTGGTAGCGCGTTCGGACGCGGCGGATGCCGTGAAGATTCTCGAAGCGTCCGGAGAAACTGCCTGGCAACTGGGGGAAATCGTGAACGGTGCGGGCGAGGTGCAATACCGTTGATGGAAAATTCCAAACAGGTTTCAGCGGCAATTCTTATTTCCGGCAACGGAACCAATCTGCAGGCGTTTATCGATGCCGCCAGGGATGGATCGCTTGATCTCCGCATCGCCGTCGTCGTCAGTAACCGGCCGGACGCATATGGCCTCGTACGCGCACGCGACGCCGGCATCGCCACCGAGTGCGTGCGGAATGAGGACTACCCGGAGCGGGCGGCATTTGATACGGCCCTCGCCGATACCCTGGAGAAATATGAACCCGGGCTTCTGATCCTGGCCGGCTTCATGCGCATTCTGACAGGACAATTCGTGAGACGCTTCGAAGGCAAGATTCTCAATATTCATCCCGCACTGTTGCCGAAGTTTCCCGGCTTGAATACGCACCAGCGGGTTATCGACGCCGGGGAAACATTGCATGGCAGCACTGTTCATTTTGTAACCGAAGAACTGGATGCCGGCCCGAGGATCCTGCAGGGTCGCGTACCGGTTCTCGCCGACGACACGGCAAGCCGTCTTTCAGCTCGCGTTCAGGCCGTGGAGCATAAGATTTACCCGCAGGCTGCAGCCTTGTTTGCATCCGGCCGTCTGGAATTCAAGGACGGAGAATCATGGCTGGACGGTGCGAGGCTCGATGAACCCGTGCAATACGCCGGGGAGCTTTGAAGCGCCCTCACACGGCAACAAGAAATTTGACATGCGACATCTGATTACGATACTGCTTTTTGCCTTTTTGTCGGCGCCCGCGCTGGCACTCACGCCTTATACGGCAGTCTATGACGCCAAAGGCAGCGGCTTGAGCGCCAGCAATCAAACGACATTATCGCCGGCGGATTCATCCGGCCGGATCGAATACCGCTCGATTTCGAAAGCGCGCGGACTTGCCCGACTGTTCAAACATGACCCGATCGTCGAATACACACAGTTCGAGGAAATCGATGGCAAATACCGGGCAGTCGAATATCACTACTTGTTCAACGACAGCGGCAGCAAGAGAAATGCCTGGATTCTTTTCGACCGGGACAATCTCGTTGCAAAAAGCCTTTATAAGACGGTAACGATTGAACTCGATATTCAATCCGAGCATGTCGATCGCCTGCTTGAACAGCTGGTATTTCGCGCGGACCTGATGGCAGGCAGGGTTGCCGACAAGTATTTGACCGTTGAACGTAACTCTTTGCGCGAAGCCGTTTACGAGAAACTGGGTACTGAAACTATCGTGACCAAAGCTGGCAGCTTTGACGCTGTCAAGTACCGCCGTCAGCGTATTGGCTCATCGCGCAGTTTGATCATCTGGCTTGCGCCCGAACTCGAGTATCTGCCCGTGCGCTTGCAGCATTTCAACGAAGACAAGACCACCGCTACAGCCACCCTGAAGTCCTACGCCCTGACCAACACCGACTGAGAATTTCCCGTCCGACGGCCCGCAAGGAACCTCCTGCGGATCAGAATCCTAGGCCTTGGGAAGGGTCACACCGAGCTGCCCCTGGTATTTTCCGCCACGGTCCTTGTAAGACGTCTCGCATTCCTCGTCCGACTCGAAAAACAGCATCTGGGCAACCCCTTCATGTGCGTATATTTTCGCCGGCAGTGGCGTAGTGTTCGAAAATTCGAGCGTCACATGACCTTCCCATTCCGGTTCGAGGGGTGTGACGTTGACGATGATGCCGCAGCGTGCGTATGTCGATTTTCCAAGACAGATCGTCAATACGTTTCGCGGAATTTTGAAATATTCAACCGTCCGTGCAAGCGCAAACGAATTCGGGGGGATAATGCAGACGTCACTTTTCTTATCAACAAAACTGCTTTCGTCGAAGGCTTTCGGGTCGACGAATGCGGATTCGATGTTGGTAAATATCTTGAATTCATCGGCACAACGAACATCGTATCCGTAACTCGAAGTACCGTAGGAAATGATCCGGCCGCCATTGTTTTCCCTGACCTGTCCGGGCTCGAACGGCTCGATCATGCCGTGCTCTTCAGCCATACGCCGAATCCAGCGGTCGGATTTGATACTCACTCGTACTAGTACTCCGTCAAGGTGATATTGATGGGTTCAGCGAGTCGTGAAGCGGTTGCACCCAGAGGGCATAAAAAACCGCCAGGCGCGCCTCGCCGGTAATGGCGCCTCCTTGCCAAGAGGCGCAACGCCGCGGACGACCGCTGCACGGCTCGCCCGAAGGGAGCTACCCGGATGATCCAATACGGCGTTGCAGTCCTAGCAGGCTGTTGAAAAATGGTCCGAAAATAGCTTGATC
>Ga0209997_10000423_pt1 | contig 13975 bp, 10 predicted proteins | sample CR04metaG_FD_182079 | JGI IMG/M metagenome (GOLD analysis project Ga0209997, IMG submission 182079) | Deep subsurface microbial communities from Mariana Trench to uncover new lineages of life (NeLLi) - CR04 metaG (SPAdes) (version 2) | ecosystem: Environmental > Aquatic > Marine > Ocean trench...
GGATCGGCCGGTCTGGGTTGCCGCAAGCACACACGATCATGAGGAGGAACAGGTTCTCCTCGCGCACCAGCTGGTCCGCAAACGATTTCCCGACGCACTGCTCATTTTGGCTCCACGTCATCCGGAACGGTTCGCCGCAGTTCGCAGCTTGCTGCACAAGCAAGGATTGAATTTCGTTGCACGCACTGATGGTGTGCCCTGCACATCCGCTACCGAGGTTTACCTTGGCGATACCATGGGTGACGTCCCCCTGTTCTATGCCGCGGCCAACGTCGCATTCGTTGGCGGCAGTCTCGTTCCAGTGGGTGGGCACAATCTGCTTGAACCAGCTGCGCTCGGCCGGCCGGTCGTGACCGGACCGCACCTCTCCCATACGCAGGATATTGCTGAAAAATTCGAGAAAGTCGGCGCGTCGATTGCAGTCGACAACGCGGACCAGCTCGGTGCCGCGGTTGCCGATTTATTCGCCGATAAAGCAAAGGCCACCGATATCGGTAACCGCGGCCGGGAAATCGTGCAACAAAACAAGGGCGCACTGGACCGGCTCCTGAAATTGCTCGAGCCGCTGCTCGGCAGCGTCGGCTAGCCTGAATACCTCACGAGCGCCGGCAGGCGGTTTACGTGGTTGGTGCGGTGTGATTGATAATGCAGAATCAGCTCGCGTTCTCCTTCGCTTCGTCTTCTGCGATTACTTCTTCCGGCGGGCGGCGTTCACTTAAGTATTGGTCGATTTGCTCGAGGTCCTGGATCTGCAGGTCGCCGGCGGCGAGTTTGAGTCGCAGTACGTTGCCAATATAGTTGTAGCGGCTCTGATAGTAGTTCGTTATCGCTATGTAAAGGGAACGCTGAGAATTCAGGACGTCGACGATCGTCCTCGTGCCAACGTCGAAGCCCGCCTGTGTCGCTTCGAGCGCCGTGCGGCTCGAAGTGACCGCCTGTGCGAGCGCATTAACCCGGCTGATTTCGGACAATACACTCAGGTAGGCATCACGCGTCTGACGTTCAGTTTCGCGCACCACCCGCTGCAGTTGTTCCCTGCTCGCACGATGCAGGTAGACCGCTTCGCGAACCCTGGATGTTGTCCGGCCGCCTGCAAATAAAGGCACGCTGAATTGAACGGAAATGGAATCTCGAGTACTGCCGGTCGGAAAGCCCGGGTTCGGATTTCCTCCAACTGTGATATTGGAAATATCAGTGTCAGATGTGTCGTAGTTTGCGACCAGGTCAAATGTCGGGTAATGGCCAGTACGGCGAAACGATATTTCGTCTCGCGCGATATCTTCGCTGAACCGGCTCGACAGCAATGCAAGATTCTGCACCATCGCCTGGTCGATCCAGCTTGCCTCATCCGCAGGATTCGGCGACTGCAGCGGAAAACTTTCACTGGGGGCGGACAGGACCGGGATATATTCACCGGTAATTTCACGCAAGAACTCGCGGGAAGTTGCCAGTTCACGTTTTGCCTGAATCTCGTCGGCAACCGACTGGTCGTATGCCGCCTGTGATTCCTGGACGTCGGTGATTGCGATAAGGCCAACTTCAAATCGCTGTTTCGCCTGTTCGAGCTGCCGGGCAATTGCCAGGCGGTCGGCATGTATCGATGTCAACCGGTCTTCGGCGGCCAGCACATTGAAATAACGGATGACGACGCGCACGATCAGGTCCTGCTGCGCCGCTTCAAAATCTACTTCTGCCTTTGCTACTCTTTTCCCGGCCTGCCTTAAGCCGACGAACTGGTCCCAGCGAAACAGCGTCTGACGAAGCTCGGCGTTCCAGCCGAACCCATCGAAATCGGAATCAGCGGCCACCGTCTGAAATCCAATAATGTCGAAGGGGGGTGTAGGTTGCTGAATTGACTCTTGCTGGAGACGCGAGTCGCTACCCTGGAACCAGCTCCCGCCGGCAGTGATCTGTGGCAGCAAGAACCCACGTGCCTGAGGCACGAGTTCGAGCGCCGCCATGCGCCTGGCATCTGCCTCATGGATCAACGGATCACTCTGCAATGCCTGCTGGTAGACCTCCAGCAACGACGCGGCACCGGCCAGGCCGGGAGCCGTCAAGGCGCACAATAGTGCGAATAAGTATCGGAAATTCATCAGTTTTTTCATTTTATAAGTTCCAGCGACATGCCTTGCGGCAACAGGTGTTATGGTCAACTATATCACTATATCAGTCAATCGACATTTCTAACAGGGTCTTTCAGTAGCGCGGCAGGGAATTATCCACTTCCTGGGCCCAGGCATCGATGCCACCGGCAATATTCGCCACCCGGAAAAACCCCTGGTTGACCAGGTAATCGGCCACCTTGGCGCTGCGCACTCCCGAATGGCAGAGAACCGCTACCGGTTTATCGGTATCGAGCTCGGTTTGCCGCGACGGTACTTCAGCGAACGGAATCCTTATCGATCCGGGCACCGCGACGATTTTTATTTCCCACGGTTCCCTGACATCGAGGAGCTGCCAGGATCTGTTCGCCTTGTATTCGGCGAGGAATTCCGCTGGTGACAAGTCCATGTACAAGATGCTTCCTCCATTGCGCTTTCGGACAGACCTCCACGCATTAGATGCGTCTACCCGCATTGTGGTTTCAATTCAAAAGAAAAAGACGGGTTCCTCTGCAATATTTTCCAGCGCAGGAATGTCCGTCTCGAACAGGATGCTCTGTTGCCGGCCCTCACCATTGCGGGTAATCAGCAGGGCGTTCATTGCCGGCGACTCGCCGACGACCAGGAACAATCTTCCACCCGGCTTCAGCGCATTCACAAACCGCTCGTCGATCCGGCGAACAGAACCGGTGACGGCGATCGCATCGAATTTGCCGTCAGGCAATTCTGCCATTGCGTCCATGCACTGCACGCTCGCATTTTCTATCTCCGCCGTTTCCAGGTTCCGGCTGGCAGCAGCAATGAAGTCTTCATGAATGTCGATGCTGGTTACTGACGCACTCATCCTGGCAAGACATGCTGTCAGGTATCCGGTGCCTGTTCCGATCTCAAGTACCGTATCGCCGGTGCCCGGAGCCAGCGCCTGCAGCAGCCTGCCGTCGATAATCGGCCGCAGCATGACCTGTCCATGCGCCAGCGGGATTTCTGTATCGGCATAGGCTACATCCTCGCAGCCGGCAGGCACGAATCGCTCTCTGGCGACACTGCCGAGGACGTTCAATACTTCCTGGTTGAAGACATTCCAGGCGCGCACCTGCTGACTGACCATTTGGCGTCGGGCAAGGTCGGTTTTCATAGCATTGTTGACCTCTACTCCATTGAACGTAATCTGTTGACTGTTTTCGTCACAGCCTGTCCGATATGCAAAAAAATCACCAGAAGAATTCTCGTTACCGAATTATGGTGAATCGCTGCAGTGTGCCTCGGTAGCTGGGATATCCTTAGCCATGTACACAACGAATGCTCAGGAATCACCTCGAATCTCCGGCTTTGGAGATGCATCACGAGCGCCTTATCATAACAAATGATCGTTTCACGGCATCATTTGCACGATAGCCGGACAAGGACGGACGAATTTGCGCTGGGATAGCTTAAATACCGATCAGGCCGGGCGCGCGACCGGAATCTCCGAATTTCCGGCATTTGGACCTGCATGTCACCGATCGTCGTAATCATCATTCTCGCCGCCATGTTGTCAGCCGCGCTGATAGCGCTGCTCATGATATGGCTGCGCCGGCGGTGGCTGGTCAATCGACTGGATAGTCTTAACGACGAACTGGTCGCGGTTGCGGGCGATGCGTCTGTCGGACGCCGCCTGCTAACGGCGGACCGGGGCAATATCGGTGAACTGACGAGGACCATCAATCGTCTGTTCGATGTGATAGGAGAACGCGACGAGGAGATTCAAGATAAGGAAAACCTGTTCGCGGAATTCGCCAGGACATTACCCGAGATCGTATTCGTGCACGATGAGCGCATACTGTTTGCGAATGACAGTGCTGCGAACCTGCTCGGTCTCGAGCCCGATCAACTTGAGGGCAGGGATGTTACAGACATCGTCAAGCCTGCCTATCGCGCTTTGTTTCGCAAGACGATGGCGAATCGACTGTCAGGGGAGTCTGCTCCACGCCGCCTTGAAATCCAGTTAATTAATGGTGCCGAACAGGGCCTGTGGGTCGAGGTGCAAAGTTCGTTGATCGAGTACCGGGGCAGCAAGGCAATCCTCACGATCGCCCGTGATGTCAGCTATCGCAAGAGTCTCGAGGTATCATTGAGCCGTGGTAAACGGCAGGCGCAATATACGCTCGAATCAATTTCCGAGGGCGTCATTACAACGGACAACGAAGGCCGCATCGATTACATGAATCGTGCCGCCGAATCGATGACTGGCGCAAACCGCGACCATGCCTCTGGCCACAAGCTCGGCGAATTATTTTCCCTGGTCGATGAGGCTGACCGGCGCCCGCTTGGTGATCCTGTAGAACGATGTCTCTCAATGCGACGGCGCGTCAACATGGGGCGGCGTGCACTCCTGATCAGTCGCGACGGAGAACACGAGCACTCGATCGAGATCACTGCGTCGCCGATCAGAGGTCCCGGCAACAGTATTTCAGGAACTGTTGTCGTTTTTCATGACGTCAGTGAAATTCGCGGACTGACTCGCCAGATGAGCTACCAGGCGACACACGATGCGCTAACCGGATTGATAAACCGGCGCGAGTTCGAACGTCGTCTGCAGGAAGCGATGGACTCCGCGCATGCGGAAGAGGGCGTACACATAGTCTTCTACATGGACCTGGATCGCTTCAAGGCTGTTAATGACAGTTGCGGTCATCTCGCGGGTGACAACATGCTCCGTGAAGTGGCTGCACTGATCAAAGACCAGGTCCGCGATTCCGATTTCGTTGGCCGTCTGGGTGGCGATGAGTTTGGCACCCTGTTGATCGGCTGCCCGATCGACAAGGCCCGTCAAATCGCCGCCGATATTTGCAACGCGGTTGCCGATTACCGCTTCGTCTGGCAAGACAAGATCTTCAACATAGGTATTTCCATCGGTCTGGTCGAGATATCGCATGCCAGCGGCGCTTTGCAGGACATCATGAGCGCGGCCGACTCCGCTTGCTATGTCGCGAAACAACGTGACCGCGGCCGGGTCCATGTGTACTCAGCGCGGGACGAGGCGATTGCCCGCGAACGTGGTGACATTCAATGGCTGCGCCAGTTGCAGGAAGCTTTGCACGAAAACAAATTTGCACTGGCCATGCAGCCGATCATCGCCACCCGCTCCGGCAACGTTTCGGGCCCAGCCATTGAGATTCTGCTTCGCATGCCCGACGAACACGGCCGCCATGCCAACAGTGCGGACTTTCTCCGTTCAGCCGAGCGCTATCAGCTGATGCCGCAAATCGACCGCTGGGTGGTCAATGCGACGCTGGCAGCAATTAATTCCGGCGAAATTAAGTTGGCCAGCAATCGTAGCTGCGCTATCAACATATCCGGGCAGACCCTGGGGGATGAGGGCTTCCTGGGCTTCGTTGTCGAGGCGCTGGATCACAGCGGCGTGTCACCATCCAGCATTTGCTTCGAAGTAACCGAAAGCGCGATTTCGGCGAACCTGCAACACACACAGCGCTTCATCGAAGTCCTGCATGGCATTGGTTGCGAATTTGCCCTCGATGACTTCGGTAGCGGTCTCGGCTCGTTCTCGAGTCTCAAGCACCTGCCGGTCGATTACCTGAAGATTGACGGTACCTACACTCGCAATTTGAGCTCGGATGAGGTCAACCGGGAGATGGTTGCCGCGATGATTAAGCTGGCACGCACGATGGAATTCAGAGTGGTCGCCGAGCAAGTTGAAAGGCAGGAAGACTTCGACTGGCTCAGAGACATCGGTGTCGATTTTGTGCAGGGGAATTTTGTCGAACCACCAACGACGTTGGGATCCGGATCCACCGGTTCCTATCGCATACTCAGTCCGCAAAGGGACAACAACGCGTCCGTCTGAGAATTCGGTCAATATTAAAGGAGCCAAAAGGGTTCAGATCCCTTTTCGGCGCTTTTTTGGTTAGAGCAACGGCACCATCAGCAGGGCCACGATGTTGATGATCTTGATCAAGGGATTGATGGCCGGGCCGGCGGTGTCTTTGTACGGGTCGCCGACGGTGTCCCCGGTCACCGCGGCTTTGTGGGCATCTGAGCCCTTGCCGCCGAGATGACCATCTTCAATATATTTCTTGGCGTTGTCCCAGGCGCCCCCGCCTGCAGTCATCGAGATGGCCAGGAAGATGCCCGTGATGATCGTGCCGAGCAGCAGTCCGCCCAGTGCGACCGGACCAAGGACGAGGCCGACGATCAAAGGTACGCCAATCGGTAGCAGTGAAGGTACGATCATTTCCCTGATCGCCGCTTTGGTCAGCAGGTCAACCGCGCGGCCATAATCAGGTTTGCCGGTTCCCTCCATGATGCCTTCGATTTCCCTGAACTGGCGGCGTACTTCGATGACAACCGATCCGGCGGCACGACCAACGGCCTCCATTGCCATCGAGGCGAACAGGAATGGAACGAGACCGCCAAGAAGCAAGCCGACAATGACGCGATAATCAGACAAATCGAAGGTGACGTTGATGCCCTGAGCTTCGAGCGCATGCGTGTAGTCCGCGAACAGCACCAGCGCCGCCAAACCGGCGGAGCCGATGGCGTAGCCTTTGGTAACCGCTTTCGTTGTATTGCCGACTGCATCGAGTTGATCCGTGATCTTGCGAACCTCGGGCGGCAATTTGGCCATTTCGGCAATGCCTCCGGCATTGTCGGTGATCGGCCCAAATGCGTCGAGCGCGACGATTATGCCTGTCATCGACAGCATTGACGTTGCGGCAATTGCGATGTTGTACAGGCCAGCAAGCGAATCACCGGCTGGTGCCAGCATGAACGCGCCCCAGATGCTTGCGCAAACTGCGATAACCGGCCATGCGGTTGCCTTCATCGAAACGCCGAGACCGGCAATTATGTTGGTAGCGTCACCGGTCAGTGACGCTTCTGCAATTGCCCTGACGGGCTTGTAGTCGGTCCCGGTGTAATACTCGGTAATGTAAACCAGGGCCGCGGTCAGTGCGAGGCCGATCAGTGCCGAGCCATAGATGCCCATCGCGTTGCCGCTGTCGGCCAACATCACGTCCGAAATAAAATAGAACGCGATTGCGGCAATTACGCCGGCCACAATCACACCTTTGTACAGCGCCCCCATTATCTTGCCGCCGTCCGATGTTTTGACGAAGAACGTACCGATAATCGAGGCAACGATAGACGCAGCGCCGAGGACCAGTGGATAAAATACCGCGGCAGTGCCAATACTCGATGTAACGAGGGTTCCAAGCAACATTGTCGCGATAATCGTTACAGCGTAGGTTTCGAAAAGGTCAGCCGCCATACCTGCGCAGTCGCCGACGTTGTCACCGACGTTATCGGCGATAACAGCCGGGTTGCGTGGATCGTCTTCCGGAATGCCTGCTTCGACTTTGCCGACCAGGTCTGCGCCGACATCTGCGCCTTTCGTAAAGATTCCGCCGCCAAGCCGGGCAAAGATGGAAATCAATGAACCACCGAATGCCAGGCCGATCAGTGCGTGAATAGCATCTTCGGTAGTGGTGCCCGTCCTGGTCAGGATCAGGAAATAACCGGCGACACCGATCAGTGCCAGTCCTACGACCAGCATTCCGGTAATTGCGCCGCCGCGAAAGGCAATGTTCAGCGCCGGGTTAACACCTTTGGTGGCAGCTTGAGCGGTACGAACGTTGGCACGCACGGACACGAACATTCCGATGTAACCGGTCAGGGAAGAGAGAACAGCGCCGATCGCAAAACCGATCGCGGTTGCCCAGTTAAGTACAATGCCGAGTAGCACGAACAATACAACGCCGACCACCCCAATCGTAAAATACTGGCGGTTCATGTATGCGTTTGCGCCTTCCTGAATTGCCCGGGAAATTTCCTGCATGCGCTCGTTACCGGCCGGCTGCCTGAGTATCCACCGCGAGGATAAGAGTCCGTACAGAACTGCCAGAACCCCCGAGCCTATGGCGAGCCATAGTGCCAACTCGTTCGTCATCAGATTATCTCCCAATCACATGAATGACCCCGGCGCATTCAGGCAGGGGTCTATGGTTATTCGATGTTTGAAGCCCTGCATCAGATGATTCTTTTTTGCGCAGGAATCCTGTCGGTTCGCGTCCCCGATGACAGGGCCAGTCCGCAGCAGGCGGCGCATCATACCACAAATTTTGTCCTCAGCCGCTGCGAAACGGCGACCTTTCTGAGCGTGACATACTTGGGTAAACCATTGATATATGGAGGATAATCTTCTCCCTGAATCAGTGGCTGGAGGTACCGTCGGGCTGCGGCGGTGATCGAAAAACCATCAGCCGAAATGTAGCGTCGAGGCAGCATCTTTTCCTTGTTCGCGATCCGGGATAGAGGCGCCATTTCGATTTTCCAGCGGTACGGACTGTCCGATATTCGTTTGATGACCGGCATCACGGCGGTTTCACCGGCAATGGCCATTTTGACAGCCGCTTCACCGACTGCATACGCCTGTTTGACGTCGGTCGCCGAGGCAATATGGCGGGCCGATCGTTGCAGGTAGTCGGCAATAGCGTAATGGTATTTGTACCCGAGATTGTCCCTGACCATGTTAGCCACAAACGGCGCAACACCGCCGAGCTGGGAATGACCGAAGGCGTCGGTCGTTCCCGCTTCGGCAATAAATTTGCCGCTGGCGTAGCGTGCCCCTTCACTGACAACGATGACGCAATAGTCATAATTCTGAACAGATTCCCGAACGCGTTTCAGGAACGCGCGTTTCCTGAACGGAATCTCGGGAAATAAAATGATGTGCGGTGCATCACCGGGTTTTGTGCCGGCGAGGCCACCGGCAGCCGCAATCCAGCCAGCGTGCCGACCCATCACTTCGAGGATAAAGACTTTGGTCGATGTCTTGGCCATCGACAATACATCGAGCGCTGCCTCCTGGGTTGAGACAGCGACGTATTTGGCCACTGACCCGAATCCAGGGCAGTTGTCTGTCACCGGCAGATCATTGTCGACCGTTTTTGGAATACCCAGGCACGTGACCGGGAACCCCAGGCGCTTGCTGATGAGGGACACTTTGTGAGCGGTATCCATCGAGTCATTGCCGCCGTTATAAAAGAAGTAGCCAATATTGTGAGCTTTGAATACTTCGATCAGCCGTTCGTACTCCGCGCGGTTTTCCTCGATGCCTTTGAGCTTGTAGCGAGCGGAACCAAACGCGCCACCGGGTGTATGACACAATGCCCTGATGGTGGCGGCGGACTCCCGATTGGTGTCAATCATGTCTTCAGTCAGTGCGCCGATTATGCCGTTGTGGCCGGCGTAGACATTCGAGATCTGCTTCCTGTACTTGCGGGCAGTTTCGATAACAGCGCAGGCCGAGGTGTTGATGACGGCTGTAACACCACCTGACTGTGCATAGAACGCATTCATTCCGGACATTTTACGTACCACCCGCGGGTCGTGAATTAAGGGGACAGTTTACTTAATTGCCACTGAGGAATTTACCCAAAAGGCGACGATCAACTCATTTAAGTAAACTGTCCCCTGCGCATTGACCTGATTCAGTAATTCCTCTAGCGTATGCCGCCGCATCAGGGGCCACCCAACCGAGAGAAGACTTGCATGCGTATCGTCTTATTAGGAGCGCCCGGCTCCGGTAAAGGCACTCAGGCCAGGCGGCTTGAGGCTGACAGAAATATTCCACAAATATCGACCGGGGATATGCTGCGAGCTGCCGTTGCAGCAGGTACACGATTTGGCCAGAAGGCCAGGGACATCATGGAAGCGGGACAGCTTGTCTCCGACGGCATCATGCTCGGCATCATCAGCGAACGGCTGGCAGAGCCGGACGCGGAAGAAGGTTTTATCCTGGATGGTTTTCCTCGCACCCAAAAACAGGCGCTGAACCTGGAGGACCTGCTCGATCAGCTTGGCAAGCCGCTTGATGCCGTGGTCCAGATGGACATCGATTTCGATATTCTGCTGAAACGCCTGACCGGGCGGCGTACCTGTTCGCTGACTGGTAAATTGCTGAACATCCATTTCTCAACCCAGGAAGAACTGGATGCATGCACCGACGCTGGTGGTGAACTGATACAGCGGGATGATGACAATGCAGAGACCATCGAAAACCGCCTCGATGTCTATCGCCAACAAACCGAACCACTGATCGAGTATTACCGGTCGAAAGGCAGGCTTAAAACCGTCGATGCGGACGGTTCGATGGACGAAGTTTACGAACGGCTGTCAGCCGTCCTCTAACATTTCCAAAAGGCGTTGGCCGATTTGCTCGCGGCGCCAGCCGCGGAAAATTCGGAGGCTGCGACTGCCGAGCAATGCAGAGGACAACTCTTTCTTCGGTGCGATCAGCTCGGTCGCCAGCTTCAGTGCTGCGGCGGTATCCGATACCTCCTTTTGCATCTTTTTCAGGACGGCCTTTTGCTGCTCGTTCGGTTTTTGCGGCGGCTCGTAATCGGATTGCTCATTTTCTGCGTCCGCCAGCACGCCTAACAACTGGTCGCCTGCCCGCGCAGCAGTTCGCGCTGCGAGCCCCGGCGTGGCGCCGAGTTTCTGCCTGGTGTCCGGGCGGTTGATGGCAATATCGAGCAGCACTGAGTCACGTATGATCCATTGCCGCGGTCGATTGCGTCGCAACGCTTCGCGCTCCCGCCAGGCAGCAAGGCTGACAGCGGCAGAGCGTGCGCGGCCGCGCAGGTTTCTTGCGCCTTTTATACGATTTATTGCCTGCGTCGCATCACTTTCATAAAGCGACGGGTTGAGCAAATCCATGGAATCCTCGACTGCCCATTGAAGTCTGCCGAGTTTTTCGAGACGTTCGGTCAGTGTGTCGTATGCCGGCAAGAGGTACTGAACATCCTCCGCCGCATACTCCATGAATGAGCTCGGTAGTGGACGTTGCGACCAGTCAGCACGGGTATGCGATTTCGCGAGCTCAATGCCAAACAATTCATTGACCAGGTTGCCGTAGCCGATTTGCGGCTGATAACCGAGGAGTGCTGCCGCCACCTGTGTGTCAAAGACTTCGCGGGGCATGAGTTCGACGGTTTGATAAATAACTTCCAGATCTTGTCTGCCCGAATGGAGGACCCAGGCAGGGGCGGTAATTGCCTGCCAGAGCGCTTTGGCGCGGTCGTCATTCCTGGCATCCAGGCCCATCGGGTCAGCACAATAAATTTCATTTTCAGTTGCAATCTGAATCAGGCAGAGCTGAGCGTAGAAAGTTTTCTCGCGCACGAATTCCGTGTCAACACCGATTCGCGATTGTTCAGGGATAGTCGTGCCAAGACGGTCGTCCGTCGCCAGATCGACGAATTGATACTCAGGCATAACGTGAATTGAAAGGGATTTCGGTTGCGGTAGGTATCGTGAGATGATGGCGGCCGGGCATATCGCTATTGTGACAGAACCCTGCAACTTCTTCTCAGAACATTTATCGACATCATCATGCTGCGCAAGGGTCCGGAGCAGGTTCCGGATTCGTGGCTGGTTTTTCTTTTTGCCCTGGTCCTGATGCAGTTTTCGTCGTTTGTCGCGGCAACGCTCATCAACCTGGGTGAGGACCACAGCCACCTGCTGACGTTCATGACCAATTTTCTGGGAATGGGAATTTATGCCGCGATACTTTTTGTAACTGGTTTTTCTCACCGCTTGGTGCCGGTTGTGTCCGCCATCGTTGCGTGTGGTTCGATCCTGACCCTACTCTTTGTTGCCGCATATGTGATGTTGAATCCGTTTCTCGGTGGCGATATTGCGGTCATCGTTGCGACGCTCATTATTATCTGGTCGGTACCTGTTGAAGGCCATATCATCGCGCGAGGCATTGATCAGCATTGGTATATCGGTATCGTCATCGCAATGATCGTGTTCATTGTGCAATATGCGTTTCAATCGATCATGACTGGCCGGAATTAGACTCGCTATATGCACATACACATTCTCGGTATCTGTGGAACCTTCATGGGCGGCGTCGCGGCGCTCGCCAGGGCTGCGGGTCACGAAGTAACCGGCAGCGACGCGAACGTATACCCGCCGATGAGCACCCAGCTGAAAGAGCTGGGTGTAGACATCATGGAAGGATACGAACCAAAGCACCTGGATCGGGTGCCTGACTATGTCGTGGTTGGCAACGCAATGAGCCGAGGCAATCCGGCTGTCGAGGCAATGCTCGATCGCCGCATTCCCTATTGTTCGGGCCCGCATTGGCTGGCTGAGCATGTATTGTACAAGCGGCACGTGATGGCCGTCTCGGGCACTCACGGCAAGACGACGACGGCAGCCATGCTGGCATGGATCCTCGACGACGCAGGACTTGCGCCAGGATTTCTCATCGGCGGCATGCCGGTAAATTTCGCGGTCTCCGCCCGATCCGGAGAATCAGATTATTTCGTGGTTGAGGCGGACGAGTACGATACTGCGTTTTTTGATAAACGCGCCAAGTTCGTCCACTACCGGCCACAGACGCTGATAATCAATAACCTGGAATTCGATCACGCGGACATATACGCCGACATTGATGCCATCTACTGGCAGTTTCATCAGTTGATGCGAACGCTGCCGTCGAACGGGCGCGTCATAGTAAATGCTCACGACAGGAACATTGCCAATATGCTTGCGCAAGGATGCTGGACGCCGGTCGAGAATTTCGGTTTGGGCGATGACAGCGACTGGCGCGCAAGCTTCGCCGACGCCGGTGAACGGCGTATCCGCATCGAGCACAGTAATGGCGAGTCCGCGGAGGTCGCGTGGAAACTCGGTGGCGCCTACAACCTTGAGAATGCACTGGCGGCAGTTGCCGCTGCCAAATCAGCCGGGGTACCGCTAAAGCAGGCTGCGGATGCATTGTCCCGTTTTTCCGGTGTAAAGCGTCGCATGGAGAGAACGGCGACTGTAACTGATGTCGCGATCTACGATGATTTTGCGCATCACCCGACGGCCATCCGGCGCACGATTGAGGGCCTGAAAAAACGTTTCCCAGGTCAACGCATTGTCATTGCGCTGGAGCCCCGTTCGAACACGATGAAGATGGGTGTGCACAAGGAATCGCTGCCCAAGTCGCTGTCCGAGGCTGATCTGATCTTTGTTTACCGGCCGGATGAACTTGCTGCTGATTTCGACGCGAGCCTTGGGGGCTTGGGGAAGCGCCTGCAATCGTTCGGTGATTACGATGAACTGCTTGCATCACTCGAAAGCAAATTGCTGGCCGGTGATCAAATGGTTTTCATGAGCAATGGCAGTTTCGGGGCTACCCGCCAAAAACTCACCATGGCGCTGCAAAAAAAAACGCCAGGCGACAAACCAGCGGCATGAAACGTAAGGCAGCAATCTGTTCCCTGTCTTCTATACTGAAGTAATGAAAATTCCCTTGTTTCCATTGCATACCGTTCTTTATCCAGGTGGCCCGTTACCGCTGCGAATTTTCGAGCCGCGCTACCTCGATATGATCAGCAAATGTATAAAAAACGACAGCCCGTTCGGTGTGCTCTTGATCAAAACCGGCAGCGAAGCCGGTCCGGCAACAAGCTACGATATTGGCACGCTTGCCAGAATCACCGACTGGTATCAGGGTAGCGACGGGCTGCTTGGCATAACGGCGGTTGGCGAGCAGCGATTCCGGTTGTTATCCAGCAGCCAGGAGCCTGACGGACTGAACATTGGCGAAATCGAGCTTATCCAAACGGGGACAGCGCGCACTCTCCCCGAGGAATACCGGCCGCTGGCAAATATTTTGTCAGGCGTGCTCGAAGATCTCGGGCGCCTGTACGAAACTCTTGACAAGAAATACGACGATGCGGAATGGGTGGGATACCGCTTCGCAGAAATTTTGCCGATTACGCGGGAACAGAAACAAAATTGTCTTGAAGCAGATGATCCTGTCCGGCGCCTGGAAATGATGCGCGAAGTGCTGGATACCGCGGCCCCGATGA
>Ga0209997_10000424_pt1 | contig 13943 bp, 14 predicted proteins | sample CR04metaG_FD_182079 | JGI IMG/M metagenome (GOLD analysis project Ga0209997, IMG submission 182079) | Deep subsurface microbial communities from Mariana Trench to uncover new lineages of life (NeLLi) - CR04 metaG (SPAdes) (version 2) | ecosystem: Environmental > Aquatic > Marine > Ocean trench...
AAGATCTATTAGAATTTTCAAAAAATGTTGACGAGGTATTTCTTGAATTTCTTTCAAGGTTTGATCAAGGTCTAGTTACAGAAAAAGGACTCTCAGAAAGTCTAAAAGATGAGGGAATTCTTAGAGGAGAAAATGAAATAAAAGAAATGATTGGCAAAAACAAGCCAGATAAAATCACAGAAGAAATTCTATTTTCAAAAAAAGACTATGTTTCACAATACAAGGTTTTGGAGAATCCTGAGCCTAAAATGGGCTGTAAAGTTGAAGACTTTGGACTAGATGAATCCATTTCTGATCATCTAAGGGAACTAAAGATAGAACAATTATACAAATTTCAAGAAGAATCAATTCAAGAAATTACATTTGGGAAAAATGTTGTAATTGAAGCACCTACCGCATCGGGAAAAACTGAGGCATTTTTGATTCCAGTAATTCAAAGAATAAAAAAGGATGCAAATGATGGAAATGTCTTTGCAATTTTTGTATATCCCACAAAAGCTTTATCACGAGATCAATATCCAAAAATTCAAAAATTTGCAGAAAAGATCGGAGTTGATGTCAAGGTTTTTGATGGAGATACAGAACTAACAGAAAGAAGAGAGATTATTGAAAACCCACCTCACATTCTAGTTACAAATTTTGATATTTTACATTATCATCTTTGGCATCAGACAAAGTTTTCATCGTTATTGACCTCGACGAGAATTCTTGTAGTTGATGAAGCACATGTATATTCAGGAATTTTTGGATCAAATGTTCATTACATCATAAAACGACTCAAGAGGATTTGCAGTAACAAATTACAGTTTATTGCAGCATCAGCTACACTTGATGATGCAAAAGAATTCTGTCAGCAGTTGTTTGGAGAAAAAATGCAAATCATTCATGGTTCTGGGAAAAAAGGTCAGACAGATTTTGTAATGTTGTTTCCATCACTTAGAACTCAAAGAGCATTAATGGTAGAACTGACAAAGAAATTGACTGAAAAAAATCACAAGACAATGGTGTTCAACAACTCGCATCTAAACTCTGAGCTTTTAGCAATACAAGCAAAAAAACAAAAAGTCAACATTAAAGTTCACAGGGCAGGTTTAATGGCAAACTACAGAACTGCAGTTGAAAAACAATTCAAAGAAGGTAGTTTACAGGCAATTTCATGCACTCCTACGCTTGAATTGGGCATAGATGTAGGCAATGTTGATTGTGTCATATCATCTACCATCCCAGTAAATAGACTGATTCAAAGAATTGGAAGGGCAGCAAGAAAGGGACAGAGAGGATATGCATTTTTGGCTTTGGGAAATGATCCTATTTCTCAATACTACAAAAATCATCCTGATGATTATTTTGAGGACACTGAAAAAATATACATTGACCCAAAGAATCCGTTTGTAGAAGAATTTCAAGTCTTAGCAATGGCATGTGATAGACCAATTTCTAAACATGAACTAAAAGAACATCAAGAAGTAATAGAGCAGCACATTATCAAAGAAAATCTTCTAGTCTTTAATAATAGAATTATTCCAAATCTTGACAAAATTAGTTCTATGTTGAATGATTATAGCATTAGAGGAATTGGAAAGTCTATCGATATTTTCCTAAATGAAAGAAAGGTAGGGGACAGAATATTACCTATTGCATTAGAGGAGTTACATAAAGATGCAATCTATTTTTTAGCAGGTATTCGTTACAAAGTAAAGGAATTTGATTATCCCAAAAAAAAATATGCTAAACTAGAAAAAATTCCAAGAGATTACCCATATTATACAAAATCACTTACAGAAGAGTGGCCAACAATTGAAACTGTTTTTGAGAGAAGAAAAGCAAATGGTGTAGAAGTAGAATTTTGTAAATTACACATTCAAAAGACGGTTTACGGTTATGTCAACATAGAACTAGGACAAGAGATTACCCAAGGAGAGAAAGTACTGCTTGAAACTCCACTAGAGTATGATTTTGTTACCAAGGGAATTGTTTTCCATGCACCAAGACCTCTCAAAGCTATTGAGAAAGCAGAAGATGAAGATTATGTTGAAGCCAGTGGATATCATGCAACAGAACATGTCGTAATAGAGGGAAGCAATATGATCACAGGAGGAGTATCTCAAGACTTGGGAGGCATTTCTTTAGGCACGTCAGGCTTGATTTTCATCTATGATGGTGCAATAGGAGGAAGCGGCGCCAGCAAGGCACTTTATGATAGATTTGAGAAAGCCCTTGAGAGAAGCATGCATATCGTAAAGGAGTGTCCATGTGAAAACGAATCTGGGTGTCCTAGATGTACATTTTCATATCGATGTGGAAACAATAACGAATACTTGCACAAATATTCTGCATTAGAGATTTTAGAGAGAATTAGTGATGGTGAAAAAACAGAGTTGATTGATCCTACTGAAGGAGACAGACCCTTAGTATGACAAATTAAAATGGGATAAATATAGCAAAAATCTAAATACAAATATGGAAAAAGTAGCTCTTGTCACAGGTAGTTCATCAGGGGTTGGATTAGAAACTTCATTGGCACTTGCAAGAGATGGTTACCATACTTTTGCAAGTATGAGAAATATTAGAAAGGCAGGAGAGTTAGAACACGCAGCAAAAAAAGAAAATCTTTCAATCTATGTAATAGAATTAGATGTAGACAAGGAAGAATCAATAGTTTCTGCAATCAAGAAAGTAGTTGCAGATAAAGGAAGATTGGACGTTTTAGTAAACAACGCAGGATACGGACAATTTGGATGCGTAGAAGATGTATCAGTTGATGATTTTAGAAAACAGTTTGAAACTAATTTCTTTAGCATTGTAAGAATAATTCAGGAGGTATCTCCAATTATGAGAAAACAGAATTCGGGAATTATCGTAAACATTAGTTCTGTTGTTGGCAGAATGGGACTGCCTGTTTCCCCAGCTTATATCAGTACAAAGTTTGCATTAGAAGGATTAAGCGAATGTCTCAGATACGAGCTTGGTCAATTTGGGATTAAAATTACTTTAATTGAGCCAGGAGTTATCAAGACAAACTTTTTCAATTCAATGAAGGTTCCAGAATCAAAAATTGATCCTAAATACAAGACATTAACAGATAACATTCTTGCAGGTCTTAAAATGATGGTAGAAATGGGAACTGCACCATCTCAAGTTGCCGATGTAATAATTAAGGCAATTCATGATGATGAGATTTTGCCACGGTACATTGTAGGAACTGATGCTGCCATGTTTATGGAAGCAAAAAAGATGAAAACAGACCTAGAATTTGAGAAATATATGAGTAAAGAGCTATTTCCTAGCTGATATCGTCTTGTGCGTTAAATTGATATACATATAGAATAGAGTTTTTGTCAAAGTCCGCAATTTTAAAGTGAAAAGAATGAAATGGAAAACTCTAGAACATAACGGAATCTTATTTCCTCCTTCCTATGAGGCTCAAGGAATCAAAATAAAGATCAAAGGAGAAAGTATCGATCTTGACCTAAACCAAGAAGAAATGATTTACCAGTGGGCAAAAAAGAAAGACACTCCATACGCTCAAGACAAAGTCTTTCAAAAAAATTTTACAGCAGATTTTGCCAAAACTATGAATTCAAAATTTAAAAAAATTTCATATGAAGATATTGATTTTTCAAATGCTTACAAAATAGTTGACAAAGAAAAAGATCTCAAGGAGATGATGACAAAAGAGGAAAAAAAATCCCTTGCTATAAAAAGAAAAGAACTACGAGAAAAGTTGAAAACAAAATATGGGATTGCCATCATGGATGGAAAGGAAGTTGAAGTTGCAAACTATATGGCAGAACCACCAGGTATCTTCATTGGGAGAGGAGAACATCCAATTAGAGGAAAATGGAAACCTCGTGTTACTGCAAAAGATGTTACACTAAACCTTGGAAAGGAAGCAAAAGTACCTGAAGGAAAGTGGGGCAAGATTATTCATGATAAAAATTCCATGTGGTTAGCTAGTTGGATGGATTTTCTAACACAAAAAAGAAAGTATGTTTGGCTTTCTGATACCGCTGGATTAAAGCAAGACAGAGATAAGGCAAAGTACGAAAAAGCAGTGAAACTTGCAAAGGAAATTGAGAAAATAAAAGACAGAATTGTAAAAGATATGAAAAGTAATGATCCAAAAATTAGTAGGATTTCTACAGCATGTTATTTGATTTATAGAACTGCAATGAGGGTAGGAGACGAAAAAGATCCAGATGAAGCAGACACAGTAGGCGCTACAACTCTGAGAAAAGAGCACATCAAAATTACTGCAAATGCAATTGAATTTGATTTTCTAGGAAAAGATTGTGTCAGATGGCAAGAAACAGTAATTGCTGAAGGTCATGATAAACAGTTTCAGGAAAATCTTAGGAAACTTGTTGAAAAGAAAAAACCAAAAGATGAGATTTTTGATGACATTACTTCAAGACATGTCAATGCATATTATTCAAGTATTGTAAAAGGACTAACTGCCAAGGTGTTTAGAACATACCTTGCAACAACAGTTGTCAAAAACTATCTCGTAGAACATGACAACATGAAAGGAAAGACAGCAAATGAGAAAATATACCACGCAAAACTGGCAAACCTTGAAGCTGCCAAAATGTGTAATCATAAGAGAACCATTCCAAAGACATTTGAGCAGGCATTAGAAAAAAAGAGAGATACTCTGAAAAAGATAGGAAAAGAAGAATCTTGGAAGAAAACTCGGGAAACTCTAAAAAAAGTAGAGTCCACTGAACCAAAGAATGACACTCAAAAGAAGGGTAAAGAGAAAAGAATCAAGACATTAAATGAACAAATCAAAAAGCAAAAAAAGAAGCATAAAGAACGAATAGAAAAGTTAAAGTTACAAGTTAATTTATCTGAAAAAACCAGAGACTACAATCTTGGAACATCTTTAAGAAATTACATAGATCCTCGTGTTGTCAAGGCATGGACTGATAAGGTAGGTGCAGAATGGGAAAAAATGTACACATCTGCATTACAAAAGAAATTCCTCTGGGTTCAAAATGAAAAATTGAATTGGTCAGAGATTGCCAATCAATAAAAAATCCGTTAAAATTCCATACGTAGCATTTAATTTCCCAAATTTATCAGGCATATACATGCCGGGGTAGCTCAGCCTGGTTAGAGTGCCAGTTCACTTGGTAAACTCTAGCGGTTCTCCAACTAAGGCAATACTCATAATCTGGAGGTCGTGGGTTCGAAACCCACCCCCGGCACACATTAAGCATTGAACTAAAATTATGATGACCACTAGATCCTTGTATACAAAATCTAGTCTTAGTAAAATTTCTAAAATGTAATTAAATTCTAAACTCTTTTTGTTTTCTTAAAATTGTAAGATCAGTATTTTTAAGGTAATATTGTAGCATTAGATTATCCCAAATACGCTGTTCTAGGTGAATAGTCTGGATCATCTGAATATTTTTTTATTAGTTCTGTTATATCTTTAACAATTTCATGAAGTTCAAGTTCAGGTTCCGAATTTACCATTAAAAGCGCCTTACTACTAACAGCCATTGTCAGACGATTAATTTTTGCATATTTTGTAATTGAATACAGTGGTTCACCTATTATATTTGAATCATGTTGACGAGTTTTCCATCTCATGTATGCATGAATTAAAGTATCATTAGTTTTTTCTTTGTCAAAATATCTGGTAATTCCTTCTTGTATTTTTTCCCAAATCTGTATCTTTCCAGTTTGATAGATTCCAGCATATCTAATCTTAGGATTCAGTTTTATGATATCACTATTCAGCTTGTCGTAATTCATGTTTAGTGTAGACGTTTCTGGTAATTTAATATTCTTCATTAACAAAAGAGGTAGACACCAAATCAGTTATTTCTAAACTAATAATTTCTTTGATACAAAAATTCTAGGTAATGTTAAATGTAGTATTTTTTGATTTCATGCGAATTGGGAGAATTTGAAGAGTTTGCTGAAGCACTATTTAGTCAATTATCAGTAGAAATTAATGAAGAAAAAGAGATTACAGAGTTAGCAATAAAGGCCAAAGAAAGCCTTGCAGGTAAAGTACAATTCAAAGAATTAGAAGATATTGCCAAAGAAATTTTTCCAATTTTCAAAGATAAGGTGGAAGAGTTTCTTGGTGTTAAAGTTCCTGATAATCTACAGCTAAAATTTCTAGAATTAGTAGATTTAAAGAAAATGAAAGGAGACAAAGTTTTTGCAGATAAAGAAGCAAAGGAGTTTGTTACAGAATTATTTTATGCAGTTGCACAAGAAGATCTAAAAAAGATTGCAGAATTGATGCAACGAGATACTATAAAGTATTTGGTATATTCAACATATGCAATTCAGTACATATCTAAAATCACAACGACATATGGAGATTATCTTGATTCTGTAATTTATTTAAACAAATTTATTTTGTCAAAATATCCACAGATTATTCTTCAAAAACAAGGAGAGCCATACGAATCAAGATTTGAAAATGTAAATTCTGGATATCTAGGTGCAGTGAAGATGACAGTATTAGAAGAATTAATTCATTCTGCACAAGAAAATCTGCAACAAGTAAACAAAAATGCTGCAATGCAAGTAAACAAAATCAATGAAGAACTAGCAAGTATAATTTTATCACTTGATACTGAAACTATCAACAAACTTTCAGAGTATTGTCAATTACAAGCAGTGCCAAATGATTTTCCATTTGCAAAAAAAGCAAATCTATTTTTCTTTTTAAATCCAGACCATTTCCTAATTGAACAAATTGGACCAGATGTTATGACATTTACACATGTAGAGATAGATCCAAAGATAGGTGAATTAATTCCACAACTTTTAGATATTTACAAGAGATGGCTTGTTCCAATTCAACAACACCATGCAGCATTTACTGCTATGGAAGGAATGGCAAGTTTTGCAATTGAAAATATCTTAAAAGATGACAAAGACTTTCAAAATTATCTTACCACGTTTATGGGAACAGATTTCTCATCATATCAGATCAGAAAGAGCATGGGAAAAGACTTTACCAGAGCAGTATATGAAAAACTAGGTAAAGATACCTTCAAAAAAATGATTGAAATTCCCCCAAACACCAGAGAGCTCAAGGATCCTCAATTATACCTCAAAAAGCTGAGTCAATAACGTTGAAAGAAGAGTTTGATCCATTTGTTGCGGAATGGTTGTCATTTGTTAAAAATCCAAATTTCAACCTAGTTGAAAAATGTCTAAAATTTGCTCAGATTTTAGAATATCCGGATCTGGATGTAGATGAGTACATTCAGAAGATAAATCGAGTAGGAGTATCTCTAAAAGAGTCAATTGGTGATGTTAAAAATCCAACATATCTAATTTCAATGTTAAATGAACATTTCTTTGAAAATTTAGGCTTTAGTGGGGATGACGATGATTACTTTAATCCAAAGAACAATTTTCTAAATGAAGTAATTGATAAAAAATCAGGTCTTCCAATTACCATCTCAATTCTATATGTTGAAGTTGCAAAATTTATTGGGTTAGATCTTAAAATTGTTGGATTTCCAAGTCATATTCTAGTAAAATATAACGAAGAAATGATTTTAGATCCATTTTATGATGGACATCTATTAGATGTAAACGACTTGCAGGAAATCTTAGATAAGAACTTTGATGGACAGTTAGAGTTTAAACCAGAATTTCTTGACGAGATAGGGTCAGAACAGATTCTTTTAAGATTGACTCATAACTTGAAAAATTCTTATGTACAATCATTTGTTTATGACAAAGCACTTCGATGTACTAACATGGTTTTGGCAATTGACCCTGAATCTCCAGAAGATATTAGGGATAAGGGAATTCTGGAAGGAAGATTACTAAATTCTGAAGCTGCATTGAAATATTTGAATAAATATTTAGAAATCAATCCAAACGCAGAAGATATAGATTTTATTTTAGAAATGATAAGAAGTATAAAGACAAAAAATTAGTCAATGATAGAATTTATTTCCTTTCCACTCTTGATCAGTGATATTTCATGACGAGCAATTTTATTTCTTAATGCTCCTTTGAGAATATCGATTTCACTTCTGAGTAATGCAATTTCGTCTTCAAGTTTTGCAACCCTTTCATAGATGGTTTCAGCTTCTGAACTCATAATTATCTTTCAGGCAAAAATTGTCTTAAAAAGCTATGGGTGAGTATTTTGATGAACAGGCTCGCTTTTTGAATTATATTTCAAACTCTGCGCGACATTTCTCGCATTTTCCTCTCTCTTTTCCGGGTGGGCCAAGAAGGAATACTTTACCAATTGTATTACACACAGGACACATTCCAGTTGTTGCATTTTTAGGCCCAGTCCGAATAATTTTTTGAGTTTTTCTTCGTCCCATTGAAAAAACTTCCATAATCGGTCTATTAAGTTTAATTTTTCATGGCGCGGGGAGGGGGATTCGAACCCCCGTGTCCTTGCGAACATGGAATTAGCAATCCCACGCCCTACCAGGCTAGGCGATCCCCGCACAAAGATGCATAGAATTAATCTGTAATTAAGTCAAACTTCGTGTGATATTATTTCCTAGGTTTTTTCTTTCTGTAAATTGCAAGACAATTACTGATTGGTTGGAAATGATATGGATTAATCTCAACGATACGCCATCCCTCTGGTTCTACAAAAAATTCACTTTCTATTTCTGGTGGGTATCCATCCAAGCAAATCAGGGTAGAATTAAATACGCACAATCGGCAAATCTCGCTGAAATGGGTAAAAAAGCAGCCGTAATTAATGGTGATGGAACTGGTCCTGAATTAGTTGATGCTATGATTCAGGTCTTAGAAGCTTGTAATACCCAAATTGAGCTTATTCGCTGTGAAGCAGGCTCAGAACAATGGAAAGAAAATGGTGGAGCCACATACATTCCTGATGCTACATCAAAAATCATGGATGAAGCTGATGCCTGCTACAAAGGGCCAACTACAACAATACCATCACCTGATGCACCAAGAAGTGTGGCCGTTTCTACACGACAAAAATTTGAGCTATATGCAAATGTTAGACCCATTAAGACATATGACAGACTCTCACCAAACACAAAGCTTGATTTTGTATGTTTTAGGGAAGCAACAGAAGGATTGTATGCGGGAATTGAGTTTGATACATCTGAAGATTCTGCAATAGCAATCAGAATAATAACAAGAAAAGGTTGTAAAAGAATAGTAGATTCTGCATTTGAATGGGCAAAAAAATATAAATTAAAAAAAGTAATAGCAATTACAAAAAGAAATATTCTAAAAAGAACTGATGGAATTTTTTGGAGTGAAGTGGAAAGAGCTGCACAAGAAAATCCAGAAATTGAGATTGAAGAATACTATATTGATAATATGACTCAGCAATTAGTAAAAAATCCTGAGAGATTCAATTATTCTGTTTTATTAAGCACAAATCTGTTTATGGATATCATATCAGAATGTGCTTCTGGTAATATCGGTTCAATTGGAAATGTTTACTCTGCAAACATTGGTGATAATTATGCCATGTTTGAACCAGCGCATGGAAGCGCACCAAAATACAAAGGAATGGATAAAGTAAATCCTACTGCTGCAATTTTATCTGGAGCATGGATGACAGAATATCTTGGTGAGCCTGAAATTAAGGACGGAATTTTCAAAGCCACAAATGAAATAATTAATGAAGGAAAATTTGTAACGTATGATATTGGCGGTAATGCTAAAACAAGTGAAATGTCAGATGCAATTGCAAAACGTTCTGCTGAACTATTAAAAAAATAATCACTTTTTTGCTTCAATGATTATTAATTCCTCAAAAAATAATTTCTTTTTTGCAATAATTTTTACTGTTAATCCTTCTTTTTTTGTCGCATCAATTAATGCTTGATAATTTGAAAGCGAAGATGTAACAAAAAGAAATTTCCCTGTTCGATTTAGGCATGGAATAGCTGATTTTATTATATTTATGGGTATTTCAAGTCCTTCTGCACCACCATCTGTTGCAATATCCAAGATTTCATCAGTTACAAGATAGGGTAAGTTACAAACAATGAGATCAAATTTTACTTTTAATGCATCAGAACCATTACAGCAAATGAGATTTTTTGTTTTGTAAGTTTGATGTTTTAACACTTCATAGTTAATGTCGGTTCCAACTACAAAAGAAAAGTTCTCAGAGAGTAATTTTGTTAGATACCCAGAACCACTTCCTATATCTAATGCAAAATCTCCTTTTTCATTTTTAATATTATCTACTAAGAAAAAAGTATCCTCCGAAGGAGAATATTCATCATTTTTCAAGGATTTGATTTGCAAGGTGAATTATTTCGTCTCCTGAAAGATCGTCTACTCGTTTATCTATTGCAGTTTCCTTATTGAATTGCTTTAAAATATTTTTAACAGTTTTTCGTCTATATGAGAAAATTTTGTTGATTGTTTGAATAAGATCTTTTTTCATTGTGTTTTTTTGGATTATTTTTAGAATTACAGAATCAACTTTTGGAGGAGGGGAGAAATTATTTTTTCCGACCTTAGATATCTTCTTAATTTCAAAGGCATAGTTGGCAATTATGCTTATTGCTTTTCTCTTCTTTGATGAGTAAGCAAATAGTTTATCAGCAAATTCTTTTTGAACCATTATTACACCATGAGAGAAAGGAGTTTGTGCAAGCCACTCTATTGCATCTTTACTCTTAGAGTATGGAAGATTTGATACAAAGATAGAAAACGAGTCTCTTTTCTTAAAACCATCACCAGATTTTAAGATGAGATTATCAATATCAGAGAATGCAGATTTTGCATTTCTAACAAGATTTTCATCTACGTCAACTGAGATTACTTTGTTTGCTTTCTCACAGAGTAACGGAGTTAGGATTCCTAATCCCGTTCCTAACTCAAATACAATATCCTCTTTTGTGATTTTGGCCTCTGAAACAATTGATTTAGCAATTAAATTTGAGTTAAGAAAGTGCTGTCCGAGTTGTTTTCGTTTTATCATCTCTGTACAAAGAGATTCATTCTGCTTTCACCAGTTATTTCATCCATGATTCGTTCTGAAATGTGTTTTATTGGATCTTTGAATCCAACTCTTTCTTGTAAATCTTGGTAGCTTTCAAACTTTTTCTTTTCTCTTTCTTCAAGCATTGTTTTCATGTAGGTTTTTCCAATCCCTGGAATTAACTCTAGTGCATGAATTCTTGGTGTTAATGGTCGTGCATTGTTTAGATATTCAACAAATTTTGATTCATTGATAGTTACAATATTTTCTACTACTGCGTTTAATTCACTTTGAGATGATGATGAGATACGATCATATTCCATTTTTCCCAAGACAGATAGAACTTTAGTTCGTCCTTCTTTTCCAATATAGATTCTTTCACCTATCTCAAATGTTGAATTAGGAACTCCAAGAATTTCTAAAAGAGTTAGACGATCTTCTCCAATAGCTGTAACTATGATTCCTTCTCTTCCTCTTACAGTAGATGACTTTCCTCTAGGGTTAAAATCTAAAACATGTGCATGTTCTTCATATTTTCTAGGGGTATTATGTGCCCTGTACAAAATAAAATACTCCTAAAAAATTATGAATGCTCCTTGATTATCTCGAGTATTTTTTTTAGAGTTTCAGCAAGAATTAGTTTTTTCCATCCAAATGTAAAAGAACGTAGTTCAGCTAAACTTGTTGGTTTGATGTTTACAATTTCAACAGCCTCGTCTTCTGTTAATTCACATTCTTTCATGAGTTGTTTTTTCATTTCTTTTGCATCTTTAGAATCAATTGACACAAATTTTGAAACATAATCATAGGTCCAACGTTGGATTTGGTCCATCTCTTCAAGATCTACTTTACCCAAAATTTCTTTAACTTCTGATAGAGAAATAGATTGCTTCTTTTTTACTTCTTCCATCTCTATACACCGAATGGTTTGATATGATCCAATCTAGTGATTAAGGTTTTCGATTTATTACCCAATTTCACATCAAGTGTTATAGCACGTCTACCAACGTTTGTGATGACACCCACTTTACCGTGGTATCGTCTGTGTGGTAATCCTTTGTGCTGTCTAGGATCAATAATGACAAGTGCTTGTTGACCTTCGTGGTATTCGTGTAACAAGAATGAGACTCCTCTTGGAGCTTTTTTCTTCATAACAGATCTGGTTTTATGTCTAAATCCATGTGAACGACCATGAGATCTCTTAGTTGCCATGTAGTGTGAGCCTCTAAAAGCCTTATTTTAACACTTAGAACATTATTTTAGAAAATTCATCTAACAATGTCTGTTCTGAGTTGACCACATGCAGCTGAGATCTCAATACCTTTTTCCACACGAACAGTACAATTTACACCAGCGTTAGATAAAATTCGTTCAAACTCATTTACATTATCTCGTGTTGGACGCTTAAAATCACCAGCAGTAGGATTGATAGGAATTAGATTTACATGAGATCCATTTCCTTTCAAAATCATAGCTAGTTCTGCTGCAATTTCAGGTGAATCATTAATTCCTTCCATAAGTGCATATTCAAAAGTCACACGACGTCCAGTTTTTTTGTAATACCGTCTACCTGCTTCAATAATCTCTTCAACAGAATTAGGTCTCGCTGTAGGAACTAGTTTTTTTCGTAATTCATTGTTTGGAGCATGAAGAGATATAGCAAGGCCTACCTGTAGATTTTCTTCAGCCAGTTTGTCTATTCCAGATATAAGACCTATGGTAGAAATGGTAATGTTTCGTTGTCCAATTCCAAAACCTCTGTCATGTGTTAAAATTCGCACAGCACGAATCATCTCATCATAGTTTGCCATTGGTTCACCCATTCCCATAAAGACCAAGTTTGTTACATGTTCCCCTCGTTGCTGCAAAATTTCTGCAAAATGAATTACCTGAGATACAATTTCTTCTGCTTTGATATTTTTTTCAAATCCCATTTGGCCAGTTGCGCAAAACACACATCCCATTGCACAGCCAATTTGAGTTGAAACACAAATTGTTGATCTTGGATGACCATTAATTTTTGATGATGGGTATTGTATTAGAACAGTTTCTACAGGAGTTCCATCAGTGAGATTGAGTAATAGTTTAGTCGTATCTCCATCATCACTAACAACACGATGAATTTCTTTTGTAGAACCAATAGTATATCCAGCCTCAATGAGTTCTTCTCGCATTGTCTTTGGAAGTTGTTTTAGCTCAGAGATATCTTTGGGAAATTTGTAATAAAGTGGAAATAGAATCTGGTCTGCACGATATCTTTGATAACCCATATCAATTACTAGTTGTTCCATCTCTTCTGGAAGTAAGCTATAAAGATCTGTCATGATGTGTAATAGATTCTCAAATATATTATAATTTAATCGATGATATTGAGAAAAATTTCAAAAAGAAGTTAAAAGATAAGAGAAAAGATTGTGATTACTCTTCTATTGGTTCTGAATTATTGGATTCAGTATCAATGATAGATTCTACTGTTTCTACCTCAGATGTTTCTGCAGGAGTTTCAATCGCTGGAGTTTCAGTGATTTTTTCAACTTCAGGTGTTTCTACTGCAGTTTCTATCTCTGGCTCTTTTGCCTTTTTGGCAGTTGTCTTTTTGATAGTCTTTTTGGTCTTTTTCTCAGCCTCCTCAGGGTCCATAACACCTGCTTCGCCTAGAGCAAAGATTACTTCTTCTTCAGGATGATGAGGACTGTCTACCATTCTAGCAATTCGTTTCTTGCCTGATTTTTTAAAGTATATTCTGTAGGTACTTGTATGTGCAACTACGTTTCCACCAACGGGACGGATTGGATCTCCAAAGAAGACGTCAGGAGATGCCATAACTTGATTGGTTGCAAGCGCAGCACAATCATATGTTTCTGCAATTCTTAGCAACATATGAACAAAATGATTTAGTTTTTGTTGTCTGATTGCTAATGTTCCTCTTCCAAGATATTCAGCACGGAACAATCCAACTGCAGAGTCTACAACAATTAGTTTGACATTGTTTTCTTCAATT
>Ga0209997_10000425_pt1 | contig 13939 bp, 11 predicted proteins | sample CR04metaG_FD_182079 | JGI IMG/M metagenome (GOLD analysis project Ga0209997, IMG submission 182079) | Deep subsurface microbial communities from Mariana Trench to uncover new lineages of life (NeLLi) - CR04 metaG (SPAdes) (version 2) | ecosystem: Environmental > Aquatic > Marine > Ocean trench...
GCCGTTTCCGCGCGGTACTCCAGAATCTCTCGCAATGTGCGACAACCAACGGCATCCACGAGAACCAACCTCCGACCCGCAAATCACGGCAACATGCCGCGAGTCCCAGGCCCAGTCGGGCAACAGTTACGTTTACTAGATACCAATGCGGAAATCCATTATGCGCTCCTTGTCTTCACCCCTCCCCCTTTTTTCCTGTCCCTCCGCCTCCTTTGTATGGACCGGGGGTGCTTGCTGACTGCCACCGTCCACAACCTCAAAAGACTCGCCAATCACACCACAAGGCCGCCGCCACTGCCCATGATGGCCTGATCAATGCCAAAAAATTTCAAACCGGTAATCTGATAATGCCAGACAGCCTGAGCACACCCGCTCAGGCGGAAAGGAAACGTCCGCTCCTTCTAACAGCGGTCATCGCGACCCGGCTCTGATCAGGCTATTTCAACAGCCTGCCCCCAATTGCGGACGTATCACGCGAGGCTGGTTTTCGTCCGGTGTCGGCTATTAGCGGGCTCAATCACCGCACCGGAATGACGACTGCTTTCATCCGCAAAGCCGACATTCGAGTCCGCTTTGCGCTTTCAGCGCATCAAATTTCAAACCGATGCACTACCCGGCGGCGGGCCGGGCGCGCAGCGCTTCTGATGTCAACGGTATTCAGTGCGGCGACCGCTCCTGGCGCCGGGCGAAACGGGCGGCGTCGGCGGCATCCAGGCGCACCTTCAGGTGGGCGAAGCGTTCGTCGTCGGTGCGCTCGACCACGTCGCCGTGGTCATACAGCCAGGCCAGCGCGGCGCCGTCGTCGTGGGCGACGTCGATGTCGAGCAGCCGGGAGGCGGCGGACAGCCGATCGTCGAGAACCGCCAGCAGGACGGGACACCCCTCCCCCGTCAGGGCCGACAGCGGCACCAGGGTGCGGTTGGCGCGCCGCGCCTGATTGGCCAGGATTTCCCTTTCCTCGGGCGCCAACAGGTCGATCTTGTTGAGGACCTCGATCAAGGTGCGGTCCACGGCATCGCCCAGGCCCATGTCCCGGAGCACCCCGTGCACGTCGTCTTTCTGCGCCTCGGTGTCGGCGTGGGCGGCATCGCGCACGTGCACGATGACGTCGGCCTCGCACACCTCTTCCAGGGTGGCGTGGAAGGCGGTCACCAGCTCGTGGGGCAGATCGGATATGAAGCCCACCGTGTCCGAAAGGATGACCGTGCGCCCCGACGGCAGATCGGCCGCGCGCATGGTCGGGTCCAGGGTGGCGAACAACTGGTCCCTGGCCGGCACCCGGGCGTGGGTCAGGGTGTTGAACAGGGTGGACTTGCCGGCGTTGGTGTAGCCGACCAGCGCCACCACCGGATTGGCCACCCGCTGGCGGGCTTGACGGTGGAGTTCGCGGGTCCGTTTGACCGCGGTCAGTTCCTTTGTCAGGCGGGTGATGCGGCGGCCGATCATGCGGCGGTCGGCCTCGATCTGGGTTTCGCCGGGGCCGCCCATGAAGCCGAAGCCGCCCCGTTGACGTTCCAGGTGGGTCCACGACCGCACCAGGCGCGACCGTTGGTAGGTGAGCGCCGCCAGTTCCACCTGCAACCGGCCCTCGCGGGTGCGCGCCCGCTCCCCGAAGATCTCCAGGATCAGGCCGTTGCGGTCGATCACCTTGCAGTTCCACGCCCGTTCCAGGTTGCGCTGCTGCACCGGCGTCAGGGCCGCGTCCACCACGGCGACGTCGATTCTTGGTGTCCCGGCGCCCGTTTCCGCGTCGTCCCCGCGTCCGTTGTCCGGCGTTGCGCCGGCCATGAGGCCGCCCAGCCGGGCCACCGTGCCGGCGCCGAGCAGGGTGGCGGGCCGGCGGCGGGCTACGGGCACCACTTCGGTATGCACGACGGTGAGATTGATCGCTTGGGCGAGGCCGACGGCCTCTTCCAGGCTGGCCTCGGGCGTACGGGCGCGCCGTCCCCGCGTCTTCAACTGGGGATGAACGACGAGGCAGTGTTCAACGCCGTTGTCTGTGGCGGGTGGTTGCGCCCAGGGGTCGGTGGTACCGGTCAAGCTATTCCGCGGCCGCTTCCGTCTCTGCGCCACTTTCCTCCTTGTCCGGCTCGAACAACTGGATCGGCACCGAAGGCATTACGGTGGAAATGGCATGCTTGTATACCAACTGCGTGTGGCCGTCCCGGCGCAGGAGCACCGAGAAGTTGTCGAACCACGTGACGATCCCCTGCAACTTGACGCCGTTGACGAGGAAGATCGTGACCGGTGTCTTGTTCTTCCTGATGTGGTTCAGGAAGACGTCTTGAACGTTTTGCGACTTTTCGGAGGACATGGATGTTCCCCCCCTTTATTTGGGCCCTTTTTGGATGGCCCGTGTGTTCCCCTGTTGTCGGTGCATGTGCTCGCCCCATGCGTCCCGTCCGGACCACCGGCGCGGGATTCTACCGGCAACGACACAGCTTACAACCTCCGAACATGGTTGGAAAGCGCTAGACATTCGGCGAAATGCCAGGCGGGGGGATGGGCACGGAATTCTCCGGGTTCGGGGGCGCTGTCGCGCACCAGCACGGGTACGCAGCCGGCGTTGACCGCGCACTCCAGGTCGATGCCCGCGTCGCCGGCGAACCAGACCTGGTTGCCGGGGCGCACGCCGCTGCCCGCCAGGGCCATTTCCACAGGCGCCGGCGCGGGTTTGTCCCGCTCGGCGTCGAAGGCGCCGACGATGCGGCCGAAATAGACGTCCCAGCCCAGGTGCGCCGCCTCCGAGCGCAGGTATTCCCCCTTCTTGTTGCTGACGACGCCGAGATAGACGCCGGCCTCGTTCAGCTCCGCCAGCATCCGTTCCGCTCCGGGAAGCGGCCTCAGGCTTTTCAGGTGGATGGCGCCGAAGCGTTGGTAGAACACCTTGCCGGCCTCCTCCCAGCGGTCGCCGAAGAGGTCGGGAAAGCTGTTGCGCATGGATTCGGCGACGCGCCGGCGGGTCTCGTCCAGGGTCCAGGGCTCCAGGCCGAAGGACACCAGGGTGGCCGTGAGCGCCTCGTGGATAACCGGCCACGAATCGACCAGGGTGTTGTCCCAGTCGAACAGGATGGCTTTCGGCCGCCCGCCGCCGCCGGCCCGGGCGGCGTCCGCACCGGCGGTCACGGGCTTTCCTCCTGGGTCTTCATGTGGGCGGCATAGAAGGCCGCCAGCTTGCCGGTCAGGGGTCCGGCGCGGCCGTCACCGACCGCCTGGCCATCGATGTGCAGCACCGGCTTGACGAGGACCGTCGTGCCGGTGAGGAAGGCTTCGCGCGCCGCTTTTGCCTCGTCGACGGTGAAGGGGCGCTCGACAAACCCGATCCCCTCCCCGCGCGCCAGCTCCAGGACCGCGCCGCGGGTGATGCCGCTGAGGATGGCGCGATCGGCATGGCGGGTCACCAACTCGCCCTCGGCGGTGACGATCCAGGCGTTGGACAAGGTCCCTTCCGTGACGTGGCCTTCGCCGTCCACCATCCATGCCTCATAGGCTCCGGCATCCTGCGCCTGCTGCATTCCCAATACGTTAGGAAGAAGGGATATTGATTTGATATCACGACGTTCCCAGCGAATGTCCGGGATGGTGATCACATCCACCCCGGTCTCCGCCGCGGCGTCGAAGGGGGGTAAACGGCGGGCCGTGACGACGAGGGCGCTGTCGGCGGCATCGGGGAAGGCATGGTTGCGCGGCGCGACGCCGCGGGTGATCTGCAGGTAGATCATGCCGTCATGGCCGAGGCGGTTGCGGCGGACGACCTCGCCAATCACCACCCGCAGGGCCCGCCGCGCCATGGGCGGCGCGATACGAAGCTCGCCCAGCGAGCGCTCGAGGCGGTCAAGGTGGCCGTGTTCGTCGACCAGACGGCCCCGGTGCACCGCGATGACCTCGTAAACGCCGTCGGCGAACTGGTACCCCCGGTCCTCCACGTGCACGGCGGCTTCGCCGTGGGGCACATATCGGCCGTTGACGTACGCGATGCGCGTCATCCCTTCCTCCGGTGTCCCGGGAACATCGCCCTGGCGGTCGTCATCCGTGGCTTTCGGCGGCGCGCCCCGCACGCCCGAAATACCACTCGACGCAGGCCTCCGCCAGGGCCTGGGTCGCGTCCACGATGGGGGGGAGCGACGACGACGAAACACCGTTGAAGACGATGGGGATCTCGGTGCAGCCGAGAACGATCGCCCGCACCCCCTGCGTGCCAAGTTTGGCGGCCGCCGTTTCGAGGAGGGCCCTGGCGTCCTCCATCTCCCCCGCCTTCACCAGCGCGATTCCGCGCATGACCAGATCTTCCATGTCGCCCGCCCCGAGAACGACCCAATCGTACCCGTGCCCGTCCAGCCGCGCCTGATAGATGCCGGCGGCGATGGTGCCCGTGGTGGCCAGGAGGCCGACCGGGCCCTCGCCGACACCGCCGCGCTCCATGGCGGCGCACGCGGCGTCGACAATGTGGAGCACCGGACACCGGCTTTCCCGCGCCAGTTCGTCGTACCAGTGGTGCGCGGTATTGCACGGGATGGCGATGCATTCCGCGCCCGCCTGCGCAAGGGTGCGAATCCCGCGAACCATGGCCGGCAACGGAGAGGCCGCGCCCTCGAGAATGCACGCGGAACGCCCGGGGACCTGGGGCACCGAGTACACGATGAGGGGCAGGTGCTCCTGGTCCCGGCGGGCCGGAGTAAGATCGATGACCTTGCGCATGAAGTCGACGGTGGCGAGCGGTCCCATGCCGCCCAGGACTCCGATCGTGCCGCTCATATCTCTCCTTCTCTCCGCCCCGGCGTGTCCGCTCCCCGAACCCGCCCCTATCCCGGCTAAAAGTATTCCAGCTGCACGGAGAACAACGTCTCCACCTTGCGAATGGCCTCCTCGGCCGCGAACAGCACGATGCGGTCCCGGGCCCGGACCACCGTGTCGCCGCGCGGGCTGATCATCTTGCCGTCGCGCACGATGGCGCCGAGCAGGACACCGCCGGGGAGGTCCACTTCTCTCAGCGGCGTGCCGACCAGGGGCGAGGTCTCCAGGGCCTCCGCCTCGATCAGTTCGCCGAAGCCTTCCCTGAGGGTGTGAACCGAATGGATCCGGCCGCGGCGAACGTGTTGAAGGATGGTGGAAACCGTGATGTTGCGGGGGCTGACCACGACGTCGATGCCGAGGGTGTTGATCAACGGCTCGTACGTCGGCTTGTTGATCAGCGTGATAAGGCGCCGGCAGCCATAGCGCCGGGCGAGCAGCGACGCCAGGATGTTGGTCTCGTCGTCGTTGGTCACCGCCACCACCGTATCGGTGGCACTCACGTTCGCCTCCGCCAGGATTTCCGGGTCCAGCACGTCGCCCTGGATCACCACCGTGTTTTTCAGCCGGCCGGCCACCAATTCCGCCCGCTCCGCGTTCGCCTCGATGACCTTGGCGTTGACCCAGGGGTGGTCGTTCTCGATTTCCTGGGCCAGGAAAAGGCCGATGTTGCCGCCGCCGAAGATCAACAGCCGCCGCGCCGCCGTCTCCTCGTGGCCGAAGGCGCTCATGGCGCGCGCCACCTGATCGCTGTCGACGACGAAATAGACCTCGTCGCCGGGCAACATCTGGTCGTCCCCCTTGGGCACGATGCGACGGTCTTCGCGCATGAGCCCGACGATGACGATGTTGAGGTCGGGGAACAGTTGGGTGAGTTGCCTGAGCGGCGTATTGACCAGGGGACAGGTGTCCTCGCACCGCACGCCGAGCAGCTTCACCTTGTCGTCGGCCAGGGAAATCATCTCGAACGCCCCGGGCACCTCGAGGCGCCGCGTCACCGCGCGGGCCACTTCGATCTCGGGCGAGATGATGACGTCGATGGGCATGTTGTCGCGGGAAAACAAATTCGCCCAGACGGGTTCCAGGTAGCTCTGGTGACGCACGCGGGCGATCTTGGTCGGCACGTCGAAAATCGAATGGGCCACCTGACAGGCCATCATGTTGACCTCGTCGGCATAGGTCACCGCGATGATCATGTCCGCGTCCGCCGCGCCCGCTTGTTCCAGGACATCGGGGTGCGAGGCATGGCCGATGACCCCTTGCACGTCGAGGGTGTCGGTGACCTTGCGGATGAGCTCCGGAGACTGGTCGATGACGGTGACGTCGTTTTTTTCCAGGGCCAGATGCCGGGCAATGTTGAAGCCCACTTGTCCGGCGCCGCAGACGATTACCTTCATAGTCTTGAAACCTTTGCCGTCACGCCCGCGCCGGGAAGATCGGCGAGGTCTTCAGAATCCTGCTAACTCCTTGCCCGGCGCAATCTTTCGTCGCTTTGGACGCCCAGAAACTTGAGTTTGCGATGGAGGGCTGATCGTTCCATCCCGACGAAGGCCGCCGTGCGCGAGACATTGCCGCCAAAGCGCATCACCTGGGCCTGCAGGTAATCCCGCTCGAAGATCTCCCGGGCCTCGCGCAGGGGCAGGCCCATGATCTCGCTGCCTTTCTCCCAGTCCCCGGTGGCCGGCGGGCCGGTTCCGATACCGGCGGGTAGCATGTCGGCGCCGATGGGTTCCCCTGGATCGCCCGGAGCCATGATCAGCAGCCGTTCGATGACGTTGCGCAGTTCCCTGACGTTGCCGGGCCAGTCGTATGCCTGCATGGCGGCAATGGCATCCTCGCCGATGCTCCTGAGGGGCTGCCCCGCTGATTCGGCGGCCCGTTCCATGAAGAAGCGGGCGAGCAGCGGGATATCATCGCGCCGGTCACGCAACGGCGGCACCTGAATGGGCACCACGTTGAGCCGGTAGTACAGGTCTTCGCGGAAGCGGCCGTCGCTCACCTCCAGGGCAAGATCGCGGGTGGCGGCAGCCACGACGCGCACGTTCACCTCCACCCGGGTGCCGCCCCCGACCCGCTCGAAGATCTGTTCCTGAAGGACACGGACAATCTTGCCCTGGGTCTGCATGGGCATGTCCAACACCTGGTCGAGGAAAAGGGTTCCGTTGTGAGCCCGTTCGAACGTCCCCACCTTGCGCGGGCCGTCGCCGCCATCGACCGGGCCCTCGGTGCCGAACAGTTCCATTTCCATCCGCTCGGGCTGCATGGTGGCGCAGTTGAGCACCACGAACGGGCCGTCGGCGCGGCGCGAGCGCGCGTGCACCATACGCGCGACCACCTCTTTTCCCGATCCCGCGAGCCCGGTGATGAGAACGCGGCTGTTGGTGGGCGCGACGCGTTCGATGGCCTGGCGCACATGGTTGATGGCCGAGGAACGGCCGATCAGTTCGGAGTCCGGGCCGGTGCGCAGCCTCAACTCTTCGATCTCGCGCCTAAGGCCGGCCGCCTCGATGGCGCGTTCAGCGACCAGCACCAGGCGGTCCGCCTTGAACGGTTTTTCGATGAAGTCATAGGCGCCGAGCTTGATCGCCGCCACCGCGGTTTCCACGGTGCCGTGGCCGCTCATCATCACCACCGGGACGCCGGGGTGGTCTTTCTTGATGGCTTCCAGGATACCCAGGCCGTCCAGTTCGCTGCCCTGCAACCAGATATCCAGGAGAACCAGGCTCGGGCGACGGGCCTCGATGCCGGCGAGCGCGGCGGTGCTGTCCGCGGCCTCGCGGGCTTCGTAGCCCTCGTCTTCGAGGATGCCCGAGGTCAGCATCCGGATATCGGCTTCATCGTCGACGATGAGGATGTCATGAGCCATGGGCAAGGATGTCCGTCGCGACCTTCATGGGATCGGCGTCTTTTCCGGCCGGGGATTCATCTTCCCCGGCCCCTTCCGCGCCCGCCGTGTCGCCCACCGGGTGGAAGATCACGGAAATCCGGGCGCCGCCCCCCTGCCGGTCCTCAAGTACCAGATCACCGTTGTGATCTTCCATGATTTTCTTGACGATGGCCAAGCCCAGGCCCGTGCCCTTGGTGCGCGTCGTAACATAGGGCTCGATAAGCCGGTCCCGGTGTTCCTCGGGCAGGCCCTTGCCGTTGTCCTCGATCGCGATGGTGATCCGCGTGCCGTCGTCCGCGGTTTCCTTCTGCAACATGAACCGGATGTGGCCCCTGGGCAGGGTTTCCCCGTCGGCCGCTTGCCGGTCCGTGATCGATTCGGCGGCGTTTTTCATCAGGTTGGTCAGCGCCTGCGCCACCTGCCGGCTGTCGCACCTGAGATGCACGCCCTCGCCCGGGACCTCGACCGTGAATTCGATCTCGGGATGCCGGTTGCGCTCCAGGAAAACAGCCTGTTGGCAGATTTCCGCAAGGTTCTCCGGTTTCATCGTCGGTTGCGGCATACGGGCGAAGGACGAAAACTCGTCGACCATGCGGCCCATGTCCTCGACCTGGCGCACGATGGTGTCGGTGCACACCGCGAAGGTCTCCGGGTCGCTCTTGATCTCTTTCAAGTACTTGCGTTTCAGGCGCTCCGCCGAAAGCTGGATGGGGGTCAGGGGGTTCTTGATCTCATGGGCGATGCGCCGGGCGACGTCGGCCCAGGCCGCCGTGCGCTGGGCGGACATCAGCTCCGTGACATCGTCGAAGGTGACCACGTAGCCGATGATTTCGCCGCCAAGGCGTTCGGCCGCTATGCGCGCGAGAAAGGTGTGGAACCGTCCCTCGCGGATGAGCTTGATCTCCGTCTGTTGCATGCGGTCCGGGCGCTCAATGACCCCCTTGAGAAGGTCCGCCATCTCGGGGACCGCCTCGCCCAGGTTCTTACCGACGGACTTCTCCAGGTCGATGGCCAGGAGCTCCGAGGCCGAACGGTTGGTCAGGTTGATGCGCCCGTTGATGTCCAGACCGATAACGCCGGCGGACACACCGGCGAGCACGGTTTCCATGAACCGGTGCCTTTCGTCCAGTTGACGGTTGGCCTCCATCAAGCCCGTCTGCTGGCTTTCCAACTGGCCGGTCATGCGATTAAAGGCACGGCTCAAGGTGCCCAGTTCGTCGGCGCGGGTGGAGTCCTCGACGCGCGCGCCCAGGTCCCCTTTGCGCACCCGTTCGGCGGCCGAGATCAAGTTGCTGATGGGCCGCGCGAGTTGGGTCGCCTGCGCCATGCCGACCCAAACGGCGGCCAGCAACAGCAGCAGCACCACCAAAACGAAGATGATCACGAAGATGATCTGAATGTCCTTGAGGCGCTTTTCCAGGCGTTTGTATTGGCTCGTCGCCATTTCGACGCTTTCGACGTAATTGAGGACGCGCGGGTCGACGAACCGCCCGACCAGCAGGTAGGCGTCGACGAACCGGTCGAGCCGGATCACCGCACGCACGCGGTCCTCCTGGCCCGGGGTCAGCACGACGATTTCTCCCAGGGCGGCCAATTCCATGGCCTCCGGAGGGGCCAGTTCGAATTCCAAAGAAAGGCTGAGCTCGGACCGGGCAAGAACCCGGCCGCCGCTGTCCACCACCAGGGCCTCGGGCAAAGAGCGCAGCGCCGCCTGCGCCGAGAGAATCTCGCTGAAGCGTCGCGCATCACGCATCAGCGTCGGCGCGTCGCGGTTCAGGTCGTTGGCCATGGCGAAGGCGTCGGCGCGAATACTCTGCCGGTGTTCATGAAGGTAGGCGCTGGCCACCTTTTGGGACTGGTCGAGCGCCGTGCGCACCCGTTGGTCGAACCAGGATTCGATGCCCAGGTTGAGGAACACCCCCGAGAACACGGCGACCAGGATTGCCGGGGTTACCGTCGCCAGACTGAAAAGCGTCACCAAGCGGACGTGCAGGCCCGATCCCGCCAGCCCCCGGCGCCGCTCCGCCCACACCGCGGCGAGCCGCCATGCCACCACCACCCCCAGCATGAGCAGCAGGAGAACGTCCAGGGAAAGAAAAATGAGAACGGTACGGGGATCGGGGGGGCCGCCCGACCACACCTCGGTCATCGCGGCCACCGTCGCCACCCCCGACGCCACGGCCGCCGCCGCCAGGCAGAAGGCCAGCCTGCGGCCCAGGCCGGCGCGCGCCGACCACAGGCGGACGCGCGCAAGGAGCGAACCGGACATTGGCGCCGGGGCCGTCATTTCCCCCCCCGCACCACGGGAATGTTCAGTTCGCGGATTTTCTTGCGCAGCGTGTTCCGGTTAAGGCCCAACACATCGGCCGCCTTGATCTGGTTGCCGCGCGTCGCCTGCAGGGTCAGGGTCAGCAACGGACGTTCGACCTCCTTCAGGACCCGCTCGTAGAGGCCGGTCGAGGGGAGGTCGTTGCCGTGGGCGGAGAAATAGGCCCGCAGGTGGTGTTCCATGGACCGGGCGAGGCCCTCGCCCTCGGGCTCGGCGGTCGCGGGGGGGATGTCGGCCAGTTCCGCTTCGATCACGTCGACGCCGATGACTTCCTCGGAATAGAGGGCGGCCAGGCGCCGCACAAGGTTTTCCAACTCCCGTACGTTACCCGGCCAGCGGTAGCTCTTCAGCCGCTCCATGGCGGCTTTGTCGATGATTTTCCAGGGCAGGTTCTCGGCCGCCGCCCGGGTCAGGAAATGACGGACCAGTTCGGGAATGTCGTCGGTGTGCTCGCGCAGCGGCGGCAGCCGGAGGGGGACGACGTCGAGCCGGTAATACAGGTCCTCGCGGAACAGGCCCTGGCGGATCAACTGCTTGAGGTCGTGGTGGGTGGCGGCGATGATCCGCACATCCGTCCGCATGGGGGTACGGCCGCCGACGGTCGTGTACTCGCCTTCCTGGAGAACGCGCAGCAGCCGGGTCTGGGTTTCCGGCGGCATGTCCCCGATCTCGTCGAGGAACAGCGTGCCCCCCTGGGCCTGTTCGAAACGTCCGACGCTGCGCGTGATGGCGCCGGTAAAGGCGCCCTTTTCGTGGCCGAACAGTTCGCTCTCGATGAGCTCCCGGGGGATGGCCGCCATGTTGATGGCGACGAAGGGGCCGTCGCGCCGCTTGCCGTAGTCATGAAGGGCGCGTGCCGCCAGTTCCTTGCCGGTGCCCGATTCACCGCTGATCATGACCGTCAGATCCGTCGGCATGACCCGGGCGAGGATGCGGTAGATGTCCTGCATGGCCGGGGAGCGCCCGATCAGCGGCAGCTGCTCCTCGGCCTCCTCTTGCCCCGGTCCCTCCGGCCCCTCCCCGTCGGCCATCTTCGGATCTTCGAGGGCGCGCCGCACCACACGGACCAGTTCGTTGAGGTCGAAGGGCTTGGGCAGGTATTCGAAGGCGCCGCGCTCGGTCGCCTTGACCGCCGTCAGCAGGGTATTCTGGGCGCTCATGACGACGACGCGCAACGCCGGGCGGATCTTGCGGATGCGCGGTATCAGATCGAGTCCGTTTTCGTCGGGCATCACCACGTCGGTGATGACCAGATCCCCTTCCCCGTCGCTGACCCACCGCCACAGGGTGGCCGCGTTCCCGGTCGTGCGCACGGTGAAGCCGGCGCGGCCCAGGGCCCGGTTGAGCACGGTGCGGATGGCGCTGTCGTCGTCGGCGATGAGAATGGTCGGCGCCGCCATCACCCGGCCCCCGTTTGCGTGACCATGGGCAGCATGACCCGGAACACCGTGCGCCGAGGCCGGCTGGTGAACTCGATGACCCCGCCGTGATCGCCGATGATCTTGGCCACCAGGGGCAGCCCCAAGCCGCTGCCCTTGGGCTTGGAGGTGACGAAGGGGTCGAAGAGGTGCTCCCGGATGTCTTCGGGAACGCCTTCCCCGTTGTCCTGGACGCTGACCTGGAGGGGCAGGTGAATGCGGCTGCCGCTGCCGCCCACGACGAAACGCACCCCGTGTTTATACGCGGTGCCGAGGACGATCTCCCCGCCCTTTTCCGGCACCGCTTCGGCCGCGTTCTTGACCAGGTTGAGGAACACCTGCACCAATTGGTCCTGGTTGCCGAACACCGGCGGCAGGGAGGGGTCGTAGTCCTCGACGAATTGCACGTGACGGCCGAACCCGTTCTGGGCCAGGCGGCGGGCGCGGTCGAGTATCTGGTGGATGTTGACCGCTTCGCGTTGCAGCGGGCCGGCGTCGGAGAACACGTCCATGCGATCGACCAGGCCGCAGATACGGTCCGCCTCGTCGCGGATGAGGCGGGTCAGCGCCCTGTCCTGGGGCTGGGCGGTCTCCTCCAGCAGTTGGGCGGCGCCGCGAATCCCCGACAAGGGGTTCTTGACCTCATGGGCCAGCATGGCGGCCATGGCGGTGACCGAGCGGGCGGCACCGCGATGGGTGAGCTGGCGGTCGATCTTGTCGGCGATGGAGCGTTCCTGCAGGGCCACCACCACCCATTCCGGCCTCTCGGGCACCGGCGTCGCCTGGATGTTGACGAAATGCCTGCCGATGCGCGGCGAATCCAGGGGCACACCGTACTCGGAGACGGCGTTGCCGTCGTTGCGCACCTGGTCGACGAGGGCGAACAGCGGACTGTCCGTGGGCAGCAGATTGTCCAGCCGCTGTCCCCTCAGGTGCTGGGCGCTGCCGCAGAAGAACTGTTCGGCGGCACTGTTCAGGTAGACGAGGGCGCCGTCCGGGTCGACCACGACGACGGCCGTGGCCAGGGCGTTGAGCACCGATTCCGTGTCCACTTCCACGGGCCGCGGCGTTTGCTCGAGGGCGATCACGGGCTTCTCCATTACGCCGCCATCGCCTCCATGACCCCTGCGTAGAATAGCCGCACCAGCGCGCGCACCCGCTCGGGATCGGCGGTGCGCATGACCTCGGCGCGGAACTCGGCCGAACCGGGCAGGCCCTTGCTGTACCAGCCGATGTGTTTGCGTGCGATGCGCACGCCCCGCTCCGCTCCGTAGTGAACGAGCATGTCGTCGAAATGCCCGAGCACGGTCGCCTGCTGCTCCTCGATGGGCGGGTCGGGCAGGCGCTCGCCGGTGCGCAGGAAATGGATCACCTGTTCCAGGAACCAGGGCCGGCCGTATGTGCCGCGCCCGATCATCACCCCGTCGGCCCCGGATTCGGCGAGCAGCCGCCGGGCGTCGTCCACGGTCGTCACGTCGCCGTTGCCGATCACCGGGATGGTTACCGCCTCCTTCACCTTGCGGATGAACGACCAGTCCGAGCGGCCCTTGTAGAACTGGCACCGGGTGCGGCCGTGGACGGTAATCATCTTGACGCCGCAATCCTGGGCGATGCGGGCCAGCCTGGGCGCGTTGCGGGAGCTGTCGTCCCAGCCGGTGCGCATCTTCAGGGTCACGGGCAGGGTGACCGCGTCGACCGTCGCTTCCAGGATGCGCGCCGCCGTGTCCTCTTCGCGCATCAACGCCGAGCCCGCCTGCTGGCCGCTGGTGACCTTTTTCACCGGACAGCCCATGTTGATGTCGATGATGGCGGCGCCCCGATCCTCATTCAGCTTCGCCGCTTCCGCCACCAGCGCCGGTTCGCAGCCGGCCAGCTGCACCGCCATGGGGTATTCCTCGGCGCAGTTGGTGGCCATCTTCATGGTCTTGCGGTTGGCCCGGATCATCGCCTGGCTGGCGATCATCTCGGAGATGACGAGGCCCGTCCCCCACCGTTTGACCAGGCGCCGGAACGGCATGTCGCTGACTCCCGACATGGGCGCCAGCACGACCGGCTCCTCCAGGCAGACGGTATCGATCTGGATACGCATTGTTCTCAGGTTTCTCGTTGTTGTTGGTTGCCTATTTAATAGGCAAATCCGCCTCAGGTACAATGAAATTGCCCCACGCAAGGCAGTTGCGGCGGAAATTGGTCCGCCCGGCGATCGGGGTCAGGCCATCAGCACGTCGGTGACGAATTTAACGCCGGGATAGCCAAGGGTCAGCAACAGGTACGCCAACAGCACGAACCGCGCCGCCATGCGCCCGCGCATGCCGCTTCGGAAATGGGCCACCAGGAGCCCGCCGATGACGGCGAAGGCGGTGACGGTGAGGATCGTCTTGTGATCGAATTCTAGCACGGCGCCGGTTTCCTCGTACTGGGTCGCCATGCCCGTGGCCAGGCCGAGGGCGAGGACGATCGCGCCGAGCACCAAAAGGCGCACCATCAGGGATTCACAGTCGGCCACCGAGGGTA
>Ga0209997_10000426_pt1 | contig 13931 bp, 11 predicted proteins | sample CR04metaG_FD_182079 | JGI IMG/M metagenome (GOLD analysis project Ga0209997, IMG submission 182079) | Deep subsurface microbial communities from Mariana Trench to uncover new lineages of life (NeLLi) - CR04 metaG (SPAdes) (version 2) | ecosystem: Environmental > Aquatic > Marine > Ocean trench...
TCCCAGTTTGGCATCTGCCTGCAACAAAGAGGCCCCCATTTTGTAACCGTCGAATGTACTGACGTTGAGTTGCAAAATATTGACTTTGGGATGCTGGAAAGCCGATTTGGATGCTGTCGTAAAGTCTTGTAGGCGTGTGCCTACAGCCAAGATAAGATCCGCTTGCGAGGCGAGTTTATTGGCCACTTTGGTACCCGTTACACCGAGTCCGCCGACGTTCATCCGGTGGGCCCACGGAAGTGCGCTTTTCCCCGCTTGAGTCACTGCTACAGGGATGCCAAATTTATCCGCGAACGTCGATAGGCTATTACAGGCCAGGGAATAATGTACGCCACCGCCAGCAATGATTAGTGGTTGCTTTGCGGCTTTGATGGCCGCGACTGCCACCTCAACAGCACGATCCGATAAATCACGTCTGTCCAGATACCAGGTTCGTTTATCGAAAAATTCCACGGGATAATCATAGGCTTCTGCCTGCACATCCTGCGGCAGACAAAGAGTGACAGCACCAGTGTCAACCGGATCGGTCAAGACACGTAAAGCATTTAGACAAGCTGTCATCAATTGTTCAGGACGGGTAATTCGATCCCAGTAACGGCTGACAGGCTGCAAACAATCATTAGCCGAGATTGTGTAACGGGTTGGATCTTCGATCTGTTGTAATACCGGGTCCGGTTGCCGACAGGCGAAGATATCTCCGGGCAGCAATAACACTGGAATGCGATTGGCCGTCGCCGTTGCTGCACCCGTTACCATATTAGTCGCACCAGGGCCGATAGACGTGGTACAGGCAAAAATGGCTAAGCGATTTTTTTGCTTGGCATACGCGGTGGCCATATGCACCATACCCTGTTCGTTGTGGCCTTGGATAAAGATCAGCCCTGAATCACCATATTCCAAGGCTTCACCTATGCCGGTGACGTTGCCATGCCCGAATATGCCGACAATGCCGCTGACAAAACGTTGGGAAACTCCATCGATCTCGATGTACTGATTGACGAGGAATCTCAGTAGCGCTTGTGCCATGGTGAGGCGCACAGTTGACATAGTTACTCCTTCACACAATCGACCTTTCTGTCATACAATTTCTAAGCGGTTTCCAAAGGCTGCCAGACTCGCGCATTGGCATTCTCTTTCTGGCTCCAAGCATGTTCGTCGGTATTGACGGAGATCGCCGAAGAGTGACAGACCGCTGAGCATCGACCCTTGACCTGCAAAGATCACCAAGCTAAAGAAAGGTAGACGAGTTTGCAGAAGGGGTGTCGCATAATCGCTCGGGATGTTCATAGTCGATCCGTACGGGCTGATGACTCTGATAGGATCGTTTTGCGGCATGACCGATAATCACCGGGATCAATCCATCCTGCCCACCAACCGACGCGGGTTGGTCATGACGAATACAGTGGCAAAAGCTTCTAAGTTCCGCCAGGTAGGACGCCTGGTAGCGGTCTAAGAAAAAGTGCATGGGTTTTTCGTTAGTCACCGCGTCCGCTGTGGACAATTCGGTCTGTGTAGCACTGACATTTTGGGCCAGCATTTTGCCTCGACTGCCAAATACTTCCACTCGCTGATCGTATCCGTACACAGCTTGGCGACTGTTATCGATAACGCCCAAGGCACCATTGGCGAATGTCAACTGTATCACCGCCGTATCCACATCCCCCTGTTGAGCTAATGTCGGGTCAATCAACGCCGCACCCGTGGCATAGACTTCGGTGATTTCGCTGCCCACCAGAAATCGCGCCATATCGAAATCATGAATGCTCATATCGAGAAAAATGCCGCCCGAGCTGACAATATAGCTGCGAGGTGGCGGCTCCGGATCTCTCGACGTGATGTGAATAATGTGGGGGTCTCCAATACCGCCCTCCTGTACGACACGCTTGACCTTGGCGAAGTTGGGATCGAAACGGCGATTAAATCCGACTTGAAGAATCACCTTTGCTTGTTCTACCGCCGCCAACGCTTGTTGAATGGCGAGTATGTCAAGGGCAAGGGGTTTTTCACAAAATATATGTTTGCCCGCCGCGGCTGCTTCGATGATAAGCGGAACATGAGTTGGGGCAGGCGAACAGATTAAGACCGCGTCAATCGTGGGATCCTTGAAAATGGACTGAACATCATCGCCACTAACCGCTATCGATAACGCATTTACCCAAGCTGAATCGAGGTTGATATCAACGATCGCCTTGAGTCTGATTTGGTGGATGTGTCGGATGATGTTTTCGGCATGACGCTTACCAATTCGACCCGCCCCTATAATACCGACACAGATCGTGTTCTCCTTTTGATTATTCATTGCGCGACTTGTATGGACATAAACCATTTCTTGGCAGCCACGCGGACGGCCCGAGGTCTTGCTGAGACTGAAGTCACACAGGGTCTCCTAACTCAATTTGATCTGCTTTTCCACATAATCCGATTGAACCCCACTTTTGCCGGAACCGCGGCCATAATAATTCCATTCTGGAAAATTAAAGTCCGAAGTGATTGACCGCGGAGACAGAATCATCACCTTAAGAAACTGCTCTAAATTAGGCGTATTGTAAACGTTCACGTCAAATCCCCATCTTTTAAGCTGATGCAGCAATGCTGAACACTTCTCCAATTTCCAGCTGATGGAAAAGCGATTGATCCCCCAGCCTTTTAACAGCGTTAGAATATTCTTGGCTACTTTGGGTAGAGAGAAGACCAAGGGACAGATAAAATCAACCGGGGCTTGTATGACAGCATTGGGAAACGCTTCCGCCAACACTCCAAATCCGCTTTTTTTAAGCACATCTATGTCGCCGTTCAGCCAAACACGCTCATCCGTAAAACCCTGCTTTTTTAGTTGCCTTAGGGTGTTACGCAACACCGTCTTCTTCGCTTTAAAATCGACTTTGACCCCCTTACCATGTTGTTGAAACTCGACCAACAACTCATTCAATGGCAGATCGGTCTTTTCGAATGGCAGTGTTTCATCTTGCAGCGTACTATCATGTTGCAATAGTACGGATCCATCTTCATGCACCGCCTGTACGTCCACCTCGCCCCATTGGATGGGAGAAGAGAGGAACTGTTGCATGTTTTTCCGATCATTAATCCCATGCCAAACCAAGTCAATGTACGGAGGCAGATCCTCTTCATGCACCAGTTCGCGTAATTCATAGGTACTACCTTTCTCCACTACGGCAGTCACGGGTCTGTCGTTTGAGCGATAAACCGTATCCGCTTGAAGCAGTAAAACGTCGCGAGTATCTTTTTCTCTGGCAATGGCGTCGAGTGATTGCGTTTCACTGTCGACAAAACAAATCACGTGATATCCAAGATTCCGAAAATAGGACAGACTTTCTACAGCCGACTCAGAGGGCGAGTTATGCTTGGGGAAGTAGATCAATTCGCTGGGCACCTTCCACTCATAATCTTTGCCAAATTTGGTAAGTACCTGGATGGTTTTTTTCTGCATGTCTTGAGAGCAGATATTTTTCAATCCCACTGCAGTCCTGGGTTGCATCTGAAACCAACAAACGGTTTCAATCACCCCCTTCATCGGCCGCATTTGTACCCGCATAGATTTACGGTATCGCGTGTACCAAGAAAGAAAGGCCTTTTTCTGTTCAGGTAACAATTGATATTCCGTCAGGAATGAAGACAACAAGTCCTCATGGATTTTGATTTCTGCCGGCTTTAACCGGTAAAAATAATGGGTGCCTTGCAATTGGTCGAAGGTGCGCAATGCTCTAAAAAGCTGATATTGCATATCGTTAATGCAACCATCGATATCAAAGATCAACATCAAATTCCTATCTGGATACTGTTCTTTCATGTATCCATAATGCAGGCTCAATGCTTTCATCCAATTATTCATTAGTTGCAACCAAATCTGTTGTTTGAACGGTTGAAGGGGAGCGGTGTAAATTGAGCAACATATGTTCTTTAAGTTCAGTTATCCGCTGATCGTCTCGGCAGGCGTTGATGGCATCTTTCGTGCGCCACGAGGAAAGGGGTCGAGTGTGATACACTGAGATGAAAAGGCCAAGGGGCAAGGGTCGGCAATGTTGCCAGCCGCATTCTTGGCGCATATCCGCATCCTCGAACACCTGCTTTTCGCCCGACTTACACGCGACTAGTTTAGACTGACAATGTGCTGAGAGGAAATGGCGGCGGCCTGCAGCATCGCCATGTGCAATGTCGGGCTTTCGCTGGCGGGTAAGGCCGATCGATATACGGTCTAGTCGACAAATCATTGTCGATCTCGTTCAGAACGAGATCGAAGGGAACAAGGGGGACCGGGGAAAAAAGCCATTCATTCATAACGAAAAATGACGGAGGACGCGAAAACTATGGACAAAATAAAAATCGCCGTTGTCGGCGTTGGTAACTGTGCCAGTTCTCTCATACAGGGTATCCGCTATTACCAGGGGAAGAGCGCGCAAGATGCTATCGGCCTAATGCATTGGGAGATTGGCGGATACGAGCCGGGTGACATAGAAGTCGTTGCCGCCTTCGATATCGATGCTCGCAAAGTCGGCGTCGACCTGAGCGAAGCTGTTTTTGCTCCGCCCAACTGCACGATAGTTTTCTGTGCTGATATCCCTACCGGCGTCATCGTGCGGATGGGCAATATTTTGGACGGTTTTTCTGACCACATGAAAAACTATCCTGAAAAGCGAACCTTTGTCCTCGCCGAAGAGCCGGAATCCAGCGAAGCAGATATCGTCAAGGTGCTTGAGGAATCTGGCGCGGAAATCCTCTTGAATTACCTGCCGGTCGGCTCCGAGGAAGCGACACGCTTTTACACCGGTTGCGCCTATAAAGCGGGGCTGGCTTTCATCAACAATATCCCGGTTTTCATCGCCAGCGATCCCGAGGGACGGTGGGTACGTCATTTTGAGGAGGCCGGTTTACCCATCATCGGTGACGACATCAAGGCCCAGTTAGGGGCGACTATTACCCACCGCGTACTGACCGACCTTTTTGCCAAACGCGGGGTCAAGCTGGAGCGCACTTACCAGCTCAACACCGGCGGGAACACCGACTTTCTCAACATGCTGAACCACCACCGTCTGGCGTCCAAGAAAGTGTCCAAGACCGAGGCGGTGCAGGCAGTAACCGCCTTACGTATGGAAGAAGACAACATCCATATCGGTCCCAGTGACTATGTGCCCTGGCAGAATGATAACAAGGTCGCCTTCATACGCATGGAGGGCAAGCTGTTCGGCAACATACCGATGAACCTCGAGATGCGGTTATCGGTTGAAGACTCGCCCAACTCGGCAGGCGTGGCCATTGATATGATTCGTTGCGCCAAACTAGCGCTCAATAGAGGTCAGGGCGGCATTTTGGAAGGACCATCGGCCTATTTCTGCAAACATCCACTACGCCAGTTCACCGATGATGAAGCCTTCCAGATGATGGAACTTTTTATCCGCGGAGAGTGAGACGATCGGCATGAAGTGCCTGATCATCGCCGCTGGTAAGGGTAGCCGGCTGCAACACAGGGGCGATAGCAAGCCCCTCATCCCCATCCTGGGCGTTCCCCTGATTGAACGTGTCATCCGCACTGCCGTGGAAGCTGGTGCGGATGAGTTTTATGTCGTCATCGGCTACCAGGGCGAGCGGGTTCGCCTTTTTCTCGAAGGGCTGGCAGAACGTCTCGCGATTGGGATCACTCCCCTGGTGAATGGCGATTGGGAAAAGGAAAACGGACTTTCAGTACTCAAGGCCCGAGACGTTTTGCACGAACCGTTTTTGCTGCTCATGGCGGATCATCTCTTTGATCCCGACCTGGTTCGCCCGTTGACAACACTGAAGCTGGGGGATAGGGAGATCGCGCTCGTGGTGGACGGCGACACCAGCAACCCGCTCATCGACCTGGAGGATGTCACCCGAGTGAAGGTGGAAGATGATAGCTCGATGGAAGGCAAAAAGATCCGGAATATCGGTAAGGGACTCGCCGACTTCAATGGTTTCGATACGGGAATTTTCCTATGCTCCCCCGCCATCTTCAAGGCGCTGGAGCGAAGCAACGAAAAAGACGGCGACGCGACACTGTCCGCAGCGGTACGGATCCTGGGCGCTGAAGGGTGCGCCAAAGCAATCCTGATGGATGGCTTCTGGATCGATGTGGACGATCCCGCGGCCTTCAAAAGGGCGGAGAGAGCCCTGCTGGACCGTCTCCGAGACAAGCCGACCGACGGGCCGGTTGCGCGTTACTTGAACCGCCCTATCTCGGTGCGGATTTCCCGGCACTTGGTGAAACGTAATGTAACGCCGAATCAGATCTCCGTGTTCTCGTTTCTGTGCTCTGTGCTTGCTGCCGGACTGTTTGCGATTGGAGGGTATGTTGCCTTGTTCCTGGGTGGTGTCATGGCTCAGTTCGCCTCAATCATCGACGGTTGTGACGGTGAAGTGGCGCGGCTCAAGTACCAAAGCAGCGACTTTGGCGGCTGGTTCGATGCGGTGCTGGACCGTTACGCCGACGCCTTCCTGCTATTCGGCTTAACCTGGCACTTGCTGGCAGTCGAAGCGAACGGCTGGGTCCTGTTCGCTGGTTTCATGGCTATTATCGGTTCGTTCATGCTGAGTTACACGGCAGACAAGTACGATAATCTAATGCGCGACCGGATTAGAGCCGGAGGCAAGACCGGCTTGCGGATGGGGCGTGACGTGCGCGTGTTCCTCATCTTTCTGGGCGCGTTGGCCAATATGGTGTTGCCGATACTGGTTTTGATCGCCGTCCTGATGAATCTTGAAACCCTACACCGGGTGAGCGTTGCGCGTCATGAACAGCATTGATTGCGCCAAGCAGAAAATCCGCGCGGTGATCGCGGGCTCGCAAGTGCCTGAAGATCCCCGTCACGCCGACAACACTCTGGAATGGCTTTTGCGCCTGGAACCGGATGCCGGCGACGCCTTGCAGTTGGCCGCGCTGGCTCACGACATCGACCGGGCAATCGAGGAGGTGAAGGTGAGACGAGAGGATTTCGACGATTACGACGCTTTCAAGGCAACCCACGCCCGCCACGGTGCGGAACTGTTGCGCCCGATTCTAACCGCATGCGGCGTGGCACGGGACATTACAGACGAGGCCTGCCGCCTGGTGCAGGTCCACGAGGTGGGCGGCGAACCCCAGGCCAATCTGCTCAAGGATGCAGACAGTATTTCCTATTTCGATGTCAACCTGCCGCTTTATTTTCAGCGTGAAGGTTGGGATGAAACCAAGCGGAGATCACACTGGGGTTACCGTCGGCTAACTCCAAGAGCGAAAGATATCGTCAAACACATCGACCACGAGGACGAGGAACTGGCGCGCCTGCTACGAGAGGTGATTCATGAAGGCGACCGCTGACGCCGTCCTCACGTACCACCTTTTCACGCGGAGCTACAATGGCACCTCGACGCCGGCGCGAAGCGCGTAGTAAATTGTGCCGCACCTTTGACAAAGATCCTTCACGAAAATTGGGGTTGGCCACGAATGCCTAGCGCATCGGTCCGGGTTGGTCTGAGGCGGGTTTGAAGTATCGCAAGTTTTGTGTGGGTACGCCTTCGTTGCCATACGCAGTCCAGGTGGTGAAACCGAGAAGCTGTTTCTGCCGCTCATCCAGCAGCTCTTCCACCTCTGCACGCAGTGAGTAGGGGTAATTGACCAACGGTCTGATCATAGGTGCGACCATATTGTTGGTGACGCCGATACGGTACTCGTCCTGGGTCCTGTTCGCGCCGGTCGCATGCCAGGTTCGACCATCCCATAGGACGACGGATCCTACCGGCATTTCAGCCGGCACCGCGTCGGCAAAGTCATGGTGATAGTCGGGCTGCAGACCGGACAGATGGCTACCAGGCACAAATACTGTCGCGCCGTTCTCGGCCGTGAAATCCGTTACCGCCCAGATGAGCGTGACCATGCAGGGTGGAAATAGATAGTCCCGTTGTACAGTCGTGTTGCCCATCTCCGATCTTTCGAGCCCGTTTTCTCCGAGACAGGTGTACGTTAGCGGGTCCTGCGCGATGGTGGGAGTCCAGAACTGATCCGAATGCATCTTCATCCGGCTGGTCGCGGGACCTGCTATCGGCGCATTTGAGCAGGAGAGGATGAAGTCAGGTCCAAGCACGTGGGTGCATAGATCCAAGCTTGTCTGGGAGCAGGTCAATAGTTCCAGAAACACTTCGCCTTTGTTGATGACGTTCGCAACCCACTGCGTATTACCATCCTGCACGAAGGCCTGACCGGCATTACGTTCGGCCTTCGCCTGCTCGAGCACCCGCTGCCTCACACGTTCCACCAGATCGATCGGTACCACGTCCCGCACGATGCAATAACCGAGGTTATCCAGATCGTGGCGAGCTTTTTCGAGGTCGGTAGTGGGGGTGGCTCCCATGTTCACGTGCTGGGCCTCCGTTGCGTTGAGTCAAGGGCGGATAATAGTACCTTCCCGTGCGTTAAACTCCTGACCCCTGGTTTCGAGAATATTCCACATGAAGACGACCGAGCAACGGCTGCAGCGGCTGGAAGACATAGAAGCGATCAAGGCACTGAAAGCCGAGTACTGTGCTTACTGCGATGACCATTACAACCCGGATGGGATTGCGTCTTTGTTTGTTCCCCGAGGTGTCTGGGATGGCGGTTTCATGGGGCGGTTCGAGGGCATGGAGGCCATACGTGAACATTTTTCAGGGGTGAGTTCGATCATGGGGTTTGCCATCCATTACGTGACCAATCCGTTGATCACGATCACCGATGACGACCCCGATACCGCCACAGGGCAATGGTACCTGTGGCAACCCTGCACCCAGACAACCCGACGCGAGACCGCCTTGTGGCTGGCTGCTCGCTACCAGGAAACCTATGCAAAAACGGACCTGGGCTGGCGTTTTGTCGAGATGATCATCTACCCCAGAATGTTCGCGCCCTACGACAAGGGCTGGGCAGAGGTACCGTTTCTGACGGGTGGGCCGCGAGAGGCCGGGAACTAATGATGTTGGTGTCGGGACAGTTGCACAGGTTTGTGTAACCCGAGCATCGATGCTAGTCCAGTAGATGGCTGCTTGTGGCCGTAAAGCGACTGACGAACCAAGATTCTGTACGCCTGCTCTTTGTTGCGGTGCAGCAGTAATTGCTATCCCGGATAGCGCGCGTTGAGTTGAGAGTAAAGTGCTTGCGGAACTTCGCCGGCGGCACACTCGATGTCCTGAAGAATCTCGATTAGATGCTCGTTATCTTCCCGACCTGACCACAGTTTCTGGTATTCGCCGGTTTTGTAGCCATGATCCTGACGGAAATTGTTGAGCACGTTTTTGCCGATGTAGAGCCTGAAAAGTTCTGTCAGAGACATCGGCAGGGCTTCGAGCAAACGCTGAAACGGCTCGAGTCGGAATAACCGTTGGGAGAGGCTCGACTCAGCAAGCGCTTCAACCGCGGCTCGGAATTGTGCTACATCACCTGAGTTCAACTGGTTGGCCGTAGCGGCTACCGTTGTTTCAACAGCAAACATCGCCTCACCCACCGACTCGTCCAACTTGCCCGTGCGAATGAGGTCGCTCAATCCGAAGTGCCAGATATCCACGATCTCGAGCTTCACCTGATCGAGATCCGGGATCTGCTTTTTCCACCACTTCCAGCCAAAATGATCTAACAGCTCTGCACACTCTACCCAGATGGCTCGATAGTACTCGTAACCCTGGGTACGCCACTCGGGGTGCACCTGGACATTGTGTGCGTTCTGCATCTCCGCCATGGTCCGCACCATGGCCATCGCATCATCCTGATTCATGTCTGGTGGAGTCATCTCATTGTTATTGTGATAGATCGGTCTCGATGATTGTATCGCGAACGTTTGAAGGGAATGAGGTATTCTTAGCGTATGGCCAAAAGCCCCACCACTGCTTTGGTGATGCATCCCGTCGTTCGCGAAGAGCTCGTGCGCGACGACCACTTGCAACGACTGGAGCGTGCTGTCCGGTTGATCAGTGCCACGCCGTTCCGTGACCCCCAAGAGATCGGCGAGGACATGGCACATACCGAAGTGCTGATCACCAGTTGGGGCTGCCCGCGCATCGACGCCGAGATCATCGACCAGCTCCCACGACTGAAACTCATCGCGCACCTGGCGGGTAGCGTGAAGGGATTCCTGGACGACAGTGTCTGGCGACGCGGGATCCTCGTTACCAATGCGGTGGCTGCTAACGCGGTTCCTGTTGCGGAGTACACCCTCGGCGCCATCCTGTTCGCCAACAAACATGTCTTCCAGCTCAACCAGTTTTACGTTGACCATCACGAGAACCGTGCTCCCTGGAGCAAAGAAGCACCCAATGTTGGCAACTATGGTAAAACCATCGGAATCGTAGGCGCCTCTCATGTCGGCCAGCTTGTTATCGAACACTTGCGTCGGTTTGACCTGCAGGTTCTTCTTTACGATCCCTACGTGACACCGCTTGCCAGCCGTGACCTGGGTGCATCGAAGGTTGGGTTGTCCGAGCTTGTATCAAGGTCTGATGTCGTGAGTCTGCATGCGCCGTTGTTGACCGATACCCGGCACATGATCGGCGCGCGCGAGCTTGCCCTGATGCGAGATGGCGCAACTTTGATCAACACGGCCCGCGGCGGCCTGGTGGATCAGGCGGCATTGGTGAGCGAACTCGAAAGAGGTCGCCTCTTTGCTATTCTCGACACGACCGAACCCGAAGTACTGCCCGACGATTCTCCACTCTACACATTACCTAACGTGTTTCTGACTCCCCACATTGCCGGCTCGTTGGGCAACGAAACGCAACGGCTCGCCGACTACATTGTGGCCGAGATCGAACGTTTCGCCAAAGGCGCTGCGCTCAAACACCTCGTCAAGCGGGAACACTTAGCGCACCTCGCCTGACAGAAACCGTCCTCTTGGTTGATGAAGAGCCCGACGACGGGTTAGATTGTTTCGCCTACATATCACACCGCAAACGCGGCGGCTCACCATTGGGGTAACGCATGGATTTATCCTACAGTTCGCAACACCAGTCCTTTCAGGAAGAGGTACGCGACTTCCTGGAGTCACACGCGGAGCAAGCCGCTGAAGCAGGTGGCTTACGCACTGAGAAGGGACTCGCCTGGCAGCAGACCCTGATCGAACACGGCTATACCGCACGCACTATCCCGAAACAGTACGGCGGTTTTGGTGCCGAGCCGGACATCCTGAAAACCCGCATCATCGCAGAAGAGTTTGCTACGGCGGGTGTGAGTCCGGGCCTTGGCGGCCAGGGAATATCCATGCTGGTACCGACACTTCTGGAAGTGGGCACCGAGGAGCAAAAACAGGCATTCATCAAACCTACACTGCACGGCGAAATGTTGTGGTGCCAGGGTTACTCGGAGCCGGGCGCCGGTAGCGATCTCGCCAGCCTCACAACGAGTGCCGTGTTGGATGGAGACGAGTGGGTGGTCAACGGGCAGAAAACCTGGACCAGCACCGCTCACCTCGCAGACTGGATTTTCTGTCTGGTTCGCACCGAGCCGGACGCTCCGAAACACCAGGGTATCTCGTTTTTACTGTTTCGCATGGACAGCCCGGGTATTGAAGTCCGCCCGCTGGTAGATATGACGGGTGCAGCTAACTTCAACGAAGTGTTCTTCACGGACGTTCGGGTACCCAAACACCAGATAGTCGGACAGCGAGGCGAAGGCTGGCAGGTCGCTAACGCCATCCTCGGCTTTGAGCGCGACTCACTCGCCGACCCCAACATCACGCTGCAGCGATTCAATGCACTGATTGATCTGATGAAAAGCGAGACTATCAATGGCCAACGACTCATCGATCATCAGATGTATCGTGACCGGCTGATGAAAATTCAAGGTCGGGTGATGGCTCTGCGTTTTAACGATTTGCGCATTCTTTCTTCGCGTCTGACCAAAAAAGACACCCGCCTTGCCCGCTTGATTGTGAAGCTGCAAGGTACGGAGTTGCGCCACGATCTCGAAAGCCTCGGCATCGATGCCATGGGGGAACTGGGTCTCGCCTACGGCGACAACCCCTACCTGCGTGACAAAGGCTCCTGGCAGATTCATTACATGTACTTCTTAGGCTTGATCATCGGCGGCGGCACTGCGCAGATTCAGAAGAACATCATCAGCGAACGCGGTCTCGACCTGCCGCGGGAACCCAAAGTAGAAAAGAAGAGCTAACCGATCATGGAATTCGGACTGTCTGACGAACAAACCCTACTGCAGGACAGCATCAATCGCTTTCTGGACGAACAAGCCCCGTTGCAACGGGTTCGCCTTTTTGCCGAAACCCCCGATTACACCGACATCTGGCAGGGCCTGACCGAGCTCGGCATTCCGGCGCTGCTCATACCCGAAAATGCGGGTGGGGTCGGTCTCGGAACGCTGGAAGCAGCACTGGTCGCCGAAGCACTTGGCAATCACACCACACCTGTGCCATTTCTCGGTAGCGCAGTCATGGCACCCCGGGCACTGGCTCTTGCAGGTGGAGACTTTGCTGAACTGCTCGGGCAAATCGCTGCAGGTGCCACAACCGTCGGAATCGCCGTGGGTGAAACCATCGCCGCGCGGGATAACGCCGGTGTAACAGGTGATGGCAGCAAACTCGACGGTAAAGCCCTTTTCGTGCTTGATTTCGATGCTGATCTTTACCTGGTTGCCGATTCCGACCACCGTCTGTATCTCGTCGAGCGCGAAGCGAAAGGGCTTTCGCGCACGGATCTTGAAACGGTGGATAAGACGCGTCCCACGGGAGAGCTTAAATTCGACAAAACCCCAGCAACACTCTTGAGCGAAGATCCCGAAGTGCTCGCGCAGGTCATCGACATCGGTCGGGTCATGTTGGCGGCGGATACGTTGGGTGCTGCGCAAAACATGCTCGATCAGGCCGTCGCCTACGCCAAGGAGCGTGAGCAGTTCAACCGACCCATCGGTTCATTCCAGGCCGTGAAACATATGTGTGCCGAGATGGTTGCGGGCCTCGAACCGTGCCGGGCGCTGGTCTGGTATGCCGCTTACGCGATAGACAACGTACCGGCAGACGCGCGGCTCACCGCCTGCCACAGCAAAGCACATTGTGCGGAAGTGGGCGCATTCGTCGCCAAAACGGCCACCGAGGTGCACGGTGGTATGGGCTTCACGGATCTTGTGGGGCTGCATTACTGGTTCAAACGTATTGGCTACAACCGCCAGATGCTCGGCGCGCCTGAACTGGTCCGCGAAGAGGCCGCAAGGGTCCAGAATCTGTTCAATTGAGCGACTGTTGAGCCAGGTAGGATTGTCGGAAGACTGCGAACTACTGGCAAACCCTGCGTGGTACGCGCATCATCTTGGGCCGCGAGAAGCATCAGGTGACTCTTGAGTAAGAGCGACATGCCACAAGTCCTTCCCGTCCTCCCGCTGAAAAACGCCGTGGTCTACCCGCAGATCATCGTTCCGTTGCGTGTGGGCAGGCCCAAATCACTGGCTGCGGTGCACGCCGCTGTGGAACATGGCAGGCAGTTGCTCACAGTCGCCCAACTCGACGGCGAGCTGGAAGATCCGCAACGCGAAGACCTCCGCAACGTCGGCACGATCGTGAAGATCAGCCGCATCGAAAAGAGCGACAACAGCGCCCAGGTCATCGTACAAGGCATACAACGCGTGAAGCTTATTAATCCCACATCCGAGACAAGCTTCATGGCGCTCGAGTATGAGCCGCTACCCGTCCTCAACATCGACGACTCAGGCGACGATGCGCCTGCCGTGCATGCGCTGCTGCGGGAAAATCTGGAGCTTGCGCAACGTATTGCCGAACTCTTAGACAGCGACAACGGCGCGCAGGCTTATCATGCCCTGGTGGGTTCCATCACAGATCCCGTCACCCAGATGTACCGCATCGCTTCGTTCGCACAGCTGACCCTGACCCAGGAACAAGAAGTGCTGGAGTGTGATTCCACCCACGCGCTCATGCAGAAGGTCCACGACC